>Ga0070738_10000866_pt1 | contig 74258 bp, 68 predicted proteins | sample Coa_R2_2_FD_66446 | JGI IMG/M metagenome (GOLD analysis project Ga0070738, IMG submission 66446) | Surface soil microbial communities from Centralia Pennsylvania, which are recovering from an underground coalmine fire - Coalmine... | ecosystem: Environmental > Terrestrial > Soil > Unclassified ...
GAGAACGAGCTGCAAATCCGGCCGGCGGCGACGCCGAAGAAGGTGGTCGTCATCGGCGGCGGGCCCGGCGGCATGGAATCGGCGCGGCGCCTGTCGGCGAAAGGATACAAGGTCACGCTTCTCGAACAGTCCGATCGGCTCGGCGGCACGCTGCAATTCGCGTCGATCGCCTATGAGCCGAACGAGCGCATCCTGAACTGGCTGAAGCGCCAGATCGCGGCGTCCAAGGTCGAGGTGCGGCTGGAGACGAAGGCCACGGTCGAGCTGCTGCGGTCGCTGGCGCCCGACGAGGTCGTCGTGGCGACGGGCGCCATTCGCACCATGCCGCCGATCCCCGGATCGGATCGCAAGAACGTCTTCTCGGGCGACGAGATGCGCGCGATGGTGCTGGGCGACGATCTGCCGTCGCTGAAGGGCAAGGTGTCTTGGACCAGCCGCATGGCGTCGAAGGCCGGCGCGCTCACCGGCGTCACCAAAAGTCCGGAGTTGATCCGCGAAGCGACCAAGGCCTGGATGCCCTTCGGGGACGAGATCGTCGTCATCGGCGGCGAGCTGGTGGGGCTGGAGCTAGCCGAATTCCTCGCCCATCGCGGGCGCAAGGTGACGGTGGTGGACGAGGCGCCCAAATTCGGCGCCGGCCTGCAGCTCGTCCGCCGTCTGCGTATGCTGCCGGAGCTGAAGGAGCTGGGCGTGGCGCTGCATCCGGCAGCGGCCGCGATCGCGATCGGCGACGGCAATGTCTCCTGGCGCGACGCTGCCGGCGTACAGCACAAGGCCGACGCCGACCAGGTGATCGTCGCCAAGGGCGCCAAAGGCGACACGAGCCTCGCCGATACGCTGACGGAGGCCGGATTCAAGGTGCATGTCGCCGGCGACGCGAACGGCGTAGGCTATATCGAAGGCGCGATGCGCAGCGCGGCCGAGATCGCGGTCGGCATCTGATCGGGGAGGCGACGATGGGGAAGGGCGCGGAAGAGTTCGTGGCGTGCGGCAAGGCGTATGCGGCCGAGCGCGACGCTGTGGTCGGCATGATCGATATGTACCGGGTGGCCGAGGCGGCGGGCGGGGCGCTGTTCTCCGACTGGGCCAAGGTCTGCACGACGCCGCTGCTGCATGGCGGGCTTGCGATGATCGCCGAGCGCGAGAGCTATCATGCGCGAATCTTCGACAAGCGCATGGGCGAGCTCGGCGCCGAGAAAAAGGCGACTCTGGACAATACCCGCAGCGCCGAAATTCGCGGCTATTTCGCCGATCCCGGCATATCCGATCGCGAGAAGCTCGTCCGGTTCAACCATGAGATCATCGGCGACCCTGAACCCTTCTTCGCCGAGATCGGAACGCTCGCGGGCCGGATCACCGAGGACATCGAGAGCCGCGAAATGCTGAGGCTCTTCCACCAGGACGAGCTCTCGACCACGCGATGGCTCCGCGAGATGGAGACCGTTCTCACGCAGTAGGATGCGATTCGACGGCGGCAAGCGGTCGCGGGCACTATTGGTTTACACGGCTTGTTAAATGTCGCGGTGCGATATAGGGAGGTCGCGCCAGGGCCCCTTTTAGCCAAGCCGTTGAGTTTCCATGGACAGTTTTTTGCTGCAGCGCGTCGAGCCCGACCGCGCCGACCGGAGCCATAACGCCATAACCACCCGCGATCCCGAAGAGCTGCGTGATTTCACAGCGGACCGGCGGGTCCTGATTCTGGTGGCGATGGCCGCTTTTATCGGCACCGCCGGCGCGGCCGCCGCGTGGGTATTGCTGCGTCTGATCGACCTCGCCACCAACCTCGCCTATTTCGGCAGGCTGAGCGCGGCGCATGTGGCGATCGCCGACAATAGGCTCGGCTGGTACGCGGTTCTGGTGCCGATGGCCGGATGCCTCATCATCGGGCTGATGGCGCGCTTCGGCTCGGAGAAGATCCGCGGGCACGGCATTCCCGAGGCGATGGAAGCGATCCTGATCGGGCGGAGCCGCATCCAGCCCAAGGTCGCGGTGCTGAAGCCGCTCTCCTCGGCTATTTCCATCGGCACCGGCGGGCCGTTCGGCGCCGAAGGTCCGATCATCATGACCGGCGGCGCGATCGGATCGCTCTTCGCCCAACTTTTCGATCTCTCCAATGCCGAGCGGAAGACGCTGCTGGTCGCGGGTGCCGCGGCCGGCATGACCGCGACCTTCGGCACGCCGGTCGCCGCCATGCTGCTGGCGGTCGAGCTGCTGCTCTTCGAATGGAAGCCGCGCAGCTTCCTGCCGGTGGCCGTCGCTTCCGTGGTTGCGGCGGGCTGGCGATTCTGGTCGCAGGGCGCCGACGCGCTCTTCCCGATGGCGCAAAGCGCGGCGCTGCCGCCTTTGGGCCTGCTGCTGTGTTTGGGGCTCGGCATCGCGGCCGGCCTCGCTTCCGGCCTGCTGACCGCCATGGTGTATGCCGCCGAAGATTTCTTCCAGCGACTGCCGATTCACTGGATGTGGTGGCCGCTGTTCGGCGGTGTCGTGATCGGTCTGGGAGGCATGGTCGAGCCGCACGCGCTGGGCGTCGGCTATGACAATATCGCGGCATTGCTCGACGGCCGGATGCAATCGCCCGATGCCATCCGTTTGGTCGCGGTGAAAGCGGTCATCTGGGCGATTGCGCTGGGATCGGGCACATCGGGCGGCGTGCTGGCGCCGCTTCTGATCATGGGGGGCGCGCTGGGCGCGCTGGCCGGCGGCTTCATGCCGGTGGGCGATGTAGGAAGCTGGGCGCTGATCGGCATGGCGGCGATGATGGGCGGCACCATGCGCTCGCCGCTGACCGGGATCGTCTTCGCGCTCGAGCTCACGCACAATGTGGGCGCCTTGCTGCCGCTCGCCATCGGCTGCGCCGCGGCGCACGCCACCACGGTGCTGCTGCTCAAGCGCTCGATCCTGACGGAGAAGGTCGCGCGTCGCGGCCATCATGTGCTGCGCGAATACATCGTCGATCCGTTCGAGATGACGCGCGTGTCCGAGATCATGGCGTCGCCGGTCGACACGCTGCCCGCCGAGATGGGCGTCGGCGATGCCGTCGCCTTCTTCACGGCCCCCGGCGCGCCGCGCCGACACAAGAGCTATCCGGTGGTCGAGGCCGGCGGCCGGCTCGTGGCGATGGTGTCGCGCACCGACGCGCTGCGCTGGACGGTCGAGGGCTGGCGCACCGGCAGGAGCCTTGCCGAACAGCTCGAGGGTCAAGAGCTCGTCTTCGCCCATGAGGACGAGCTGGTCGGCCCGCTGGCCGACCGCATGGCCGCCAGCGATATGGGCCGCGTGCCGATCCTCCGCCGCGCCGACGGCGCCGTCGTCGGGCTGGTCGCTCGCCGCGACCTGCTGCGCGTCCGCGCCAATCTGCTCCGTCAGGAGCAGGAGCGCAGCAGCTTCATCAAATTCCGCACCTGAGGCACGGCCGCGCGGTGCGGGGAGGCGTCGCAGCCTCTCGCGCGGCGAAGTGACCACATATCGGTTGGGGCCGGCGGCGCGGCTCCATGACGAGGGGGCGGGCGCGGAACATCGATCGAGCCCGCTTCGCCGCCGGTTTCCACTGAACGATGGGTGGAAATCATGGTTGCCGACAAATCCCGATCCGGCCGGTCGCGTTCCAGTTATCTGCATCCCGGCGTCTACAAGATCCTCACGGCGCTTGGAATCTGGGCGGTCCTCGCCGCCTGGACCTTCTGGCACGGGCCGGGCTATGCGGGGCTGGCGCTGGGCGTCGTCACCTTGTTCTTCGTGATCTCGATGACGCTGCCGCGTATCCTCGGCCACATCTGGCGGACTGCCCGGCGGCAGCTGCACGATGCGCCTTTGACCGACGGCAGAAGTTTCGATGTCTGGTCGCGCGGCGAGTTCGAGACCGCCGCGGGCCCGGTCAAAGGCTGGCTCGCCGCGGCTGAAATCCTCCTGCCCTTCATCGCCGTGGCCGTCGGGATGACCGTATTCGCCATCATCGAGCATTTCGCCGCGTAGGCGCGGCCGCGCTCGACGGGCTGGGCCACGTGGCCGGGCTGCGCCGGAACGAGTTCTCGACGTTAGATCCCGCGCAGCTGCGCGACCCTCAGCCCCGCGCTCCCTGACGAGTCGAACAGCCTCAATCTTGAACTCACGCCCGAACTTCCATCGCTCCATTCCTTACCTTCGGCTTCGTGGAAAACACCTTATCTCGGTGTTCATCAAACCGGCAGCAGCTCGATCAGGCGCAACTGAAGGTTGGGCGCGGCCCCGTAATTCACCTCCACACTCGGGCCGCCCCGGCCGCACCCGTGCGAACTCGCTGCGCGATGCCATTTCTGCAGGCCACGCAGGCGACGCATGCTGGATCAGTTTGTCAGGTCGCCCGACACTTTAGAGTTAGAGGCTCGCGACCGAAGCAGCGCTCTCGCGACCTTAAACATAACAAGCCGGAACTGTTGGAGCCTCAGGTTTCGATCGGGATCCCCCGGTTGATCGTGGCTATATTGATTGCACACGAAGTGCATTATGGGTCCGAAAATCACACTTACAGTTGTCTCAACATCAACTTCGCCGAACAATTCGCGGTTGTTGCGAAGAATGCGTTCTATGTGGGATGCGAGCCGGCTGATAATGGCTGGGGGACGTTGAGGGCAGGATCCTCTCTCCCCGGATGCCACGAACTCGCACGGTTCCGGAGGGAAGCTCTCAGCGCCCGCGGTCGCCCCTACTTCCCGACTTCGATTGATCAGCAGGCACCCGCCGAACGATAATTCTCGGGCTCCGGCGCCGTTCGGTAAATGGAAGACGCTGACCTTCCTTGCCGCGCTCAGGATCGACGCGCCCTGCGTCCTGAACGGCCCCATCAACGGCCGGAGTTTCACGGCCTATGTCGAGCAGTTCCTGGTCCCGACGCTCTCGGCGGGAGACATCGTCATCATGGACAATCTGGGCAGTCACAAGGGAGCGGCCGTTCGCAAAGCGATCCGCTCAGCCGGGACAAAGCTGCTGTTCCTGCCGCCCTATTCGCCCGACCTCAACCCCATCGAGCAGGTTTTCGCCAAGCTCAAGCTGCTTCTCAGAAAAGCCGCCGAGCGGTCCGTAGAGGCTACTTGGCAGCGTATCGGATCACTGCTCGACGCCTCCCGCCGCACGAATGCGCCAACTACCTCCGAAATTCAGGATATGCGTCAACCTAACTGAAACAGACTCTAGGCGACGGAAGGAACGTCCGTCAGGGCAAAATCGGCCCCCTTATACAGCAATGGCTCGCCCGTCGCTTTGGCGAGCGCGTAGGCGAAGCAATCGCCGATGTTGAGTCCGGCCTTGTGCCGGCCCTTTCCGTAGCGGCGGAAGGCTTCGATTGCGAGCGTCACTTGCTCGCTTGTCACTGCGACGATTTCGGCTTCTGTCAGGCGAAAGAACCTCTCCAGGCGTTCTCGGCCAGCCGCATGCTTTCGTCCTTCGACAACAAAGCTTGCTTCCACACGGCCCACGGCCGAAACGAGGCGAACCGGGTCGGCTTCGATCAGGCTGGTGAATTGCTCACTGTCCGGTTCGTCGAAAAGAATGGCCGCGATGATCGACGTATCGATCACCATCACCAGAGGCCGTTCTCGTCGTATCCGATGATTTCATCCGGGGAGCGCGTATCGAAATCGGGCAGTGCCGCGCATTCCTTCGCCAGCGCATTCAGCCTTTCGGCGAGCCCCTTGCCTTGCTTGCCGCGACGGAGCCGTTCGCGTTCCAGCCGCTCAGCCAGCGCCTTGCGCACCGCTTCGGTCAGGTTTTCGCCAGTCAGCTTGGCGACTTCACGCGCCAAACGGTCCGTCTCGGGATCTTTGAGGCTCAATGCCATCGCTTCGCCTGTATAGAAATATGCCAACTTTATATACGGCCTGGCGAGTGCGGTGTCCACCCCGGCAGCATCTCCCGCCATTCCATCGTGCCGATTTCGATCAGCTGGCCGTCGGGGTCGCGGATGAAGAGGCTTTGGCCCCAGGCGCTTCTGGGGCCTCGGCTTTCGCGCAGCACTTGGCCGCCGAGCTCGGGGACACGGGCCAGAAAGGCGTCCAGATCATCGACCGCGAAGGAGAGGTGGGTGAGGCCCGGCTCGTTGAGGCGCCTCGCGCGCCACGCCTCGCGTGCAGCGGCGGCGGTGAAGTGCATCAGCTCGATCACGATATCGGATCGCCTCAGATAGGCGGCGACCAGGCCGACCGGCGGCGGCAGCATCAGCACCTTGGCCGCGAGCTCATCGGGCGCTTCGAACGACCACCAATATTCGAATCCCAGCAGCTCTTCATAGAAGCGCCGCGACCGCGCGATGTCGATCACGGTGAGGCCCAGATGGTTGAGAAGAACGCGGCTTGTCATCGAGGCCGATGTTAGGCCCGGCGCGGCCGGCGGAGAAGTCTCGCGGCGCGACGGAACCTCGCCAACCGGGAGGGGTTGCCGGAATGCGCCGGCAATGCCGGCGGCTCACTTCGGAGGCACGAGATGAATATGGGGGTGCTGACCGCCTTGGCCGCGGTCCTGTCCTTCACTGTTCCGGCCGCGCGCGCTCAGCCGACGGACCAGCCGAATTATTACTCCCAGGACGAATTGATGGGCTTCCGCGGTACGGCCGAATCGCTCATCGACGCAGCGCGGAAAATCGAGCGTATGACTGGCGGAAAGGTCGCCGAGATTCGCTTCACCGACACCGATGGCGTGCGGGGATTCCATGCCGTGGTGATGAAAGGCGGCCAGGCTCAGTTCATGCTGCTCGAGGAAAAATCCGGCCGGCTCGCGCCGATCCTGCACAAGAGCGAACCCGTGTGGATGCTGCGTTGGCGCGGTCAGGTCGACGCGCATCTGGTCGAGGGCGCCAAGGTGCCGCTCGACCGCGCGATCCGTACCGCCGAGAAGGCCGAGAACAATCGGCCCGCCATCGCCGCCGGCATCGCGCGGAGCGCCGAGAATCCCGACACGTCGGTGCATGCCTGGAACGTGCTGATCGACCGCGACGGCGTGGCGAAACGCGTGGCCGTGGACGATTCGACGGGCCAAATCATCACCGACCCGCAAGCGCTGGCCGGCTGGCCCAGTTAGCGCGCTCAAATCGGCGCAAACGAAACGGCGGCGAGGCGCGGACTTTCAAGGTCAGGCCCCTGCGATATAGCCGTCGATGACTGTATCCAGAACGGTCAGCGGTACCGGCGCCACGAGCAGGCCGGCATCATGAAAGAGACGGATGTCGTAGCGCGCGCCGAGCTTCTTTTTCGCGCGCTCCCGGAGTTCGAGCCAAGTGAGCTTGCCCAGCATGTATGCGCAGGCCTGACCCGGCCAGACGCAATAGCGCTCGATTTCCGTTACCGCAGCGCTTTGCGGCTCCCCGAGCTTATCGACGTAATAGGCGATCGCCTGATCGCGGCTCCAGCCCTTCGCGTGCAGCCCGGTATCGACGACGAGCCGCACCGCGCGAAACAGCGCGGCCTGCAGATAGCCGATCCGTCCCGTCGGATCCTGCGCATAGACGCCCATCTCGTCGGCGAGCTGCTCGGCATAGAGCGCCCAGCCTTCCATATAAGCTGAAAAGAAAGATGCGCGACGGATCAGCGGCAGGCTCGCCTCCTGCTGCAACGAGATCTGCAGATGGTGACCCGGAATGCCCTCATGATAGGTGATCGTCGGCAGGGTCCAGCGCGGCACCTCCGCCGTGTCGCGGAGATTGATGTAGTAGGTGCCGGGATGCGATCCGTCGAGCGCCGGCCAGGTGTAGTAACCGCCCGCGGCGCCGGCCTCGAGATATTTGGGCACGCGACGGATTTCGAGCTTGGCCTTCGGCAGCGTGTGGAAATAGGCGGGCAGCCGGGCCTGAATGTCTGCGACCTTGGCGTTGAGATCGGCGATCAGCGTCTCTTTCGCCGCGTCGGTGTTCGGGTAGCGATATCGCGGATCGGCATACATCGATTTCAGGCGCGCGCCGACCGAGCCCTGCGTCAGGCCGTTGGTTTTCATCATCGCGTCGGCATTCGCGGAAAGACTCTCCACGAGCGCAAGGCCGGTCTTGTGGATCTCTTCCGGCGACATCGTGGTCGTGGTCCAGTATTTGAGCGAATCCCGGTAGTAGGCGGGGCCGTTCGGCAGTCGCGCGATGCCGGCTTCGGCGGGCGCCTTTCGGCGCATCTCCTCCAGAAGCGCGATCTCGCGGCCGAGCGCCGGCCGGATTTTTTCCTGATACGCGGCGCTCGCCTTGGCCTCCCAGTCGCCGGCGATTCCCTTCGCCCCACAGCGGCGGACGATCGACTGCACGAGCACCGACTTGTCCGGCCCTTGAGAGGCGAGCGCGCGGAGTTGCACGAGCGCCTTGTCCAGAATGAAGCCCGGCGGCACGACGCCGATGCCCGCATCGTGGCGGGCGCATTCGTCATCCTGCCCCAGCGCGACCGCAAAACCGTCGAGCCGCGCAAGATAGGCCTCTGCATCCTGCTTGCTTTCGATGCGATGCTTCGAATCGAGAAAGTCGGGAACGGAATGGTAGGCGCCGGTGAGCTGGCTCAGCACATACGGCATGCCGGAGCTTTGCGCGCCGTAGTCGAACGCGTCGTAGGCATTGACCTCCGCTTCCGTCACATAGGCGACGGTGTCGTAATTGACCGCGTCCATGCCGTGCAGGTGCGAACGGTCGACGCTCTTCAGCAGCGCGAGCCATTCCGCGCTGTGCCGCTTGTAGCGGCTGCGAGCGGCGAGCGAGCGGTCATCCAGCTTGGCGGCGGCATCCGCGCGGGCGTCGCGGTCGAGACCGAGGCTGGTTGTCTCCTCCGGCGAATCGGCGAGGCGACCATCCATGATTTTGTCGAGGATTTGCGCCAGCGATGCCGACGGGGTGGACGCCGATGTCGCCGACTCCGCGAGAAGCCGGCCCATCGGCATGGTCAGCAGGGCCGCAGCTCCACCGAGCAGAAATTCACGACGTTTCGGCATGCGAATTCTCCTGGATCACCGGGAGAGCGACTCTAGCCCGCGGCGACTGCCTCGGTCTTGAACCCAGTTGACCCGGCCGTCCGCCAGCCGCTCGGCGGCCGGCCGGTGATCGCGCGCACCGCCCGGCTCATATGCGCCTGATCGGCGAATCCCAACGCGAAGGCGAGGTCGGCCAGAGGCCGTCCGCCCCGCAGGATCGCCTTCCAGGCCATGCGGCCGCGCGCTTCGGCACGGAAGAGTTTAGGCGCAATGCCGTAGATCTGCCGAAAATGGCGGGAAACCGTCGCCTCCGTGAGCCCATGCTCGCGCGCCCAGCCGCGAAGGGCGACCGCGGGGTCGTGGGTCAGCCTCGATGCAAGTTCGTCCGACCAATCGAGCGGCGGGATCCGAGCGGGCCGGGCGGTCTCGAGCAGCAGCGCGACCGCTTCAGCCGGGTCGCGTTCGGCCAGCCGGGCTGCTTCGTCGGCGTCCGTGACGCGGGCGAAGGGAAAGGTCGGCTCGAAATTCTCCGGCAGGGCAAGATTCAGGATCTCGGCTCCGGCGCGCGAGAACCGGTCGAGATGCGCGGTGAAGCGGCCGTGAAAGACGATGTCGCCCGGCCCTACCCGCCGGCGGCCATAATCCCCGGCCTCTTCGTATCCGCCCGACAGGACCAGCGCCAGATAAGGGCTCTGGTGACGGTGACGCGGGATGTATTCGAGGCTCGGCCGTCTTTCGCGCTTCACGGCGGCCGAAACGAAAATATCCATGCGCTGGAGCGGTGGCGCTGGCTATTTCTTCCCGAGCACCGTCTTGGCGCGAGCGAGCGCCTCGCGGAAATGGCGCGGCTGCACATCATAGGGCAGAACCGCCTGAGCATGCATGACGAAATAGCCGAAATGATGACGCATCATTTCCGCCTCCTCGAGCTTGTGAGCGAGGGTCAGGAGATAGTCGCGCAGCTCCTGGTCTTTGTACTTCTCGCCATAGTGCTGCGCCTTCTCGTGCAGCTCGTCGATGATGTCGCTCATGCAGGAGGCTCCTCGTTGTTCATTTACTTGCGCAGGACGGCGCCGGTCTCCTTGGCCGCCGCCTGGACGATCCGCTGGGCCAGCGCATCGATCTCGGCATCCGTCAGCGTGCGCTCCGTGGGCTGCAATGTCACCTCGACCGCAAGCGACTTCATGCCGGCCTCGACGCCTGGTCCGGTATAAACGTCGAACAGGCGCGCGTCGACGATCATCGCGCGATCGGCGCCGCGCACGGCTCGAAGCAGCCTTTCGGCCGGCACCGCCTCGGTAACGATGAAGGCGAAGTCGCGCCGCACCGGTTGGAACGGGGCAAGGACGAGCTTGGGACGCTCGGTTCCCTTGCGCCGGGCCAGGGGCACGGCTTCGAGATCGATCTCGAAGCCGACGCAGGGGCCTTCCAGCCCCAACGCGTCCAGCACGTCGGGATGGAGCGCGCCGAAGGCGCCGAGGGCGGTCGTGCCGAGCCGCAGCACACCGGCCTGCCCGGGATGGAACCAGGCCGGCGGGTTGGCGTCGACGAGGGCCTTGGACGGGTCGAAACCGAGCGCGTCCAGCAAACTGAGCGCGTCGTTCTTGGCGTCGAAGGCATCAACCGGCGCATTCTTCCCGGACCAATGGCGCGGCGTGCGCTGGCCCGCGCGAATACCGGCCGCCACCGTCGCCTGCGAAGCTTCGCGCTTTTCATGGAAGACCGGCCCGACTTCGAACAGCGCCACATCCGTATAGCCGCGGGCGGCATTGCGGGCTGCCGCCTGAATCAGGTTGGGCAGGATCGAAGGCCGCATGGTCGCCAGGTCGGCGCTGATCGGGTTGACGAGATCGAGCGCTGCGGTGCCGTCGAACAGCGCCGCCTCGACGGTCCCCATGAAGGACCAGGTGACCGCCTCTTCCAGCCCCATCGACGCCAACGCACGCTTTGCCTGAAGCACGCGGCGCTGCTGCGCATTGATCGCGGGCTTGGTAATCGCGGTGAGGCGCGGCAGCGGCGTGGCGGGGATGCGGTCATAGCCGTCGATGCGGAGAACCTCTTCGACCAGGTCGGCCTCGCCCTCGATATCCGGCCGCCAGCTCGGCGGCTGAACGACGAAGCCGGTCGGCACAGTCTCGACCGCGCAGCCGAGCGCGGTCAGGATCCCCTCCTGGCGCGCCGGCGTGACCCCGACGCCGCCCAGCTCTGCCACGCGCGTCGGGCGGAGCCGGATCGCGCGCGTCGTGTCGGGAATCGCGCCGGCGACGGCAACATCGCTCGCCTCGCCGCCGCAGAGCGCGAGGATCATGCGCGTCGCCGCCTCGATTCCGTCGCGCACCGCCGCCGGATCGACGCCGCGCTCGAAACGGTAGCGCGCATCGGTGTTGATCTGCAGCGCCCGTCCGGTTTCGGCGGTGCGCTTGGGATCGAACAGTGCGCATTCGAGGAAGATCTCGGTGGTCACTTCGGTGCAGCCGGTGGACGTGCCGCCGATGACGCCGCCCAGGCTTTCGACGCCGTTCGCATCGTCGATCACGGTCTGGCCGGGCGAGAGCAGATAGCTCTTGCCGTTCAGCGCCTCCAGCCTCTCGCCGTCGCGCGCATCGCGGACGCTCAACACATGGCCGTGAATCTTGGCGATGTCGAAGACATGCAGCGGCCGGCAGCGATCGAAGGTGATGTAGTTGGTAACGTCGACCAGCGCCGAGATGGGCCTGAGCCCGATCGCGCTCAGCCGCCGTTGCATCCAGTCCGGGCTCGGCCCGTTCCTCACGCCGCGTATGGTGCGCCCGAGGAAAAGCGGGCAGGCGGCGTGATCCTCGATCGTGACCGAGATGCGATTCTCGAAGGTGCCTTCGACCGGCTCGATCACGAGCGGCTTCAGGCTGCCGAGGCCGGCGGCCGCGAGGTCGCGTGCGATGCCGCGCACGCCTGCGCAATCGGCGCGGTTGGGCGTCAGGTTGATCTCGATCACCGGATCGTCCGCGCCGAGCAGAGGCGCGATCGGCTGACCGGCAACCGCGTCGGCCGGAAGCTCGAGAATCCCGTCATGCTCCTCGCCGAGCCCGAGCTCGCGCGCGGAGCAGAGCATGCCGTTCGACACGACGCCGCGGATCGCGCCGGCTTTGAGGATGTCGCCGGTGGCCGGGATGAGCGTGCCCACGGCGGCGAAGGCGGTCTTCAGGCCCGCGCGCGCATTGGGCGCGCCGCAGACCACTTCGATCGCGTCGCCCTTGCCGATATTGACCTGGCAGACGCGCAGCCTGTCGGCATTGGGATGCTGCTCGGCCCTCAGCACCTCGCCCACGACGAAGGGCGCGAGCGGGCCGGACCGGTCCTCGATGGCTTCGACCTCGAGCCCGATGCGGGTCAGCGTCGCCGCGATCTCCTCGAGCGAAGCTTTCGTGTCGAGATGGTCCTTGAGCCAGGAGAGCGTGAATTTCATGCGCGCCTCCTAGCGCGTCAGCCCGAGCCCGAGGCTCGGCTGGTCGAGGAAGGCGAAGCCGTAATGGCGCAGCCAGCGCAGATCGGATTCAAAGAAGGTGCGCAGGTCCGGAATGCCGTATTTCAGCATCGCGATACGCTCGATTCCCATGCCGAAGGCAAAGCCCTGATAGCGCGTCGAATCGATCCCGCACATCTCCAGCACCTTGGGATGCACCATGCCGCAGCCCAAAATCTCCAGCCAGTCGCCGAAATTGCCGAGCTTGAGCTCGCCGCCCCTGCGCGAGCAGCCGATATCGACCTCGGCCGACGGTTCGGTGAAAGGAAAGAAGCTCGGCCGGAAGCGCAGCGGCAGATCGTCGATCTGGAAGAAGGCGCGCAGGAACTCGGTCAGGCAGCCGCGCAGATGCCCCATATGGGTGGATTCGTCGATCACGAGCCCTTCCACCTGATGGAACATCGGCGTGTGGGTCATGTCATAATCCGACCGGTAGGTCCGGCCGGGCGCGATGATCCGGATCGGCGGCTTCATGTCCATCATGGTGCGGACCTGCACCGGCGAGGTGTGGGTCCGGAGCACGCGCGTCGTCCCGTCGGCGCCGGGCGACAGATAGAAGGTGTCGTGCATTTGCCGCGCGGGGTGGTCGGGCGGCATGTTGAGGGCGGTGAAATTGTGGAAATCGTCCTCGATCTCCGGCCCTTCGGCGACCGAGAAGCCCATCTCGGCGAAGATCTGGATCAGCTCCTCGATCGTCTGGCTGATCGGGTGGATATGGCCGGTAGGACGGGTGAGCGACGGGAGGGTTACATCGAGCTTCTCGGAGGCGAGCCTGGCCGAGCGCTCGGCCCGCCTCAACACCTCCTGCCGCAGGGCGATCGCGGCCTCGATCTCGTTCTTGAGCAAATTGAACGCCTGGCCTGCCGCCTTGCGCTCCTCGGCCGGGAGCGCGCCCAAGGTCTTCAGCCGTTCGGTGATGCGCCCTTTCTTCCCCAGCGCCTCGACCCGCACCGCGTCGAGCGCCACGAGGTCAGCCGCCGCGTCGACGTCCTTGAGGAGGTCCGCGCGAAGTTCCGCGATCTGATCGGTGGTGCTCATGACCAGTCCTTCTTATCTCCCTCCCGCGTTGGGGAGGGGGATCTGAAACCTGCCTCGGTTCGCAATCCAGTCACCATGAAATGCTGTAAATCCGCATAGCACAGATACGAAAAAAGGGGCCGGCGCAAGCGCGGCCCCTTTGATCTCGGTTCCAGGCCCTTGTCAGGCTACCTGGACGGCCGCATCGCCCAGGGCCTTCTTGGCCTGTTCGACCAAGAGCCTAAACGAATCCGGCTCTTGCGCCGCGATGTCGGAGAGGACTTTGCGGTCGACCTCGATGCCGGACTTCTTCAGCCCGTCCATGAATTGCGAATAGGTGAGGCCATTCTGCCGGGCGCCGGCGTTGATGCGCTGGATCCAGAGCGCGCGGAATTCGCGCTTCTTGTTGCGCCGGTCGCGATAGGCATAGCGCAGCCCCTTCTCGACCTTCTCCAATGCGACGCGATAGGCCTTGGATCCCCGGCCGCGATAGCCCTTGGCGAGCTCCAGAACCTTTTTGTGACGTGCGTGGGCGGTGACGCCCCGTTTGACGCGAGCCATCTCTCTTCTCCCCTGCCTTCAGTGAAGCCAGTAGCGCTTGATCGTATAGGCGTCGGAATCGGTCAAGATCGTGGTCCCGCGGTTCCGAAGCTTGGCGGATTTGGCCTTGCTGACTAGACGGTGGGCGGTGTTGGCCTGCTTGGCCCTGACCTTGCCCTTGGCAGTGAGCGTGAAGCGCTTTTTGGCGCCGCTCTTCGACTTCAACTTAGGCATTTTCGGGTCCTTGATAGGATGGCGCCGACGGCGCGTCGTTGAGCGGTTGGGCATGCCATTTTTGGGAAATTCCCGGCCTCGCCGCCCGAAGCCGCGGCTTATACACCGCCCGTCGCGAAAGAAGCAAGCCGACGCGCACGGCCGACGCCCGGTTGTTCCGCCGGTTCGGCGCATGGCTGGAATGCTTCGAGTGCCCGCAAGCGGCCATAATCCCGTGCCATCTGTTTATATTATGGAAACCAGGGGAGCTTTGCTCCAAGGAGGCCGCGATGGATCGTGGCAAGATGACGATCGGTAAACTGGCGGCGGGCGCCGCAATAACCCTCGGATTGGCGGGCTGCTACGCCGACCCGTACTACCATGGCAGCTACGCGTACGGGTACCCCTACGACTACGGCTACTACGACTATTATTACCCGGGCTATGCCTATGGCTCCTATGGCTATCCTTACTACTGGGATGGCGGCTTGGGCCTCTACGGCACCTGGGGCTGGGGCGGCGAACGTGGCCATTGGGGCGGCTGGCGCGGCGGCGATCGCGGCTGGCATGGCGGCGGCGCTTGGCACGGCGGCGGGCACGGCGGCGAAGCCGGCCACGGCGGTGGGGCCTGGCACGGCGGCCATGGCGGAGAGGCCGGCCATCATCACTGACGCGTGAACGCGGCCGGGTCGGGCCTCCAGAGGCTGAGACCCGGCCGCCTTGACCAAATCGCAGCAACGAACCGACTCACCATTTGAATGTGACGTCGCCCCCGAAGGTTGCAGGCTTGTTGTAATAGGCGGTCGTCAGATTGCCGAAGCCCGGGCCGAAATCGATGCCGTTGATGCGCGCCTTGTCGTCGAAGATGTTCTTGCCCCACATCGAGATCTCGAGCTTGCCGTACTGGACCGGAATGTCCGTCAGCCTGAGCCGCGCATTGACCTCGTTGAGCGGGCTGGCCTTGGTCGTCCCCGCATAATAGCCCTGATTGACGGCCGGGTCCTTCGACAGCGAGTACGGGTAATAATAGTAGGCGTCGGAGTGGTTGTAGTCGACGATCAGGTCGAGCTTGCCGATGTCGTTGTCCATCAGCGTCGCGTCGACCGACATATGGGCGGTGAATTGCGGCGTCACCGGGAAGGCCCGGTCGTTGGCGACGTTCACGCCGCCGCTGACGAAGCGATTATATTGCGCGTTCAGATATCCCACCGTGCCGTCGACCTTGAGCCAGGGCTGCGGCAGCGCCTGCATCTCGAATTCGAAGCCGTCGATATCGGCGCTGCCGGCATTGCGGATCACGGACGCGACGGCGCCCTGCGCGGTGAAAACCGAGAGCTGCATGTTCTGCCGCTGGTCGTAGAAGGCAGCGACGTTGATGTTGAGGCGATTGTCGAGCCACCGCGTCTTGGCGCCGACCTCCCATTCATCGACCGATTCCGCGTCGAACGGCGTGATTGATTCGATCAGCGAGTTCGACTCCCCGTTGAAGCCGCCGCTTTTGAACCCCTCGGCATATTTGGCATAGACGTTGATGTCGGGCGAGATGTTGTACTTGACCTCATAGAGCGGCGTCGCGGCGTCGAAATTCTTCTGGGCCATCACCGATGGAATCTGCGTCAGGAACGGCGTGAAGCCGAAACCCTGCACGAAGAAGGAGCCGTATTCGGCGCGGAATCCGACCTTGTTCTCGTTGCTGTAGCGCAGGCCCAGCGTGACGGTGAGATTGTCGTCGAGGATCGGCGGAACGTATTCGACTTGCGCATAGAGCGCATAGGCCTCGGTCCGCGTGCCGTAGTTCGAATAATAGCGGACCGCCTCCTCGAAGAAATCCTGCACGCCTTCGTTGAAGCCGCCGTCCGAGAAGTAATAGGCGCCGGCGGTGTAATGCAGGCGATCGATCTGGCCCGCGGCCTGCACCTCTTGGGAGAAGGAATGATAGGTATCGAACAGCTCGGTGGCAGCGAGCGTCATCGGCGTGCCGTCGAGATCGATCGCGTTCGACCAGTTCACCCAGCGATAGGCGGTGATCGATTTGAGAATAAGTTCATCGGAGACGTCCCAGGTAAGCGTCAGGGCGTGCGAGCGCACGCTGGTGTCTTCGAACATCCCGCCGTCTTCATACGAGCCGTTCGCGTAGCTGATGAGCGATTGCGGATTGTGCTGGATGTAGAGATTGGCCGGGAACCCGATCGCCGGCGAGATAGAGGCGAGCTGCGAAGGTTGCGGCAGGTCGTGCTCGTAGCTCACATCGAAGGCGTAGTCGGCCGTGATGTCGTCCGTGATGTCGAGCTTGGCGGCAATGCGGCCCGCCTTGCGGTCGAGCGAATCGAGATGTCCCTCGGTCGGCGCGTGCGCGAAGGGGAAGCTTGTCGTCGGCAGGTGGAAGGGATCGGGCTCGACCGTGATGAATCCATCCCGGCTTTCGATCAGGCCCGAGACCTTCACGCTCAACCGTCCCCAGGCCGGCAGATTGACGCTGAGACGCCCCGTCTTGTAGCCGTAATCGCCGAAGCCGGCCTTGATGTTGCCTTCGAACTGACCGGTCGGCTTCTGGGTCACGATATTGACCGCGCCGTTCAGCGTATTGCGGCCATAGAGCGTGCCCTGAGGCCCGCGGAGAATTTCGATATGGTCGATGTCGGCGATGTCGAATACATCGGCCTGGGCCTTGGAGATATAGGCGCCGTCGACATAGATGCCGACGGTCGGCTCCCAATAGATCGCCGGGTTGATCGTGACGCCGCCGCGGATGGCGATCGTCGTCTCGCTGTTGAAAGCAGGGGATTCGACCAGCGTGACATTGGGCGCGAATCCCGCGATTCCATTGATGTCGGTGATGTTCCGTTCCTGGATGGTCGCGGCGTTGAAGGCCGTGACCGCGATCGGCACGTCGTGCAGCTTCTCTTCGCGGCGCTGCGCCGTGACGACGATCTCCTCGATGCCGCCCGCGGGCGCCGCCGCCGGCTGATCGCCGGCGCTCTGCGCGAATGCGGGGCCGGAGAGGGCGCTCGCCGCGAGCGTGAGCAAAGGCAAGGATCGGGGGATGCGCATCTGACAAAACTCCCTTGGCTTGCGGTTGAGGTCCGCTTGTCGAGCGGCTTGAATCGTCTTGGATTTTTCGATATTCGGAAAACGAGTTGAACCTCTTTTCCAAACCGAGCGCTTGCTTGACGGGTATGCTGCGGGTTTTCGGCTGTCAAGCGTGAAACCGTGCCGCTCTGGCCACGAGTCGGACGGGCCGGTATGTTCGGCGCGGCTCTACATCGAATGACGGGGAACGGGCATGACGACGGCGCGGGATTTGGCGAATGCTTCGGCGGCGGCGGTGAAGGCGCATGATCGCGAAGCGTGGCTGGCGCTCTTCGCCGAGGATGCGGTGGTGGAGGACCCGGTCGGTCCGTCGGTTCTCGATCCCGAAGGGAAGGGCAACCGCGGCAAGGCTGCGATCGCGCGCTTCTACGACATGGCGATCGGCCCCAACAAGGACGTCACCTTCGAAGTCCACCGCTCGATCCTGTGCGGCGACGAGCTGGCGAATGTGGTCACGCTGCACATCGTCAATCAGCAGGACAAGAAGCTCGCGCTTCCTGCCGTCATCGTCTACCGCAAATCGCCTGACGGAAAGATCGCGTCGCTGCGCGCTTTTTGGGAGGCTGCTGGGATCCCGGGATTCGGGTGACCACCTGCTCGTTGTCCCGCAAGCGACATACAAGGCGCCAAGAACGCCAAAGACTGTTCTTCGTCATTCCCGCGAAAGCGGGAATTGCATCCATCCGCTTGCGACGGCATCGACATGGATTCCCGCTTTCGCGGGAATGACAAATGAGATCGTGTTTCCTTGGCGCCTTGGCGATTCAAGGGCCCGTGGCGAAGATTACGGCGCCCCGTCCATCTCCCAGGGAAAATCGATCCAGCAATCCTGGGGGAACTCGCGCACGAAATGGTCGGCGAGCGCGCGACCCGCGGGCTTGGCGTAGAGCACGCCGACATGCGCCTTGGGCAGCAGGCCGCGGATCAGCAGCATGGTCGTGCCGGTGTCGACAAGATCGTCGATGATGAGCCACCCGGCGCCATCACCCGCCGCGGCCGGCGTCTTGATGAGCGCGGGCGTGCCGAGCTTCTCGCGCTCATAGGAGGCGACCGACACCGTCTCCACGCAGCGCAAGCCGAGCGCCCGGGCCACCAGCGCCGCCGGCACCAGCCCGCCCCGCGCCACCGCAACGATTCCATGCCACGAGCCGCGCGCCCGAACCTTGTCCGCCAGCGCGACGGAATCCCGCCTGATCTCGTCCCAGGAGACGGCGATATGTGCGAGGGGCGGGGCTGCGGCGGCCATCCGGCTCTGTTAGAGCAAGATGGAGGGGAATGTCGAGCCTACCCCGGCTGCGCGCGATCGACCAGAAGATCCAGTGGCGCCAAAGTCGCCTGGATCGCGTCCGCGGCAGCGATATGGGCGGGTGGTCGACCGAAAACGGTTCCGCTGATGCGATCATCAATATCCCTCCACCAGGCAGTCTCTCGACATCGACGAATGTGGGCGGGGTGATCCGCATGGCGTAACGAAGCGAAACATAGGTCATCCATCCCGTGCGGAAGCGCGGGAAGCGCCGGTTCATATCAAGCCACGGTCGGAAATACGCAAAGGAATCAACCGATGCCCAGTCTGGAGCCCAAGCCGTGACGATTGCTTTCAAGGCGGCCTTCAAAATGTTGGCGTCGAGGAGATCCTGATTGTCGGGCTCCAGAAGAGGCAGGCTGATCATTACGCTATTTGGGAAAACAGGCATCCGTGCCGCACGGCCCGCCACGATGTCGAACGACATTGCATACAAGTTGTCGGCGCCGTTCCAGGCCCCCACAATTTCGTTGTTTTCGAACTTTTCGGTCAGAATTCCGGTGTCCGGCGGCATCGAGCAGAAGGGTTCGTAGGCCGTTTTCCTGGTATACGCCCGATTGAACCACCGCGAGAAAGCGGGGTGAATGGCGCCGAGCGACGTCAACATCCCTGCAAGGCGCGTTGCGCAAGCTTCGGCGCTTTCATTTCGCGGCCGCCAAAAAGCGCACAGCGTGTAGTGTTCCTCGGCCATTGATCAGACGCTCCTAACAATACGAGGCGCTTGATACTTTGTTTTGATAAAGGCCGGGTCCGGTCGGCTCCGAAACCAGCCGGAGCATCGTCACCGGCCACTGCATGCTAATCCCCCTCCGAATCATCTTATGTTCTAATAGAACATAAGATGAACTTTTATCGAGGTGTATCGGTCTTATCTCGCCCTGCCTCCACCGCCTCGCTATAGTCCGGCCGCGCGCCGTGATCAGGGGAGGGAAGGGTGATCGAGCTTTATGGGATGGCGAGTCCGAATGTGTTGAAGGTGGTGCTGATGCTCGAGGAGCTCGGCCTGCCGTATAATTTCCATCATGTGAACATGATCGCGGGTGACCAATATTCGCCCGATTTCCTCGCCATCAATCCCAACGGCAAGGTGCCGGCGATCGTCGATAGCGACGGGCCGGGCGGGAAGCCGTTCACCGTGTTCGAATCCGGGGCCATCCTGATGTATCTCGCGGACAAGACCGGGCGCTTCTGGCCGACCGAACCCAGGGCTCGGCACACGGTTGCCCAGTGGCTCATGTTCCAGATGGCGAATGTCGGGCCGATGTCGGGGCAGTTCGTGCATTTCACGCGTGCCGCCGGAGAAGGCAACGACTATGCCGTCGCGCGCTACACGACCGAGACGCGGCGCATCTATGGCGTGTTGGACAAACGGCTCGCGGAGTCGCGCTATCTCGGCGGCGACGAATATTCGATCGCCGATATCGCGACCTGGCCCTGGGGCAAGCGCCACGAGACGCTGAAGCTCCGCATGGAGGAGCACCCGAATCTCGCGCGCTGGATTGCGGAGATTCAGGCTCGTCCCGCCGCCCGGGCGACCGACGCGAAGGAGGAGGCGCTGCGCACCGGACTTGACGGCCAGGCTTTCCAGGCGGCGACGGCGGATCAGCTCGACCGGTTCTACATTCGCGGTCGCTACGCGCGGACCTAAATTACGATTCCGCGAAACATATGTGAATCGGAACGGGTTCTTCGGCCCCCTGTTACCTCCGCACAAGCCATCCAGCCAACGGAGGAAAACCCATGGCGACAACATCACAGCAGTCGACAGACAAACCGACCCGCGAAACCTGGAACCTCATCAGCGCGAGCAAGGTGGAAGACACGCCGGTCTATAACGGAAGTGGCGATCGCCTGGGCGATATCCATGACATCATGATCGAGAAGCGCAGCGGCCAGGTAGCCTATGCCGTGATGTCCTTCGGCGGTTTTCTCGGCATCGGCGAGAAGTATCACCCGCTGCCTTGGAACCTGCTCACCTATGACGAAAATCTCGGCGGCTACGTCGTGCCGATGAACGAAGAGCAGCTCCGCGGCGCGCCGGCCTACACCGAATCCGAGCTCGAGAATTTCGGAACGACCGCCGACTACCAGACTCGCGTCCGCGACTATTACGGCACGGGCCTCGACGCCACGCGGCCCCCCGGCGCGCATTGAGCTTTGAAAACCTCTCCGCCGTTAGCGGCGGAGAGGTTTTTTGAGGCGACGGGGGCGCGGTTTCACAATGTCGGGCTGCGCGGCGCGATAGCGTTCCAGCATCCGCTTGAAGCTCGTTGTCAGCGCTGCCTCGATGCCGGGATTTCCCTCCAGCCGCGCGAGCAGGATCGCGGCTGATTCCAGGGTGGAGAGGCTCTCCCTTCTGGGCTCGCGGCGCAGCGGGCCATAGAGGGAGGGCCTCTTCGACGCCAGCACGACGCGCTTGCTCTTGAGCAGCCACGCGTTGCGCCACCACAGGGTCTTGGCCTGACTCCAGGTGCCGTCGAGCAGGATGATTCCTTCAATGTCCTGCAGCGCCGACTCCTGATCGGCGATCGCCTTGCCCTTTGCATCGAGCACCAGGATCTCCCGTCCCGGCGCGAGCAACGCCGGGCTGACCGATCCCAAATAGAGCGTCGCCCAGCGGCGCGGATCCGCCTCGCGCCCGAGCGCCTTCGATAGGCTCGGCCAGGACAGTCCGATTTTGAATACCGCATTCGTGAAGTGCCGCGCGGTGAGACGCGCCGTGCCCAGCTCCTTGTCCTGCTCCTGCGGATGCTGAAGGATCAGAAGCGCGACACGATTTTCGATCGGCCGGACTTCGACATCCTCGCCGGGCTCGCTCAATGGGCCTCGGCCCAGCTCTTGCCCCAACGGGCCTCCGCGACGAGCGGGACGCCGAGATGCCAGGTCGCCTCCATCTCGCGGCGGACGAGCGCGGCCGTCTCCTCGGCAGCGGCCTCGGGCAGCTCGAAGACCAGCTCGTCATGGACGGAGAGCAGCATCTTGGCCGGCGATTTGGCGGCCTTGAGCGCGCGGTCGACCTTCACCATCGCCTTGCGCATGATGTCGGCCGCGGTACCCTGGATGCGGGCATTGACGGCTTGCCGTTCGGCAAAATTCCGCCGCGCCGGATTCCGTTCGGTGATGCCCGGAACATGGCATTTGCGGCCGGCCAAGGTCAGCACATAGCCATGGCTGCGCGCGAACGCCTTCGTCTCGTCCATATAGATTCGCAGCTCGGAAAAGCGGTCGAGATATTGCCGGATATATTCGCCGGCCTCGCGCGCGCCGACGCCGAGCTGTTGGCCCAAGCCGAAGCCCGAGATGCCGTAGATGATGCCGAAATTGATCGCCTTCGCCTTGCGGCGGATATCGGGCGTCATCGCCGCCATCGGCACGCCGAACACCTGACTCGCGGTCAGCGCATGCACATCGTCGCCGTTCTGGAAGGCCTGCTTCAACGCCGCGATGCCGGCGATCTCGGCCGCGAGCCTGAGCTCGATCTGCGAATAGTCGACCGACAGCAACAGATTGCCTTCCTCCGCGACGAAGGCGGTGCGGATGAGCCGCCCATCTTCGGTACGGATCGGGATGTTCTGCAGGTTGGGATCGATCGAGGAGAGCCGTCCGGTGTTGGTCGCGGCGAGCGCGAAGGAGGTATGGACGCGGCCGGTCGTTCCCTGGATCTCGTTTACGAGCGAATCCGCATAGGTGCTCTTGAGCTTGGAGAGCGCGCGCCAATCGAGCACGGCTTGCGCGATCTCATATTGCTCGGCCAACGGCTCGAGCACATCGGAATGAGTCGACCAGCCGCCGGTCTTCACCTTGCCGCCCGCCGGTAACTTCAGCTCGTCGAACAGCACTTCGCCCAGCTGCTTGGGTGACCCGATGTTGAAAGGCCGCCCGGCGAGCGCGTGGATCTTCTCCTCGAGCACATGGATGCGCTCGCCGAATTTCTGACCGAGCCCGGCCAGCACGCCGCGATCGACCTTGATGCCGGCGAGCTCCATGCCGGCGACCACGCTCGCCAGCGGCCGATCGATGCGCTCATAGAGCGTGACGCGCTTTTCGGCGACGAGGCGTGCGCGCAGCGACGCGTGCAGCCGGAGCGCGAGGTCGGCATGTTGCGCGGCGTAGGTCAGCGCTTTCTCCGGTGCGATCTGCGCGAAGGCGAGGGCGGCGCGGCCGGTGCCGACCAGCTCGGCGAGCGGCTGTGCCTTGAGGCCCAGCGCGCGCTCCGCGATCGCCGACAGGCCGTGATCCTCGCTCGAGCCGTCCAGCACATAGGAGAGCAGCATCGTGTCGTCGATCGGCGCCAGCGCAAGCCCGAGGCAGGCGAGCACCTGCATGTCGAACTTCACATTGTGCGCGATCTTGATGATGCCGGGATCGGTGAGCGCTGGTTTCAGTCGGGCGACGACGTCGCCGAGCGTCAGCTGCTTGATCGCCGCCGTCTCCAGCCCCAGCTCGCCATTGCCGCCCGGCGAATGTCCGAGCGGAACATAGCAGGCTTCACCCGGCGCGACGGCGAGGGCGATGCCGGTGACGCCGCAGGCGATCGCCGCCTCGGAATCCGTCTGCAGATCGATCGCGAGCTTTCCGGTCTCCGCGGCGCGCAGCAGCCAGCGGTCCAGCGTCGGAAGCTCGGTCACCAGCGCATAGCGTTCGGCGACCGGAGGCGCCGCCGCCACGGTCGCGGCTCCATCGCTTGTCGCCTCGACCAGCTCGCCTTCCTGGCCGACGCGCGCCTTGACCCGCGCGAGCGTCGAGCGGAAGCCCTGCTCGGTCAGGAAGGCGATCAGCCGGTCCATGTCCGGCTCGTGGACCTTGAGCTCGTCGAGCGGAAGCGGCACGGGCGCATGGTCCTCGAGCAACACGAGCTTGCGCGAGATCCGCGCCTGTTCGGCGAACTCGATCAGCGATTCGCGCCGTTTGGGCTGCTTGATCTCGCCAGCCCGCGCGAGCAGCGTTTCGAGGTCCCCGAACTCGGTGATCAGCTGCGCGGCAGTCTTGACCCCGATGCCCGGCACGCCCGGGACATTGTCGGTCGGATCGCCGGCCAGGGCCTGCACCTCCACGACCTTCTCGGGCGGCACGCCGAACTTCTCCATCACCTCGGCCGCGCCGATCGGCTTGTACTTCATCGGATCGAACATCGTGACGCCCGGCCGGACGAGCTGCATCAGGTCCTTGTCCGACGAGACGATGACGACCGGCTCGCCGCGCTCCGCCGCCTCGCGCGCGTAGGTCGCGATCAAATCGTCGGCCTCGTAGCCCTCGACCTCGATGCAGGGTAGGCAGAAGGCGTCGGTCGCCTCGCGGATCAGGCCGAATTGCGGGATCAACTCGTCGGGAGGCCCGTCGCGGTTCGCCTTGTAGGCATCATAGATGTCGTTGCGGTAGTTTCGCCCCTTGGCGTCGAACACCACCGCGATCCGCGCCACGCCAAACTCGGTCAACAGCTTCAGCAGCATGTTGGTGAAGCCGAGCACGGCGTTTACGGGCGTACCGTCGGCGCGCGTCAGCGGCGGAAGCGCGTGGAAGGCGCGGAAGATGAACCCGGAGCCGTCGATCAGATAAAGCGCGCCCGGGGCGAGCGTCGAGCCCGCGCTCGCCGCGGCGCCCGGGGCGATGGAGGCCGCGACGTCGCTCATCAAATCCGTCCGGTGGGGATCACTTCGTTGGCGGCTGGCGCGCCTTGAACAGCTTCACTTGCGCGATGTAGTTGTTCTTGAGCGCCTCCGCCTGGTCGATGGCGGCGTTGCCCTTGTCGCGCAAGCGCTGCAGATCTTCCTGCTTGGTTTCCTTCGGCGCGTGTTTGATGCTGGATTCCAGGCAATCCTGATAGTCCTGCAGCACATTTACGTAGCCCTGCACCGACTCGCGAGCCGACTTCATCTGGTCGGCGGTCGCGGTTGTGCCGTCGGGAATCGTCGGAGCGGGACCCGGCGCCTGGCATTCCCGCGCCGCGGCGGGCAGGGCGGCGACTGCCGCGAACGCGGCGGCGGCAAAATACTGGAACTGACGGCGCATGGCTTTCCCCTTCATGCGTTACGGGCGAGCGTTACGGACTATTTCGCCGCGGAGTTCTTTTGCGGCTGGGCCAAGGTCGGCTGGGCGGTCGCCTGCTTGATATAATCGAGCACGACCTTGTTGAAGATGCGAACGTCGTAGGCGATGAAATTCTGCGTGACGCCGCCTCTCAGATTGGCGTCCATGCGCAGCTCCGGCACGCCCTTGTCGCCGAAGAAGGCGGTCGCGTAGCGCATATTCTGGTTGAACGCGTTGACTTGGTAGAAATTCAATGATCCCGCCGGCAGCACGGCATGCAGGCTGAGGCTCTTGCAGAGATTGGGCTGGCCGTTGTCGCAATCGTCGAGCTCAATCCAATAGCCGATGCCGGCGGCGAGCTGCACCTTGATGATCGGCCCCTGCGGATCGCTGAGATCCACGGTCGTCTGGGACTGTCCCTGCGCGTCCACGATTTTTTTCACCGTGTCCGCGTCGATCGCATTATAGGTCGGCACGATGGTCGTCTGAGCCGACGCGCCTGTGGCGAGCAGGACCAGGGTCGGGAGGAACGCGCGCAAGAGGCGATCAATCATGATGTTCGGCCTTGGCGTGGGCGTCCAAAATGAAACGCCGCCCGCAATAGGGACAGTCGGTTTGGCCGCTGGGGCCGATCGGCAAATAGACCAAAGGGTGTCCAAGGGGGCCGCCGCCGCCGTCGCAACCCACGGTCGGGGTATCCACGTGAATGATCTCAGGGGGCTCCATCAGCACTCTCAGGTCCGGGATCGGCGGTCCGGTTGACCGCATTGGGAGCGGATGATAGCGATCCGCGCCGATGGATCAATCCGCACAATGCAAACTGGCCGTGCGGACCGGCGGGCCCCGGTGAACGGCCCTCACGAGCAGCCCCCGTTGAGCAGCTTTCAATGACCCGAGTGATAACGCCCCCGCCGCCTTATGCGGTCGAGGTCTCCAACCTGACCAAGGTCTATCGCGGCAACGGGCGCAGCTCGGAAAAGCTTGCCCTGAAGGGGATCGACCTCAAGATCGAACGGGGCTCCTTCTTCGGCCTCCTGGGTCCGAACGGGGCCGGGAAATCGACCCTGATCAACATCTTGGCCGGCCTCGTTCGAAAGACCACGGGCGACGTGCGGATTTGGGATTTCGACATCGACAAATGGCCGCGGCAGTCGCGGGCCGCGATCGGCGTCGTGCCCCAGGAGCTGACGCTCGATCCCTTTTTCACGCCGCGCGAGCTGCTCGACCTTCAGGCCGGGCTCTATGGCGTGCCGGCGGCGGAACGGCGGACGGACGAGCTTCTGGCCGCCGTCGGGCTGGCCGACAAGGCCAATGCGTATGCCCGCGCCCTTTCCGGCGGCATGCGGCGCCGGCTGATGGTGGCCAAGGCCATGGTCCACTGGCCGCCGATCCTGGTGTTGGACGAGCCCACGGCCGGCGTCGATATCGAGCTCCGCCAGTCGCTCTGGGCTTATGTGCGGGAGCTCAACCGCGCCGGCACGACGATTCTTTTGACGACCCACTATCTGGAAGAAGCCGAGGAGCTCTGCGACACTATCGCCATCATCAATAACGGCGCGGTTGCGGCCTGCGAGCCGAAATCCGTGCTATTGAGGCGCATGGACCGAAAGGAGCTGTGGCTGACGCTCGACCGGGATCTCTGGGCCGTGCCGGAAAGGCTGGCCGCCTATCATACCGAGCTGCCGGAGCCTCGTCGGCTGGTCGTCCGCTATCAGCCGAGCCAGTCCCACATCAACGAGGTGCTGGCGGCGGTTCAGGAATCCGGGCTCGCGGTCACCGACATTACGACAAAAGAAACGGATCTCGAGGATATATTCCTTCAACTTGTCCATGCGCCGATCGGTTAGACATATCGCGGCCATCGCCGCCCTTGCCCTGAGCAGTCTCGGCCTCGGCGCCTGCGCGCCCGGGGTTCAGCCGCTTCCGCTTTCCGAGCGCGTCGCGACCGAGATCGGCACCGACACGTTCCGCGGGCCGGACGGCACGCTCTTCCCGATGCGCCGCTGGTTGCCGCAGGGCAAGCCGCGCGCCGTCATCGTGGCGCTCCACGGTTTCGGAGATTATTCAGTCGCCTTCCGGACACCCGCCGCCTACTGGGCGTCTCAAGGCATCGCGACCTATGCCTACGACCAGCGGGGCTTCGGCGGAACGCCGCATGTCTTCCATTGGGCCGGCACGGACACGATGGCGGATGACGCCAAAGCCGTTGTCGCCGCGCTCCGCAAGCATTACCCGTCGACACCCATCTATCTGCTCGGCGAGAGCATGGGCGGCGCGGTCACGATCGTCGCGGGCTCCGGCCCGCGCCCGGCCGATGTCGACGGGCTGATCCTCGTCTCCCCCGCGATCTGGGAGCACAATTTCATGGGCTCGGTCGAGCGATCGGCGCTTTGGCTCGCGGGCCTCGCGGCGCCGGGCTGGTGGCTGGAGCCGCCGCGTGGGCTTGGTATTCACCCGTCCGACAATGTCGATATGCTGCGCGCCATGGCGCGCGATTCGCTGATCCAGGGCGGCGCGCGGGTGGACACGACGGCGGGCTTGATGGACCTTATGGACCGCGCGCTCGAGGACGAATCGCGGGTTCGCCTGCCCATGCTGGCGCTGTTCGGAGCGCATGAGCAGGTGCTGCCGCATGCGGCGGTGTCTTCCTTCCTCGCTCGTCTGCCGCCCGGAAACGCGCGCGTCGCGATCTATCCGCAGGGCTATCACATGCTGCTGCGCGATCTGCATGGCGACGTCGTCTCGAAGGACATTGTCAGCTGGATCGAGAATCGTTCGGCCAAGCTGCCGAGCGGGGACGAATGCGCCGCCGCCGCCGCTTCACCGCCCTGCAAAACCGTGACGTCCTGACCCGCTGACGGATTTCCGCCGGCGGGGAGGGCCGGAACTCATCGAACGGTAAAATAATGGCGAATGAGGCTTCCAGCCGAAACGGATGGGGGGCGATCCTGGCGCTGGCCGCGCTGGGCTTCGCGGTTCGCGCCGCGTCCATATTTCTGGCGCCGAACATCGCCAACGCCGACGAGATCTTTCAGAACATGGAGCAGGGCTACCGGGCCCTGACCGGTCGCGGCTTCGTCCCCTGGGAATATTTCTACGGGATCCGCTCCTGGATCTTTCCGGGCCTCATCGCGGGGATCATCAAGCTGTGCTGGACGCTGGGGCTGGGTTCGGTCGGCGCCTTCCAGACGATCCGGCTTCTGATGGCGGCGACGGCGATCCCGACGATCGTCTGCGCCTCCCTCTGGGGACGCCGCAGCAACTTGCCGGGCGCCGGGATTCTGTGCGGCGGGTTGGCGGCGTTCTGGCCCGACCTGGTCTTCTGGTCGACCCATCCTCTGAACGAAGTGCTCGCGACCGCCTTTCTCGTGCCCGGCATCTTTCTCGCCGAGCCCGCGCCGGGTCGGCCGATGAGCCGCAGCCGGATCCTCCTTTGCGCCTTTCTCCTCGCCTGGGCGGCCGTGCTGAGGGTGCAGCTGGCGCCGGCGGCCGGGTTGGCCTGGCTGTGGGCGATCTGGCCGGATTGGCGCCGGCGCTCGATCCCGGCCGCGGCGGGCGGGCTGGTGCCGGTTGTGATCGCCGGCGCGGTCGACTGGGCCACCTGGGGCGAGCCGTTGCGGAGCCTTTGGCTGAACGCGCTCGTGAATTCGTCCTATGGGGTCGCGGCGATCTTCGGCACGTCTCCCTGGTTCGCCTATTTCGCCAAGATCGACCTGATGTGGGGCGGCGCCACCGCTTTCGTCGCGCTCGCCGCCGCGGTCGCGATTCCTCGCGCGCGGCTGATCGCGGCCGCGGCCGCCGCGATCCTCCTCGCTCACATGCTGATCGGGCACAAGGAATACCGTTTCATCTATCCGGCGATTCCGCTCGTCATGACGCTCGCCGGAATCGGCACGGAGCGGCTTCTTCAGGCCATTATGGCAGGCTTTCGCCCGGGAAGGCGTTTGCGGGACATCACGCCGATTGCCTGCGTTGTTTGGGCGACGACGATAGCCAGCCTGTATCTGGCGCGCGAGTACACCGATCTGTTCCGCCGTCATGCCGGGCTGGTTCAGGCGAGCTTCGCGGTTGCTCGCGACAAGGATGTCTGCGGGGTCGCGATCTGGGGCATCAACTGGGTCAACTGGTCGGGCGAGTTCAGCCTCGGCCATCAGGTGCCGGTCTATTTTCCGATGAGTTCCGTGGAGTTCGCCGATCGCGCGCCCGGCTTCAACACGATCATCTACCGAAAAGGCGAGCCGCTCGCGGGCGCGGATTGGACGGTCGAAAGTTGCCGCCCGCTGGATTCGGCTCTGCCCACGCTGCTCTCGCACCCGGAGCCGGACTTCCAGGTCTGCGTCGCGCGCCGCGCAGGATCCTGCCGCGCCGAGCCTCCGCTCTATCCGCCCCTGTTCGTCCCGGAGGGACTCAAGAACAGGGCCGATCGATGGCTCGAGCGGCCGCTGCCGGAGAGCGTCGTCTGGGGCGCGCCGTTCGGCAAATAGTCAGATGGTCCGGCGAGCTCGCCGCCAGAGGGCCAGCGCGCCGATCGCCAGCAGGCCCGCCACGACCAGATAGGCGGCATGGATGCCGAGCTCTCGACGGACCGGCTTCACCAGCACCGGATTGAGAAAGTCGGCGGCATAGATCGTCGTGAACATCAGGCCGAGCGCGCGCGGCCGGATGTCGTCGGACGCGCTGGCCAGCAATCTTCCGCTGATGAAGGGGCTGATCATGCCGCCGCCCGCGCCGGCGAGCGCGCAGCCGAAGGCGATCGCCGGCAGCCGGCCCGCCGTGCCGATGATGAGAAAGCCGAGCGCCATGAGGCCCATCATCGCGAGCGGAGTCCGGCGCTCGCCGAGGCGGCCGAACACGCGGGCATAGACCGCGCCGGAGCCCGCGCCGGCCAGCACGCCGACAGCGATCACGATCGCTCGGGTGAGATTGTTCGAGACGCCGTCGGCCTGCAGCAGAAAGGCGAACTGCACCGAGGTCATGAAATAGGCGAGGAAAAGCGGAAGCTGCAGCGCATAGATCGGCCAGAGCGCCAGCAGCGGCTTGATATCCGCGGCGCGTGAGCGTTCCGCCGGCCGCACGGCATTGCTTGGAATCACGACCGCGGCGACGGCGAGCACCGCGAGTGCGGCGAGATAGATCGCGAACGGCGCGCGCCATCCGGCCCAATTGGCGAGCGCGCCCGAGACCAGCAGCGCCGCCACGCTCGCGATACCGCCGCATGTCTGCTGGAGTCCGAGAAGCCTGGCGCGCGCCGGCCCTTCGAACCAGGCGCCCACCAGCAGCATCACGGAGGTGGACAGGCTGGTGACCGCGACGCCCATGAGGAAACGCGAAGCCAGCAGCGGCCAGAGCCCGTCCAGGAACAAGCCGGACGATCCCGCCGCGGCGTAGAGTCCGAGGGCGGCGAGGAGCGTCGTGCGGACGCCCAGGCGCTCGACGACGGGACCGCCGATAAGGCCGCCCAGCAGGACGCCCACGGCCGGCATGGTCATCACCATCTGGGCAATGAAGGTGGGATCGCCCTGGCCCTCGAAATGTGTGGCGATCAGAGGCAGGATCGAGCCGAGCGCTCCGAAGATGAGGGCCATCGCGGGCGCGCTCGACAGCAGCACGATCACCGCCAGCGGCGGCGCTGCCCCGGCGGTGACCGGTTCCACGGATTTTCCGCCGAGCGTGGTGTCGGCCACGTCGCTCATCGAGCGCCTCCCCTTTGCCTCCGGGTTATCTGAATGCCGACGAGACGGCAACGCCGGATCGGACGCGCGAGCTTTATATCTTTAATATGTCTGCCTATCCAACTGTTGAACTGTCGGACAAAAACTGGCAACGTTCTCTGGCCCACAAAGCGCGTGCTCGAAACCGCCAGGGTACTGAAAGCCTTCGGAAAAAGACCGTCTCACAAGCCGAACGGGGGAAGAAATGAACAAGATCCAAGGGAAGCTCTGGTCGCATGGCGCCTCGGCGCTGCTGGCGAGTATCGCTGGCCTCTGTCTCGCGCTCCCGATCCGGGCGCAGCCTGCCGCCGCTCCGGCCGCAGCGGAAGGGACCCTGGAAGAAGTCATCGTCACCGCGCAGCGCCGCGAGGAGCGGCTGCAGACGGTGCCGCTTGCCGCGCATGCCTTCAGCGAGCAGCAGCTCGAAGCGCATCACATCGAGGATGCGACCGACCTATCGAAGATCGTCCCCTCGCTCTCAGCTGCCGAATCGAGCCGCGACGAGGAGAATTACGTCATTCGCGGCATGTCGGGTTCCGGCGCTTCGCTATCCGGTCAGCAGGTCGCCGTGCCGACCTATTTCTCCGAAGTACCTTTACCGATCGGCGACGGGGGCGGACCAGGGCGCTATTTCGACTTGCAGAACGTCCAGGTGCTGAACGGACCGCAAGGCACGCTGTTCGGACGCAACTCGACCGGCGGCGCCGTGCTGTTCGAGCCCAAGCATCCGACGAATGATTTCGAGGGCTACGCGCAGCTCCAATTCGGCAACTACGGCGACGTCGGCTACGAAGCCGCGATCAACGTGCCGATCGTTCCCGACAAGCTGATGGTGCGCGCCGCAGGTACCTTCGAGCAGCGGGACGGCTACACGAAGAATCTCACAACCGGTCAAGATCAGGACGACCGCAGCTATGCAAGCGAACGCCTGTCGGTTCTGTTTCGACCGATCGACGGGCTGGAGAATCTGACGGTCGTCGACCGCTATGATTCGCACACGAACGGCGGCTCGAACCATCTCGCCAACATCAACCCCTTCGCCACGGTGCCGAAGCTTCTGGGCGCGAGCCTCGTCAACGCGCTCGCGGCGCAGCAGGCGGTCGGCCCTTACGAGACATATTCGGACGTTCAGGGGCTGGACAAGATCGAGGCGACCGGCGTCGCCGACATTACGACCTGGGATCCGCTCGACAACCTGACGCTCCGAAACATCTTCGGCTGGCGCAGCTTCAAGCAGCTCAATCGCTTCGACTACGACGGCACGGCGCTCAAAATTCTCGATTTCGACACATGCGAATCGCCCTTGACCTGCAACACGCGCTCGCCCGGCGATGCTTGGAGCACCAATGTCGAGCAATACACCGAGGAGCCGCAGATCCAAGGCAAGCTTTTCGGCGATCGTCTGCAATACACGGTGGGCTATTTCTATCTCCACGCCGACTCGCCGGGATCGAGCTACCAGCATCAAACGAGCGTCTTCGGCAGCGTCACCGACGTGAACAACTTCCTCGTCGATGATAGCCGGGCCGGCTATTTCCAATTCACCTATGGGCTCGACGATTACATACCGGGACTGAAATTCACCGGTGGTTATCGCTTCACCAACGATACGCGCTCCTTGACCGTCGCGCAGATCGCGAGCTTCAAATGCACGACGGGAGCGACGGGAACGAAGGTGACGAATCCGGGCGCCACGACGGTTTGCGATCGCAGTCTGACGCTCAACACGGACACCGACTCTTACACGGTGGGCGCCGAGTATCAGGTGACGCCGGACATGATGCTCTACGTCACGCATCGGCAGGGCTACCGCGCCGGCGGTCTCAACCCGTTGGCGGCGCCGGTGCTGACGGCCAACCCGCCGATCCCCAACGCATCGAGCCTCTTTGTCTACCAGCCGGAGATCGCGACCGATACCGAGATCGGCGTTAAATCCGACTGGCGCTTCAATGGCATGAGCCTCAGGGCCAATGTCGACGCCTATGACCTCAATCTCGACAACGCGCAGCTCAACCAGAGCTTTTCGGTGACGAGCGTCTCGGGCGTGATATCGACGGTGAGCGCGCTCACCAACGCCGCCACCGCGGAGGTGAAGGGAATCGAGGCCGATGTCACCTTCATTCCAGTGAAGCCGCTGACGTTGACGGCATCCTACGCCTATACCGATGCCGCCTACTCGGCGTTCCTCGACTACACGCGCCTCGTGAACGGCGCGCCGTCGCTTTCGACCGGCCGAGTCTTCCCGTTCGCGCCGAAGAACAAATTCAACATCAGCGCGCGCTATGAGCTGCCGATCGACGAGGCCTATGGGAATCTGTCGGCGACGTTGAGCTGGGTGCACAAATCGAGCGTGATCCTTGCCCTTGCGCCCACGATCATCGTGGGCGGCCGGACCATCACCGATCCGTTCGCAACCCAGGGCGATACCGACGTGCTCGACCTTTCGATCGATTGGACGAAGATCTGGGGCAGCGATTTCGACGGCCGTTTCTTCATCACCAACCTGACCGACACGGTCTATCGGATCGGCGGCGGCTATCTCTATTCGTCGCTCGGCACCGACCAGGTGATCTATAACGAGCCCAGGATGATCGGCGTGCAGATCCGCTACAATTTCGGCGGCTGACAGCGGAGGAGCAAATGGGGCAACTCGACGGGAAAGTGGCGCTCGTCACGGCAGGCGGCGCGGGGATCGGACAAGCGACGGTCCGGCTTCTCGCCGAGCGCGGCGCGTCCGTGCTCGCCGCCGATATCGACGCGGCCGGTCTCGATGAGACTAAGCGCGAGGCGAAGGCCGCCGACCGCATCCGGACGCTCGTCGCCGACGCGACGACCCTCGACGGGGCGGAGGGCGCGGTCAAAGCGGCGACGGACGCCTTCGGCGCGCTGAATGTGCTGGTCAATGTCGTCGGCGGCAGCCGTCCGGGAAAGACCGTCGTCGATATGCCGGTCGAGGAATGGGAGAGCTGGATGAGGCTCAACCTCACTTCGACCTTCCTGATGTGCAAGGCCGCGATCCCTGCGATCGCGCGCGCCGGCGGCGGCTCGATCGTCAATATCTCCTCGGGCGCCGGCGTGCGCGGCATGATGAAGAATCCGGCCTATGTCGCCGCCAAGGGCGGCGTCATTTCGCTGACGCGGTCGCTGGCGATCGATCACGCGGATCAGAAGATCCGCGCCAACGTCATCGCGCCGGGCGCCATCCTGACGCCGCTGATGAAGCGCAACCGCAAGCAGGAGGAGATCGACTGGATGGCGCGCGCTTCGCTGACCGGACGCGTCGGCGACCCGCGCGACATCGCCGCCACCGTCGCCTTTCTCGCGAGCGACGACGGCGCTTACGTGAATGGCGAGCTGATCAATGTTTCGGGGGGCTCGCGCCCGGGCATCTAGCGGGAGGATGGCATGAGATTCGCAGGCAAGGTCGCGCTCATAACCGCGGGCGGGCGCGGCATCGGCAAGGCGGTCGCAACCGAGCTCATACGCGGCGGCGCCGCCGTCGCGCTCAACGACATCGACGGCGAGAGGCTCGCTGCTACGGCCGACGAGCTCCGCCGAGAGGGCGCGAAGGTCTCCACCCATGTCGGCAGCGTCACCGACGAAGCCTTCGTCAACCGCATGGCGGAGGAGGCGGCCGCCGCGCACGGCAAGATCGACCTGCTGCTCAACAATGCCGGCGGCGGCCCGCCCGCCACGCCTTGGCGCGAGCTCACCGAGACCTCGATTGCCGATTTCCGCGCCTTCATGGACATGAATTTCATGAGCCAGGTGATGGTGCTGAAATCGGTGTTGCCCGGCATGCTCGCGCGCGGCTACGGCAAGGTGGTTTGCGTCAGCTCCTTCTCCGCCGTGCTGGGGCAGGAGGCGGGCGCGCCCTACGCCTCGGGCAAAGCCGCGCTGCATGGGCTGGTGGCCTCCGTCAGCAAGGAGGTCGCGCGCCAGGGTGTCACGATCAACGCCGTGGTGCTGGGTAACCCGCCGCATCCTTCGCGCACCGACGCGCGCCAGGCATTCCTCGACAAGCTCTCCCATTTCGACCGCGTCGGACGGCTCGAGGAATTCGGCAAGGCGATCGCCTTCTTCCTGTCGGACGATTCCTCCTACATGTCCGGCGCCGCGATCCCGATCGACGGCGGCATCATGGTGCCGCGGCTGAACGAATAGCGCCCGCCTAGGGCCGCTGCGGCGCGCGGGGCGGGACGGAGACTGTCTCGTACTGCCAGACCGGCAGGTGCCGTCGCTCCGCGATGCGCCAGGCTCCGTCGACGCGCTTCAGCTTGTCGTCGTAGCGCAAGCCGCGCACCAGCACCCGGCCGCCGTCGATCCGGTCCAGCACGACCGAGGCCGTGGCGAAGGTCACCGCGGTCGCTTCGTCTCCTTCCACCAGGATCGAGGTGCTGCTGAGCGCATGGTTGCTGGCGGCCGGCTTCGGCATTCCGCTCATGCGCTCGACCAGCGCCGTCCGCCCGCGGACCTCGATCACCGTATCGAGATTGAACTCGAACGCGACATCCTCGGTGAAGCAGGCGGCGAGAAGCTCCCAGTCGCGGCGGTCGACGGCGTTGAAATAACGCTCGATCACGCCGCGTATGCGGAATTGCTGTTCGGGTTCGCGGTCGGGATCCATCGGCGCTCCTCCATGCGTGGTTTTGCCCGGGAGCATAGGCCGGGCGGCGGCGCCGGGGCAGTGGCTTTACCAGGGTTCCATCCCCGCCCGCTTTGCGCTAAAGCTTCGCCTCTCCTGGCTATGGACCCGTAGCTCAGCTGGATAGAGCGCTGCCCTCCGAAGGCAGAGGTCGCACGTTCGAATCGTGTCGGGTCCGCCATCTCAAACCCGCAGAAATCCGCCATTTCGTGGCCGTATCGTGCCGACGGTACGAAGCGCGATCTTGCTCAATCCTGCATGAACGAGTCGGGTTCATGCACCGGGGAGCGGCGCAAAACTAGAGCGCGCCGTTCCGCAATGGTTCACGCCCACACAGCCCCTGCGGGTACCCCGGCGGCTAGCCGCACGATGTCGATCGAGCTGAGGCCATTGGCGCCGTGCTATCCCGAGCCGTGGAACCCCGCCGGGCGTCCGGCGTTGCTCCCTCGATCTCGGCCGCGCGAAATCAGAACCGCCTTTGGGCAGTCGGGTTTCTTGCGCCCATGGCGCCCTGATGCAGCGTCGAAGGTTCTTGCATGATCGGGCTATGAAGAAGTCGCCCGCTGCCGCCGAACGGCATCCAAAGAGCTCCGCCGCGACGCTGGGCGATGTGCTCTACGCCAAGTCCAGTGTGCCGGTGCCGGAGCGGGACTGGGCGATGCTCGTCCAATCGATCGCCGCGGGAGACCAGCTGGCGTTGCATGCGCTTTACGAAAGGGCGCATCGCATCGTTTTCACTTTGATCCTACGGCTGACCGCCAACCGGGAGACCGCCGAAGAGCTTACCGTCGACGTCTTCCATGACGTCTGGCTGCGCGCGTCGCGCTACGACGCTGCGAACGGCACGGTTCTCGGCTGGATCATGAACCAGGCGCGCTCCAGGGCGATCGACCGCCTGCGCTTCGAGAGCCGAAAGAAGCGAGGCCGGGGCGGCGAAGTCCAGATGCTGGTCGAGGCGGCCGCCGATCCGCGTGACGCGCTGGAGCTGCGCGAGCAGGGCGAGTGGCTGCGCGAAGCGTTGACGGCGCTCACGCCCGGCGAGCGCGAAGCGATCGAAACGGCGTATTTTGGCGGACTTACGCATGCCGAAACCGCCGCGCGGTTGAATTTACCGCTCGGCACGATCAAGACCCGCATTCGCTCAGGATTGCATAAGCTGCGGCTCGCGTTGCCCGGGGAGGCGGAAAAGCGGTGAATACCTGCCGGCGCGACGTCTGCGACAAGGGCGATGCCCTGCGCGCTTATGCTCTGGGCATCCTGCCAAAGGGCGAAGCTCCCGCGATAGAGGCTCACATCGCCGGGTGCCCCGACTGCCGGCGGGAGCTCGACAGCCTCCGCCCGGTGGTCGATCGGTTCGCGTGCTGGCCCACCGACCTGCTGCGTCCGGCCGCCTCGTTGCAGGCGCGCCTGGCGCTTCGCATCGCCGAGGAGACGGGCAAAGCCCCTCCGCCGCTTCCGGCCCGACGGTGGTCCGAGCCGGAATGGAGCCTGGTCGCGCCGGGCATCGAATGCCAGCTGCTTGCGACCGATGCCGAAAGGCGCCGCGTCAGCATGCTGGTGCGCCTTGCTCCCGGCGCCAGCTACCCGGCGCATACTCATGCCGGCATCGAGGAGCTGCATCTCCTCGACGGCGAGCTGTGGATCGACGAGCGCCTGCTGGTCCCCGGCGACTACAACCGCGGCGCGCCTGGAACGAGCGACCGGCGCGTCTGGACCGAGACGGGCTGCACCTGTCTTCTCGTCACCAGCTACGACGATACGCTTTCCTGAGGCGTCGGGCGGATCGGCGCGGCTGCACCAGGTTCCTTCTCTTCGCCGATGGCCGCTCGCCAATCCAAGGGCGCGCGGTTGACGTTTAGGGGGCTATGCAGCTCCCCATCGGTCATCCGGCGCTATGAACGCCGGCCATGGCGAAATTCCCGGCGGCCGCCGGCCAATGAGCCCGCGGCAATGCGAGCACGCCGAGCTGACATGCGCCTATGTCCTGGGCATCCTGACTAAGGGCGAGGCCGCCGCGATCGCGGCGCACATCGCCGAATGCCCGCACTGTCGGGGCGAGCTCGACAGCCTCCGTCCTGTGATCGATTGGTTCGTCTCCTGGCCAACGGATGTGCTGCGCCCAAGTGCGTCGCTCCAGACGCGCTTGGCGCTTCGCATATCCCACGAGACGCGGGAAGAGCCACCGCCTTTCCTGGCCGGGCGGTGGCTCGAGCCGGAATGGAGCCCGGTCGCGCCTGGGATCGAATGCCGGCTGCTGGCGACGGACGAGGAACGGTCCAGGGTCAGCATGCTCGTGCGCCTTGCCCGCGGCGCCAGCTACCCGGCGCATACTCATGCCGGCATCGAAGAGCTGTATCTCCTCGCGGGCGAGCTGCGGATCGACGAGCGCCTGCTGGTCGCGGGCGACTACAATTACGGTGCGCCCGGAACGAGCGATCGCCGCGTCTGGACCGAGACGGGCTGCACCTGCCTTCTCGTCACCAGCACCAGGGACGTTCTGCGATGACCATGACGGGTTCTCCTCATGCGAGGCCATATCGAAAATCGACCGGGCGGCCGCCCACGGAGACGTAAATGGATTTGCGGGCGCTTCTCGATTCCGCCGCCGAGGGGTTCTGCGCTATCGATCGACATGGCGCGATCACGCTCTGCAACGCATCCTTTCTGCGCATGACGGCATTCGAGAAGAATGACGACGTATTGGGAAAAGACCTCTATCTGCTGATCCATCATTCGCGAGCGGACGGCTCGCCTTATCCGCGCTCCGATTGCCCGGTGCTTAAGGCCGCTCAAAGCGGCATCGACGCTCATGAGGTCGAGGACGTATTCCATCGGGCGGACGGAACGAGCTTTCCCGTCGAATATTGGGCTCGTCCGCTCGTCCGCGAAGGGCGGATCGAGGGAGCGGTGTGCACATTCATCGACATAAGCGAACGCAAGCAGGCCGAGGCGCGGCAACAGGTGCTCAATCACGAGCTCATCCATCGGGTGAACAATACCTTGGCGGTCGTGCAAGGGATCGTCAGCCAAACGTTCCGCGAGGGCGATGAGCCGAAAGACGCTGTCGATGCCATCAACGCACGCCTCGTCGCGCTGGGCCATGCCCATGAGGTGCTTACGCGAACCAGCTGGGAAAGCGCTCCGATCGCCGACGTCGTCAAGAGCGGCATCGCGGCCTGCGGACCGGACAATCCACGGATTCAGATCGAGGGCCCGCGCTTGGACGTCGGCCCCAGGTCCGCGCTCGCGCTGACGATGGTTTTGCATGAACTATCCACCAACGCCATCAAGTACGGCTCTCTGTCCAACGATACCGGACGCGTCGCCCTGGATTGGACGCTCCGCGAAGGCGACGCTGACGCCGCGTTTCATCTACGCTGGAAGGAGAGCGGCGGCCCACCGGTGAGGGCGCCGGTTCGCACGGGTTTCGGTTCCAAAATCATCGAGGACTATTGCCGGGCCCAATTGGGAGCCGAGACCGCGCTGTCGTTCGCCGCCGATGGGGTGGAGTGGATTTTGAAGGCTCCGGTGAGCTCCATCAGACTGTGATCGGCCGCCGGCATCCCAGGCCGGGATAGTTCTTCCGTAGCACCCATAGTCGTCCATTCGCCGACGGCCGGCATCCGGTTGTTCAAAATCCCAGGCATGCCACGAAAAAGTGTATAGTCGGTCGGGGCTGAAGCCGATCGGAATCGGGGGTGGGCGATCGCATGGCGGAACGAACCGCGATCTTAAGGAAAGTCGGACACGCCGCAGCCCTTCTCATGTCTGCGATATGCGTCACGGCGATCGTCGGTTGGATCTTCGATCTGCCGGCCTTGACCAGCGTCGCGCCGGGGTGGGCGCGCATGTCCCTCCCGACCGCGCTCTCGTTCCTTTTGTGCGGAGCCTCGGCGCTTCAACTCGGCTTCGCGGCGGACCGGAGGCGGCGAACGAACCTATTTCGCATTGCGGCGGCATCGCTCGTCACGGCGGCGGCCGTGTACGCCTTGGGCGACTTCGCCGTCGCAGGAGGGCTTCGAGGCGCCCCAGAGTCGTCGAAGAGCGGTTATCTTTTCGGCCCTTCGCTCGGACGCGTTTCGCCCGCGACGGCATTCAATCTGCTCATGGCGGCCGGCGCCCTGCTGTTGCCGGCCGGTAGGCGGGCCGGACGCGCCTATGGTGCGCTGATCGCCGTCGGCCTCGTGGTCACCGGCCTCGATCTCGTCGGCTACGCCTACGGCGTTCAAGCCCTCTACAAGGTCCTTCCGTTCTCGGCGATGTCCCTGCCGACCGCCTTGTCGTTCGCGCTTCTCTTCGTCTCCGCGCTCCTTGCGAGGCCCGGCGACAGCTGGGTCGCCGCCATAATCGCGAACGACAGCGGCGGAAGTGCCGCTCGCCGTCTACTTCCGGTCGTGCTGGCCGCGCCTCTCCTATTGGCTGGAGCGGCGGTCCTCGCCTACCGAACGGGCGCGCTTGACGCCCCCTTCGGCTTTGCGATTCTGGCGGTCGCCATGTCCGTGAGCTTGGCGGCTCTCACGGTCGCGATCGCTCGCTGGCTCACGCGACGAGACCTCGAGCGGCGGCAGAGCCAGCGGCTGCTGGAGGCCGTCGTCGACAACACGCCGGCCGTCATGTACGTCAAGGATCTCGCCGGCCGCTACCTCATGGTCAATCGTCGTTATGAAGAGATCTTCCACGTCGATCGCGGCGCGATGATCGGAAAGACGGATTACGACGTGTTTCCGAGGGAAGCCGCCGATGCCTTTCGCGCCGTGGACGAGCGCGTGGCGCAGGCCGACGGGACGCTCACAGAGGAGGAGATCGCGCCGCATGACGATGGTCCTCATTCCTACATCTCCGTGAAGTCGCCGCTTCGCGACGATGCCGGCGCGCCCTATGCCGTATTCGGAATCTCGACCGACATAACCGAGCGCATGCGCGCTCAGAACGCGCTGACGGCGAGCGAGGAGCGCACGCGCCTCATCGTCGAAACTGCGCTTGACGCAGTGGTGACCATGGACGGCGCCGGCGTGATCACCGGGTGGAATCCGCAGGCGGAAACGATCTTCGGCTGGACGCGCGGGGAGGCCCTTGGCAGGTCCGTCGAAACGACCATCATTCCGGAACGCTATCGGGGTCCGCATCGACAAGGTTTGGCTCGGTATCTTGCGACTGGCGAAGCGAGGGTCCTGAACAGGCGCGTCGAGTTGGTCGCCCTGCATCGCGACGGGCGCGAGTTTCCGGTCGAGCTCGCGATCACGCCGATAGGCGCGGGCGGCGGCATGGCGTTCGCCGGCTTCGTGCGCGACATCGCCGAACGCAAGCTTGCCGAAGCGAAGCTGAAGACGCAGCTCGAGCGCTTGGGGCTGCTTGACCAGGTCACGCGCGCAATCGGTCAACGCCAGGACGTTCAAAGCATCTTTCAGGTCGTCGTGCGGAGCATAGAGGACCAGCTCCCGGCGGATTTCGCTTGCCTTTGCCTCTATGACGGCTTGGACAAGGCGCTCACGATCGCGGCGGTGGGCGTCAAAAGCCATGCGCTTGCGCTCGAGTTGGCGATGCCTGAACGGGCGCGCATCGATATCGACGAGAACGGATTGTCGCGCTGCGTTCGGGGACAGCTTGTCTATGAGCCGGACATCGCGAAGATCGAATCTCCTTTTCCGCAGCGGCTGAGCCGCGGTCGGTTGCGCTCATTGGTGGCGGCGCCGCTGCAGGTGGAAAGCAAGGTGTTCGGGGTTCTCGTCGTGGCCCGGTTCGCGGCCGATGGGTTCGTCAGCGGCGAATGCGAGTTCCTGCGGCAGCTCAGCGAGCACGCGGCTCTCGCGGTCCATCAAGCGCAGCTCCATGGCGCGCTTCAGGCGGCTTATGACGATCTGCGCCAATCTCAGCAGACAATCATGCAGCAGGAGCGGCTGCGCGCGCTCGGGCAGATGGCCAGCGGCATCGCCCATGACATCAACAATGCTCTGTCGCCGGTCGCTCTCTACACAGAGTCGCTGTTGGAAACCGAGACGGGCCTGAGCCCGACGGCGCGGAGCTATCTCGAAACCATCCAGCGGTCGGTCGAGGACATCGCTCACACGATCGCGCGGATGAAGGAGTTTTATCGGCAGCGCGAGCCGCAATTGATCTTGGCGCCGGTGAGCGCGAACGAAATCGTCCGTCAGGTGATAGATCTTACGAAAGCGCGCTGGAGCGACATGGTCATGCAGAAGGGTACCGTGATCGATGTCCGCACGGACCTCGGTCGGGAGCTTCCCGCGATCATGGGCGTCGAGAGCGAAGTGCGGGAGGCGCTGATCAACCTCGTCCTGAACGCCGTGGACGCCATGCCCGATGGCGGCGTCCTGACCTTGCGCACGCAGAACGGGACTCCGGGAAACGGCGGCGGGAGGCCGACGGTCGAGATCGAAGTCGAGGACACCGGCGTCGGCATGGATCCGGAGACGAGGGGCCGCTGCCTCGAGCCCTTCTTCACGACCAAAGGCGAGCGCGGCACCGGTCTCGGCTTGGCGATGGTCTATGGCGTGGCGCAGCGTCATGGCGCCGACATGGAGATCAACTCCGCGCAGGGTAAGGGGACCGCCGTCAGGCTCGGTTTCCCGGCCGCCGCCGCTTCGGCGGCGGGGCGCGTGGAGCCGCGTTCCGCGCCGACGGACCGGCTGAAGCTTCTCCTGGTCGACGACGATCCGGCGCTGCTGAAGGCTCTGCGGGATGCTCTCGAGGCGGACGGCCACCTCGTGACGGTCGCGAATGACGGCCAAGCAGGCATCGGCGCGTTTCGGGGCGCGTGCGACCGCGGCGAGAGCTTCGCAGCTGTGATCACCGACCTGGGCATGCCTTACGTCGACGGGCGGAGGGTCGCGGCCGAAGTAAAGGCGATGTCGCCGTCGACGCCCGTGATCCTCCTTACGGGATGGGGCCACGGGCTCCTGGCGGATGCGGAAGTGCCGCCGCACGTGGATCAGATGCTAAGCAAGCCGCCGAGGCTCCGGGATATTCGCCAGAGCTTGGCGCAGCTTTGCCCGCCGTCGGCGCGAGCTCGCTCGGATGCCTGAGAAGATGTCCGAGTCGCCGAAACCGCGTATCCTGATCGTCGACGACGAGGGGGCGAACGCGCGCGCCCTGTGCGACACGCTCCGCGGCAAGGGATACGAAACCGAAGGTTTCACATCCGGGCCGGTCGCGCTGGATGCGCTCGGTCCCGGAAAATACGAGCTGCTGCTTGCGGACCTGATGATGCCGGAATTGGACGGAATCGATCTGCTCCGCGCGGCGCAACGGATCGATCCCGATCTCGTCGGCATCATCATGACCGGCGAAGGCACGGTCGAGACGGCGGTCGAGGCGATGAAGAGCGGCGCGATCGACTTTATTCTCAAGCCCTTCAAGCTGAGCGCCATTCTGCCGGTTCTCGAACGGGCGCTGACGATACGGCGCCTTCGAATCGACAACGCGGCTTTGGAGTGCAGCCTACGCCAGCGCACGGTGGAACTCGAAGCCGCCCTGCGCGATCTCGAAGCTGAAACTGCCGAACGCCTGAAGGCTGAGCAGGCGCTGCTCGAAAGCCGAAAGATGGAGGCGATCGGCCAGCTCACGGGCGGCGTAGCGCACGACTTCAATAACCTGCTTACCGCGCTGTTGGGCAATCTCGAACTGGCGCTGGACAAGGACATTGGAGAGGAAGCCAGCCGGCTGGTGCGGAACGCCGTCATGGCCGGCGAGCGCGGCGCGCGCATCACGTCGCAGCTGCTCGCCTTCGGGCGGCGGCAGGCTCTCAGCATCCGCGCGGTCGACGTCAACGAGCTGATTCTCGGAATCAAGGACATGCTGGCGAGCAGCGTCACGCCGGCGATCGGGGTCGAGCTGTCATTGACCCCCGATCTCTGGCCGGCACTGGCCGACTCAAGGCAAATCGAGCTCGCTTTGATGAACCTGGTCCTAAATGCGCGCGACGCGATGCCCGCGGGCGGCAGGCTGACGATAGAAACGGCCAATCTCGGCGCCGATGACCCGGACCGTCCGGAGAATATCGACGCCGAAGCCGGCGATTGCGTCAGCCTCAGCGTGAGGGATACGGGCAGCGGCATGAGCGAAGACGTCAAGGCTCGCGCGTTTGAGCCCTTTTTCACGACCAAGGAAATCGGAAAGGGCACGGGGCTCGGCCTATCGATGGTTTACGGTCTCGTCAGGCAGTTGGGCGGCGCCGCGCGAATCGTGAGCAAGCCAGGCGAGGGCGCTACCGTCAGCCTGATCTTACGGCGTGCGCCCGCCGGGGCTGCGGAGCCGACGGAGTTGGCCTCACGGAGCGACGGCGCAGACCACAGCCCGATCAGAGTATTGTTCGTCGACGACGAGGCTCTCGTGCGCACTGCGATCGCCGCCGCCCTGCGCGAGGACGGTCACGAAGTAACCGATGTCGGGAGCGCTGCGGCTGCGCTCACCATTCTCGGTCGAGGGGACCACCTCGACGTCCTCGTGGTGGACCTCCTCATGCCCGGCATGAATGGCGCCGAGCTTGCGGTCGAGGCGCGGCGTCAACGACCCGATCTGCCGGTCGTCATCATCACCGGGTACGCCGGCGACATGGATCGGCGGATCGAAGAGCAGGGCTACCCAGTGCTGCGCAAGCCGTTTCGTCCGGTGGAACTCGCGACGATCTTAGCTAAGGCGAGACCTCCAAGACCCTCCCGGTGACCCACGCGAGGAAGATACCCTGTCCAACGATCTTGCAGGTTTCCGCGGGCCTGCAGCGCTCGGATGCGCCGGATCAGTGCGCCAGCGGGTTCGGCCTGATCTGAAATGTGGCGATGTGGCTCGAGAGGTTGCCCTCCTGGTGGTTCATCGCCTCGCTGTAGGAGGCCCACATGGTGCGGCCCTTCCAGCCTGCCTTGGGATCGTCGATGCGCGCGTCGACGCCGCGGGTGTAGAAGCCCATCGGATACGGCACGCGCAGTACGACCCATTTCTTCGTCTTCGGCAGGAAGGCGAGGATCGAGTCCGAGTTGGTGCCCGGGAAGAAGGGCGTATCCTTGCCCAGCCCCATGACATTCTCCGTGTCGATCCAGGTGGCATAGATATGGTCGGAGCCGAGGTCGGTGCCCGCGACTTTGGGGCTCGGCGGATAATAGATGCTCCAGCCCTCGGGACATTGTTGCCCGATCGCGTCCGGACCGGTCAGCTTGCCCTTGCATTTGCGGCGATCGAAAGCGCCGATCTGGCCGGATGCAAAAGCGGCCCAAGCGACGCCTTGTGAGTCGACGTCCACGCCCCGCGGGTTGAAGGCGAGATACCGGCCTTTGATCAGCGGCGGCTGATAGAACTCGATCTTGCAGGTCTCGGGCGGATGGCTGCCGCGATCCATTCGGACGAGCCCGCCGGGGACATAGGGCAGATAGTTGGCGCCCCAGACGATTCCATCCTTGGGTCCGACCCCGATGCCGTAGATGAAACCGGTGACGAGCGTCTGTTTCTTGGGATCCGGCGTCTTGTACTGCTCGAAATAATTCGGCGAGCCCGGATCGCCGCCGAACACATTCCAATCCGCCATATGGCCGGTGATCTTGCCGGCATTCGTTGTGTCGACAACCATCGGGCACCAGCCCTCGGCCTTCTTCGGATCGTGAGTCTCGTCCCATACCTTGGTGTCGAACCAGCCGAGCGCGTCGAACTCGCCCGAGAAGAAGAGCGTGTTGTCCTTGTCCCGGCCGAAATTCAGATGATCGGTCGAAGCGCAGATGGGAATGTTTTCGACCTTGCCGGTCGCCGGATCATACATCTCGATGAGCTTGCCGTTCTCTTCCGCCCGCGGCGCGAGCTTCGAGTAGGGCGTGTCGCCGTTCTTGCAATAGTCGGGATTCTTGCCCGAGCGGTTGATCGTCGCGATCCAGACGCGGCCCTTCTGATCCATCATGTCGGTGTGCGGTCCGGACGTGACCTTTGAGCTCGGATCCGGATAGCCCGGAATGTTGACGGTTGAGACCATGTTTGTCTTGGGGTCGATAATCTCGATCGTTCCGCCGCCCGTCGATACGCCGTAGGACGGACCGCCCGCGTTGACGGTGGGATTGCGCCGGTCGGTGGTAATCTGGTCATGAACCGATCGCCCGCCCGCCCAGTCACGCACCGTCACGACGACATTGCGTTCGATGCCCTCCGGGCGTGACGGCGGCACCGGTGGAATCTCGCCGCCGGCGATACGGGCCGACCAGTCCGCGAACATCTTGAGTCCGCGCTGACGGCCGAAGCGCGCCATATGCGCGTTCATCATCGGGTTCTTCGTAACCCGCTCGCCCCAGGCTTCGATGCTGTTGTCGGCGAAGGAGCGGGTCGCCTTATCGCCGACCTGATGGCAGAAGGAGCAATTCTCCTTCATGTTGGCGAACCAGTATTGCTGAGTCTTGAACTGGACGTTGATCCCGTTGCCCTTGGGACCCGTGCCCGGGAAGTCGCTGTCGGCCGGCGGCTGCAGCAATGCATACCAGTAGCTTGCCGGATAGTACTCGGCAGCCGCTTTCGGATCGGGTGCGACGGCGGCAGCGAGGTCGAGCCGCTTGCCGGGCGCCGCATCGACATGAGCCGAGTCGACGAGCCCATAGCCACGCACCCAGACCTTGTAATTCGCCTTAGGCAGATCCGGGATGACATAGCGCCCGTTGTCGTCGGTGACGACCATCTTGGCGTACTTAGTGGGAAGATCGGCGGTTTCCGCGATCACCCAGACACCTGCCTCCGGACCTTTGGCGCTGGTGACCACGCCGCCGATATCATCGTCGACGATTTCGATGTCGTTCCCCGCAGCATGCCCCGATCTCCATGCGAGACCGGCCGTCATTATCAAGGAAGCTGACGCCAGCGCGCCCAGAATCCATTTGGATTGCATTTCGTCCCCCCGTTTTCCGCGCCTGGCTGCCCGGCGGCGTATGGTTCCTCATGGGTGAATTGGACGATATCGCAGAGTCGAGGCCAACGGAATACACTCATGTATACCCTGGCAGCATCGATTGGATGCGCTATTTTGAAAATTCGTCCGGATCGGGACGGACGCTCAAGCCGAGCTACGGACTCTCGACAGGTGCGGCACGGTGGCCGCGAATTTCTGAGGCTTGGCCGCTCCTACTTCGGGTCCGAGAACCGCCAAGAGCCGCGCCATGATGCCGCCGACGGTGACTGGCTTGGCGAGATAGCCGGAGACGCCGGCCCGCTTTGCTTCGAGCACTTGGCCCGCCTCGACCTGACTCGTCATCATGATGACGGGCGTATTGCTGTCGATCTTGGCTTCGCCCGCGCGCACCTTGTGCAGGAACTCGATCCCGGAGATCGGTTTCATTACCCAGTCGCAGAAGATGACGTCGGGTTGAACGAGCTCGAATTGTTCGAGCGCCTCCGCGCCGTTCTCGGCTTCGACGACACAGCCGACATTGCATTTGCGCAGGATCGTGCCGACGATGTGCCGCATCGTGCGGTTATCGTCGATCACGGCCACCAGAAGACCTGATAGGTCGAGTTCCAAAGCTAGCCCCCAGGGCGCACGCTGGTTGCAACCAATGCGGCGGTTTCAATTAATTTCAGGTGAAGATTGTGGTTGTCGCGTTTACTATTTTACGCGGACAAGTTGTTGCCGACGGTTAGAAATTTAGCAAAATAGCTCGATTTTCCAAAAACATTTCCATCGTAATGCTTTTATGCTTTCATGATTCAAACACGGGGGATGGGCAACGGACGAATTTCGTCCAACGTCGAGCGGGAGACAGTAATGCGCGTCGGTTATGTGGGACTGGGCAGCATGGGCGGGGATCAAGCGAGGCTGCTCGCCAAATCGCCTTTCGATTTCATGGTCTATGATGTGTCGGCCACGGCCTTGGCCGCGTTCGAGGGCAAGGCGAAGATCGCAGGATCCCTTGCCGAGCTCGGGCGTGACCGGGACGTCATCAGCATCTGCGTGCGCGACGACCAGCAAGTGCGTGATGTGCTGGAGGGCGCCGGGCGCCTGCTCGACAGCATGATCAAGGGTTCGATCGTGCTCGTCCACAGCACGGTCAAGCCGGAGACGATCGTGGATCTCGCTGGGAAAGCTGCGCGCCGCGGCGTGACGTTGATCGACGCGCCGGTGACGCGCACGGTGATGCAGAGCGGCGGGCAATTCGTTTTCACGATGACCGGAGGCGCCGAAGCGGTGACCGAGCGCGTCCGACCGATTCTGGAAGTCTACTCGACCGACGTCGTCCATGTCGGCCCGCTGGGCTCGGCGATGGTCCTCAAGATCAGCAACAACCTCGTTGCCTGGGTGGAGCTTCTTGTCGGCCGCCAGGCCTTCACCCTCGCCATGGCCGGAGGCGTGCCGCTCGACAAACTCGCGCAGGTCATGAAGCGCAACGGCAATCTGACGCCGACCATGGAGGCGGCCTTCGTCGACGGGCCTCGCCGATTCACCGGCTCGCCCGCGGACCGCGCCGCTTTCATGGATAGTCAGGGACGGATCGGCGAGAAGGATCTGGAGCTGGCGATCAGCCTGGGCGATAGTGTCGGCGTCGCGGTCCCGACCGCGATCCATGCCAAGGAATTCGTCAGGAAGGCGATGGTCGGCCAATAGGGCCCGCGCGCTTCTTTCCCGCATTTCGACCTAATGGAGGCCAGTGATGTCCGGCAGCGATCGTCGTGCGCTCGGCAAGAAGATGTTCGATGAGGTCTATGGCGGCGTCGTGCCGCTGCCGAAGAACGCTGACGAAGCCGAATTCCTCAAGCTTCTGCTGGACCAATCCTTCGGCGAAGTCTGGGCACGCGACGTGCTGTCCATTCGCGACCGGCGCATGATGGTGATCGGCGTGCTGGCCGCTCTCGGTGAGCAATCGCCCTTCGTCATCCAGATGAAAACCGCGCTGCTCAAAGGCGAGATGAGCGAGGAGCAGATCAAGGAGATCCCCGTCTTCCTCTCTCACTATGTGGGCTTCCCGCGCGCCTCGAAGCTGTTCGTGGCGATGGTGGAGGCGGGGATTGCGGTTTGAGCAAAGCATGCGCTCGGGGCGCAGCGTCGCCGCCCGTCCGGTCCGATGCCGAATGACCATTGGCGATGGTTGTACGGCGTTTTCCCGATAGCTACCGTCCGGCCGCCAACGATGCCCGCCGCTTGTATCGCACGCGGCAGGGCAGGGTCGGCCTCAGAATGAGGCTCGGCATTTCCTCGCCATAGCTTTCAAACGGTTCCGTCAGCTCGAAATCATAGTGGTGCAGCAAGGCGCAGAAGATGGTGCGCACTTGCAGCAGCGCAAATGCGTTACCGATGCATTTGTGGCGGCCGCCTCCGAAGGAGATGGTCGAGAACGCATTCTCATGCACCGGCCGCTTCGGATCGAAGAGGGCCGGATTGGGGAATACTTCCGGGAGCCGGTGGGCCACATGCGGGCACACCATCACATTCTTGCCGGCCTCCACCTTGTAGTCCTTGTATTGGAAATCATAGAGCACGCGCCGGGTCAGCGTGTTCAGCGGCGGATGGACTCGTAGGCATTCGCGCATGAAGCCTTCGAGCAGCGGAATGTCGCGCTGCGCGTTCATGCTGAGCTGCTTTTCCTTCTCGTACAGCCGGTCGATCTCCGCCTTGAGCTCAGCCTGATATTCGGGATGACGGCAGATCTCGAGCAGGACCCAGGTCGCAGTGTTGGAGCTCGTGTGGTGCCCGGCGAACATGAACCAAATCACCATGCCGGTGATCTCTTTCTCGGTCAGCTTGCTGCCGTCTTCGTACTGCGCGTCCATATAGATTTGCAGCATATCATTGGAGACGGCGCCGCTCGCTCGACGCTCGCGCACGGCGTCGTCGACGATCTCGCGCAGCCGGTGATGGGCGACGTCGCGCTTTAGAAAGCTTTCCTTCTGCGCGTAAGGATCGAGAAGAGCCGATGGGTCGAGTCCCTTTTCGAGATCGTGATAGAGCTCGCGGATTTCATCGGTCACGCGATAGCGCAGCTCAGTGCCGAGCAAGCAATGCGTGGAAGTCTTCAGCGTGAGGTCGGTGAAGCCTTCATAGAAATCGAACTCGCCCTCGTCGCCCCAATCCTTGATGAAATCCTCGACTTCCTGCGCGACGACGCCGGCGTAGCTCGCCATCTTCTCGTAGCGGAGGCCTTGATATTGGATGCGGAGCTGCTGGCGCTCGATCTCGGGCGGCGCGCCGAATTGCACGCCCTCGCCCTGCACCGGCACCATCATCTGATAGGCGGCAGCGGCGTTGAGCTGCTCCTCCGGCGCCCGAAAAAACGCCTCTTGCGCTTCCAGCCCGACGAGAAGGACGGTGCGCAGGCCGGCGACGTCGAATTCACCCACTTCGCCGCATTCCTCATAAACCCGGTGGAGGAATTCGATCGGAGTGTTCACGAATTCGTCGAAATGGCCGCGCGGCTCTTTTGCGCCGCTTACGAACGGGATCGGCTTGAACGATTTGCGTGCGGAAACATCGATTCCGTCCATGCGAACCTCCCCATTTTATAAATCGATGTTTACCGCAAAAAGATTTTGTGCGCAATGTTTATCGGGGAGGGACAAGAGCCATGCGCGATTTTGGCCTCGACCATCTTTCGCTCTTCGACCTGCCGCCGGCGGCCTTTATCGAGGTTGCCGCGAAGATCGGATGTAGGACGGTCGGTCTTTTTGCCGAACCGGTTCCGTTTGACGGCGCCGCACAGTTCGACATGCGGCCGGGCGGGCCGGCACTACGCGACGCGGTCGCAGCGCTGGACGCGACCGGCTTGGTCGTGCAAGCGGTCGACCCGTTCCTGCTTTTGCCGAAGATCAATTTTGACCATATCGCGCGCAATCTCGAGATCAGCGCCGCGCTTCGCGCCGTCGCGGCCAACGTTGTCGTGCTGGATGACGAACCCGGTCGGCGATCCGACCATCTCGCTCGACTGACGGAGATGGCCAAGCCGTTTGGCGTCTCGGTGTGGTTGGAAGCCTATCCCCTCTCCGAGATCCGGACGGTGGGTGCGGCTTTGGCGCTGGCGGAACATGTTGCCTCCTGCGAGGTCGGACTCACGATCGACTCTCTCCATGTGAAGCGCGGCGGCGGGAATTGGGACGATGTCGCAGCGCTGCCACAGGAACGCATTCGATATGTGCAGCTCAGCGACGGCCCTGCGGTGCGTACCGCCGAGCCGGCCTATGAGGCCGTCTATGAGCGCGGCGCGCCCGGCGACGGCGAATTCGATCTGGGCCTGTTGCTCGCGGCGCTGCCGATCGACCTACCCCTTTCGATCGAAGCGCCGTCGCAGCGCCTCAAAGCCGCCGGACTCTCGCCGCTCGAGCGCGCCAGGACGCTGGCCGAGGGTCTGCGACGCATCGCCTGATTACGGGCCGCTCCGCAAGGGGCCTTCCCGACCGCTCGATTTTCGACGAAAGCTGTGTTGATTTCGACGAAGGGCGGTTGACCGGGGCGGCATGTGGATGCCGAATGGGGACTCATGAAAAAAGAGGCTTTCGAGCAGGCCCCGTCGGCTCCCGGCGAATCGCCGCGCGTCGCCTGGCGCGTCGCGCTCATGTCCGTTGTCGGATTTTGGGCATTCTATTTTTTGATCAACACCTTGCACATGGCGATTGAGGGCAAGCCGAACCAGTTCCTCATGATGGAGAAGCGCGGCGCTGTCATCCTGTCGGGCATGGCGCTCACGCTGTTCGTGTTGCTAGTCTTACGCAGCCTGGAGGACAAATCGCTGGGGGTGCTGATCGCGACGGCTTTCCTCACGGCGATTCCAGTCGCCGGGGCGTACGCGACGCTCAACTTCACGGCCTTCTATGTCGTCGATCCGCTGCCGGAGCATCGTCAGGAGATCAAAACCGATCCCGAAAAGCCGTGGGAAATCATCCTCGAGACGGCGGTCAGCTGGTATTTCTTCGTCGTCGCATGGGCGATTCTTTATATTGCTCTGTCATACGCGGCGAAGGTCCGGTATGCGGAGCGCAACGCCGCGCGATATCGGGCAGAGGCGCAGGTCGCTCAGCTCCGCGCGCTGCGCTACCAGATCAATCCGCATTTCCTCTTCAACACGCTCAACTCGCTATCGACTCTGATCTTGCGTCACCGCAACGAGGAGGCGGAGCGGATGATCATGAATCTCGCGACGTTCTTCCGCACGAGCCTGACGGCCGATCCGGCGGACGACGTTCTGCTTGGCGAGGAAATTCGCATGCAGCGGCTCTATCTCGATATCGAGGAGGCGCGATTTCCCGATCGGCTGACCGTCGTGATCGACGTTCCGCCCGATCTTGAGAATGTCTATGTGCCCGGACTCATCCTCCAGCCGGCCGTCGAGAACGCGATTAAACACGGCGTGGCTCGGAGCATGACGCCGGTTACCCTCGTGATCCGCGCGAGGCTCGTCGACCATGATTTGCTCCTCACGGTAGAGGATGACGGAAACGCCGTGGGTGAAGCTCCGCCTGGGCAAGGGGTGGGACTACGCAACGTGCGAGACCGGCTCACGGCGCGCTTTGATGGCGCGGCAGCCTGCTCCTATGGTCCGACAGAGACGGGGGGCTTTAAGGTCGAGATCAGAGTCCCTTTGATGCACGAGGCTCTGGCCGCCCAATGAGCGCGCAACCGGCATTGCGGACTCTGATCATCGACGACGAGCCGTTGGCGATCGAACGCCTGCAGGTTCTGTGCGCAGCCATCGCGACGATCCGCCTGGTGGGCACGGCGGCAGACGGAAAAGCTGCGCTCAGATTGACCGAAACGCTGGCGCCGGATCTTCTGCTGCTTGATATAGGCATGCCCGGTTTCGATGGGTTGGAAGTGGCACGAATCCTCGAAGAGCGCGTCCCCAAACCTGCGGTGATCTTCGTGACGGCATTCGATCAGTTTGCGGTCGCCGCGTTCGACGTCTCGGCGATCGATTACCTGTTGAAGCCCGTGGCCCCTGAGCGACTGGAGCGGGCCGTCGCCCGGGTGCATTCGCAGATACGGTCGCAGGCCGCCTCGCGGTCCGGCGCGAAGCCATGGACCCAGGAGTTCTGGGTGCCTCACCGGGGCGAGATCATCCGGGTTGCGGCGAGCGACATCGATCTGATCGAAGCCGAGCGCGACTATATGCGGCTGCATATCGGTCCGCGCTCCTATTTGCTTCATCGTACGATCGGGGAACTCGAGCGGATGCTGGATCCCGCCGAATTCATCCGCCTGCATCGATCGACCATCGCGCGCCGGCGGCATATCGTAGGGTTCAAATATGACGGCGGCGGCGGATGGCTGGCCGACTTGCGTGACGGCAAGACAATTCGGATCGGTCGCTCGTATCTCGCGAACGCGCGGGCGATGGCGGGCCGCTGAGCCGAAGGCCGATTCGCTCAATTCGTATTCCTGGCTTCGCCCGAAGCCGCATAGAGCGAGCGACGCGCGGCGGCAACCGCCGTCTCGACCTTGGCCATCGCCGATTTGATGGCTTCGTCGCGGCAAGCATTGAAAAGGCCGACCTCCCGGAGGCTTCGGAAGTCCACCGGGCCGCAAGCCGCATTCGCCGCATGCTTGATTCGAGCGGTTAGCAGGGACACGCCTGCCTCTCGGGTGAGATCGAGATCGGCATATTTCACGGTAAGGCTCTGCTGCTCCGCCGCCGGCTCGGCGGCAACGACCGGAGCTGCGGCGGCAAGTGCGAAAATTGTCACGGCCGCAATAAGACGGCGCTGCGCTATCATCTTTGACCTCCCTTGAGCGATCGGCAGGGCACCAAGTTGTTCGACTGCACGATAGGCGGGGGAGCGTGGCCGGTCCCGCGGCCTTCGATCGGCCGCGGGCGCTTTTCTATGAATGCTCGGCATGACCGACGAACATCGGGGCCTGTTCGACGAGCGGCAGATGATGAATCGGTCTCTCGCTGCTCACCTTATCCAGGCGAAACGCGGCTCGCGCAACAAGCCCCGGATCGGTATATGTCCGCGTAGGTTCCCTTCAGAACAGAATATCGAAATATTGGTAAGATACAAAAATGTCATATGTTCGTTATATTTTCCGCCAGAATTGTCTTCATAGTAGTCGCGATTCGCAACTACCAAGTTTTGGAGAAAAATGAGTACATATCCTCGCCCCTTGATCGTTGCACAGATCCCCCGACTGCGGCGCTATGCCCGCTTCATGGTTCAGGATAGCGACCTTGCTGACGATCTCGTCCAGGATTGCCTGGAGCGGGCGGTCGACAGGATCGACACTTGGCAGCCGGGGACCAATATGGGGGCGTGGCTCAACACGATTTTGCGCAACATCATCATCAGCCATTGGCGCCGGGTCAAACGACGACCCAAATCCGTCGAGCTCGATGAAAACGTCTTTGCAGTTGCCGGCGGGCAAGAGGCGAACATCGAGATGCTCGAGCTTCGCCGGGCGCTGCAACGGCTGAGTCGGGAGCACAAGCAGATCCTGTTCCTGGTTGCTGTGGAGGGAAGGGCCTATGAGGACGCCGCGGCCCTGCTCGGCATTCCGGTTGGAACCGTTCGTTCGAGGTTGTTTCGCGCCAGAACGGCGTTGCGGCTTTTGCTCGAAAGCGGATCGCGTCAGGTCGGTCGAGTCCGGTCGGACCGTGATCGCGCTCTTTGGTCACCTGCCGACGGAGCCATATGGATCGGGCGGACCAATCCTTCCTGGAGAGCGCCTAATGACCCTGGCTGATTTCCGGCCGACCAAAGCAACGCGCGACTAGAATCTTGAACGACTTCGCGAGCGGGTCGCGCCGTGACGGTGACGGGCCGCCCGCTTCCTTGCCTCGACGGTAGACCACCTGCGTCTCGTCCCAGATTTCGATTCGCGTGCAGCGCGGCTTTCTCGGCAGTGCGCTTAAAGCTTCTTTTATCGCCGATTCGACGGTGTCGGCTTCGATCTTGCAAGTATCCCAGTAGCTTTCTCGACCATCAACGAAATAGCAGCGATACGACGGCATATCCTTCTTTATTCCTCGGAGCTTGCGCGCAGCGAGCGGCTGGACTGCTGGGAAACGCAAAGGCGGGATAGTCGTTCCTTTCAAAACCAAGGTAGTGTAACGCTACAGCACAAACATTTCGTAGAATGACAAACATAAGTCATATATGGGAAGAATCCGGGTATGTTAGTGTTGTTATGGTATAGAAAGCCCATATGCCGGAAATCTACCTGAACTAAATACTTTACAATTATCCGACGCCAGGGAACTGTTGTGCCTCCAAGGCATTGACGCGACTGGATTGGCATCGATTTTGCTTCGATTCGTAGAGGCGTAATCACCCGGTTGAGAGTCAAATATGGCGATTACATCCAATTGGACGCACCCTTTCTCGCGACGTCACTCCAGGCCTTACATTTTCACTTTGGATTTCTCCGGAGAGTTTCTGACGACGAAGACGGCCATGATTCTCATGGCCGTCGAAAGCGTTTTTCTGGCGCTCCCCGCATTATGGGCCAAGCATTTGCCCCTCTGGGATGCCGGCGGTCACATTACGCGAATCGCTCTTCTCAACGGCATGCTGCTGCACGGTCTACAGGTGCCCGCCTATACGGCGGCGCCGCTCTGGCTGCCGAACGTCGCGTTCGACATCATCGGAATCGGACTTACGCAGTTCATGAGCGCGGAGGTTGCCGGCAGGCTCTTTCTGGCTGCGAGCCAAATCATGACCCTTATCGGCGTCGTGACGCTGAACCGAATTCTGACCGGCCGATGGAGCCTGTTTTCCTTCGTCGCGGGGCTCTTCATCTATAATCTCGTAACGGCCTATGGCTTTCTCAACTACATATTCGGTGTAGGGCTCGCTTTCGTCTTCCTGGCGCTCCGCGTGCGCTTGCTGCGCTCGCGGCCGGTGCTCGGTTATGTAATCGGCGCCGTTCTGGGGCTGGTCCTGCTATTCGCACACCTGTATGCGCTCGGCATCTATGGCGTGCTATGGTTCGGCATCTGCCTCGACGACATTCTTCAAAAACGAGCACGCTATTCCGACGTGGTGACGCGGAATTTGGAATTCGTTCCGGCGCTGACTCTGCTTACGACCATGCGAACCGGCGAGATTTTCGATTATCACTACTACGCTCATATAATCGATTACAAAGTGCAATACCTGTTGCGCTTCATGATGAGCGCTACGCCCTGGGCCGATGCGGCATTCATTGTGGCGGCGTTACCGCTCGTCATTCTTTTCGCCTTCCGGTCGAGCGTGAGGCTCCATGCGATGCTGCCGGGGGCCATCATGCTGTTCCTCATCTATTGGATCATGCCGTCCCGGCTGCAAACGAGCTGGTTCGCGGACGTTAGGCTGCCCATTACGATCGTGTTCGCGGTGCTGGCGGGGCTGGACGTCAGAATCCGTAGTTTTCCCGGTCGCACGCTTCTGGTCGCAATGATCGTCATAATGTTTTGCGCAAAGCAGATTCTGATTGGTCAATATTGGCACAAGCTGGAGCAGCCGATCGACGCTGTGATAAGCGCCATCAATAAGCTGCCCGCAGACGCCGTGGTGATCGACGCCGATTGCGCGACCGAGGCGAAGGGCGATCTCGAAAAGATGTATGCGCGGTATGCGCCGCCCCAGCATCACATCATGGAGTTGTCTGCTCTGTCGGGCCCCATGCGGTTTTTCTCCAGCTTCTGGGCTGAACCCGCGGCGCAGCCGCTGCGCGTCAAGGCGGAATACAAGCCCTATTACGATCTGTCCGAGAAGTTCGGCGAATCCAATCGTTGCGACCGGTATGGCGCAAGCCGATTGGTCGCGGTGATTCGTGAGGAGGCCGATATCCAAGTAGCGCGTGGAAATCCGCATCCTCATTTGTTTTTCATGGCTTGGCACGAAAAGGCCGTATCGGACGTCGCGCCGGGCGGTTGGCTCGCCGCGACGACGCCGATCGGTAATCTCTATCAGGTAGCCCAACCATGAACTTGATGTCGCCGGAGCCGTTCGGCAGCGTGGCTTCAGGTCCGAGGAGCGTCCGTCTCTCGGTCGCCATCCCGTGTTACAACGAAGAAGGAAACCTGCACGAGCTGCATCAACGCGTCAGCGCGGTTTGCCGCCACGAAGTCGGCGACGCCTATGAGATCGTTCTCGTCAATGACGGGTCGTCCGACGCGACCTGGACGACTATCGATCAGCTGGCGCGGACGGACCGGCACATCATCGGCATCGATCTTTCCCGGAATTTCGGTCATCAGGCCGCTCTAACCGCTGGTCTGCAAGCCTGCTCTGGAGCGCGCATCCTGATTCTCGATGCTGATTTGCAGGATCCGCCGGAGCTGCTGCATTCGATGATGGAGATCATGGATCAGGGCGCCGAGGTCGTTTATGGCAAGCGCCGGACGCGCGCCGGAGAAACGCGGGCGAAGAAGCTGACTGCGATGATCTTCTATCGCTTGCTTGACCGGCTGATCGATTTCCACATTCCCGCCGATACGGGCGACTTTCGCCTGATCAATCGTCGCGTCTTGGAAGCGTTGCTCAGCATGCCCGAGTCGCATCGCTTCATACGGGGCATGGTGAGCTGGATCGGCTTCCGGCAGGTACCGATCGAGTATGACCGTCAATCGCGCTTTGCAGGGGAAACGCATTACGGCTTCGGCAAGATGATGAATTTCGCGCTGGATGCGATCACCGCCTTTTCGGGCAAGCCGCTTCGCTTGGGAGTCTACACGGGGATCGTATTTCTCTGCCTCTCCTGGATTGGCATGGTGTATTCGCTCATATCCTGGCTGTTCCTGTCCACTGTTCCCGGTTGGACCAGCTTGATCATGATCATCATGTTCATGTCGGGCGCCCAGATCTTCATGTTGGCGATCATGGGCGAGTATGTCAGCCGCACGTTCATCCAGACGAAGTCGCGGCCTCTCTATCTGGTCCGCGAGATCGTCGGCGAGATCCAGACCGGCGGTTAGGCCGACAGCTCGCCGATCTTGGAGGCGGCGGGGCGGGGCGCCACCCGCTCGAGCTCGACCGGCTGCGCGGGCGGCGCGGTGCCTCGGATCCGCATCCGCTTCAGCAAGCGGAGCGTCGGCTCGTCGGCCAGCTTGGTCATCACCCATCCAGCAGCGATCGCCGTCACGACATACAGGAGAACGAATCCGGCGATCGCGAAGCCCGAAGGCTGCCAGCTCGCCCAGAGCGCGGCGAATATCGTCAGCAGTACGGGGACATGGATGAGATAGAGGCCAAAGGAGATCCGGCCCAGGAATTGGGGAACGCGGGTCTGGAGCCATCGCTTGGGTGAGTCGGAGACCAGAATGCCGCCGATCATCAGGATCGAGGCGACCATATAGAGAGGCCATGGATCAGTGGAGGCCGGCAATCGTGCCAGGAGCGGGCCCGAAACAACGCTCAGCAGACATCCCGTCACTATGGCGATCAGGCCAACTCCCGACGCGTTTTGGATGCGATAAAGCTTTGCCTCCCAAAAGACGATTCCAGCGGCGAAGCAGATCAACCAGTAATTCGGAATTTCGAATCCGATAAAAGTCAGGAGCGCCGCACCGAGAAAAGGAATGCCGCTGCGCCGAAATGCGTAGATGAAGAAAATCGCGAGCGAGCCGATGAGCTCGGGCTGCATGGTCCAGAGTGAAGTGTCGAGATAAGACTGCCTGCGCAGGAAGGGGCGTGCCAAGCTGTCGATCGGCACGTACCAGAGCGGCACTTGCGGCCGCGAATATTGGCCTGCCCAAGGCGAACCGGTCAACGGCGCGAGATTTCGGCTGGCTGTCGGAAAGACGAGCAGAAGCAGCCAAGCGGCGAAGGCGGCGGCCAGCATGGGAAGTCCCAACCGCAGATAGCGCTTGAAGCAGCGGAGTCCCAGTGCCTCGGGCCTCTGCGCGGCGGCCGACATGACGAAGCCGCTCAGCACAAAAAAGATGCAGACGGCGAATGACCCGTGGACGCAGCCATGGAGGATCGTGCCGGCCAGTTGGGGCTCGAACCCCAGTATGAAATGGTGGAACAGGACGGCAAGGGCTGCGATCCCTCGCATACCGTCCAGATAGGTGAAGCGCGAATTGGATGATTGTTGGGGAGCCATTGCTGGGCATAACGCGGTGATAAGCGTGAAGTGCCATGACAAGGCGGAGTTCTTTTCTGGCTCTCCTCCCGTTATTTTCTGCTTGTCATATTCATTCCGACTTTACTACAAAGCGGTCGCGCAATGGTCGCCCTCGCCGCCGCTCCGGAACTGACATCAGTCCATGTGGCGGCCTTGCATATCTTCTATTGAGGGCGCCGCAGAAGTTTGAAGGCGTGGCCGGCAGGTCCGAGCCCCTGCTTGAAGGCGAGATGGATCCAGAGAATTCCGAGCGCTTCGAGCCATCGCGCTGCCGTCAGAGGACCTGCATCCACGACGTCGAAGCCGAGTTCGGCCGCCAGGCGCGCCACGGTTGCCTTTGCGTCGGCATCATTGCCGGCGATGAACATGCTGGCGCTCTCCGCGCCGAATTGGGGAGTACCGAAATTGGCGGCGCCGATCGTGTTGAACGCCTTCACGACTTTGGCGCCCTCGGCCCAACGCGCCACTTCCTCGCCCGCTGAATTGTTGGTTCCGATCACCAGACCGGACAAGTCGGGCATGAGGGGGTTGGTGCAGTCGATGACCACCTTGCCGTCGAGATCGCCGGCAGACCGCACTGCGTCGTGGGTCGCTTGCCAGGGCGTCGCGAAGACGACGACTTCGCCAAAAGCGGCTGCTTCCGAGACGGTTCCGGCCCTGGAATTGCGATCGATTGATCTCAGCAAGGCCGCGACTTTGTCCGCCTGCGGGTCGGGGACTCCGAACACGATCTCATGACCCTTGCCGGCCCAGAGCTTTCCGAGCGCGCCGCCGACATTTCCGGCGCCGATGATCCCGATCTTCATGACCCTTCTCCCGTTCCGAACTTTGTCAGTAAGGTAGGTGCTCGGACCCTGATGGGAAGGCGGCGACGAATGAACGGCACAATGGCGGAACGCCGCATGCGGAGCGGCGCCCAAATTCTGGTCGATACGCTGCGTATCCATGGCGTCGATCGAATCTTCTGCGTTCCGGGCGAAAGCTATCTTGCAGTTCTGGATGCGCTCCACGATGCTCGGGACATTCAGGTCATCGTCTGTCGTCACGAGGGCGCGGCCGCCAACATGGCGGAAGCGGACGGCAAGCTGACGGGACGCCCTGGCGTCTGTTTCGTGACTCGCGGGCCGGGCGCGACGCACGCCAGCGTCGGCGTGCATACGGCCTTTCAGGACTCGACGCCCATGATCTTGTTCGTGGGGCAGGTGAAAGGCGCGCACCGAAACCGCGAAGCGTTCCAGGAGATCGACTATGGGCAGATGTTCGGGCCGCTATCGAAATGGGCGGCAGAGATCGACGATCCGGCGCGTGTGCCCGAACTGGTCGCTCGGGCGTTCCGGACGGCGATGTCGGGCCGCGCGGGTCCGGTCGTGCTCGCTCTACCCGAGGATATTTTGATCGCGCAATGCGCGATCGCCGACACTTCGCCCTATCGGGCCGTGCGGGCCTCTCCATCGGCTGACGATCTCACGGAGCTCCGGCGGCTGATGACCGGGGCAGCGCGGCCGGTGGCGATATTGGGCGGCAGCGGCTGGACCGAGCAGGCCTGCGCCGACATCGCCGCTTTCGCCGAAGCGAATGCGCTGCCGATCACCGCATCGTTCAGGGCGCAGCATCTCATCGACAATGCTCATCCTTGCTATATCGGCCATTTGGGTTTTGGCCTCGGCCCGAAACTTGCGGCTCGGGTCAAAGCGGCCGATCTGCTGCTCGCAATCGGCCCGCGTCTGGGAGAGGCGACTACCGGTGGCTATACGCTGATCGAACCGCCGGTCCCGCATGCGCCGCTTATCCATGTCCATGCCGGCGTGGAGGAGCTCGGGCGAGTCTATCAGCCTGTCCTCGGGATCAATGCCGGCATGCCGGAAATCGCCGCCGCGCTGCGCCGATTGCCGCCGATCGATCGCCCGCCCTGGCAGGATTGGACGTCTTCCGCCAGGGCCGAATATGAGGAGTTTTCCGCAATTCGGTCAGGCGGCGGCGAGCGGTTCGACGCGACCGGCGTGATGGCCTGCATCGAGGAGCGCCTGCCGCCGGAGGCGATCGTCACCAACGGCGCCGGCAACTTCGCCATTTGGGTCCACCGCTATCATCGCTATCGCCGCTTCCGCTCTCAACTCGCGCCGACCAGCGGCGCGATGGGCTATGGCCTGCCGGCAGCGGTCGCGGCGAAGCTTCGGAATCCCGGCCGTCCGGTTATCTGTTTCGCGGGCGACGGCGATTTCATGATGTATCCGCAGGAGCTGATCACCGCCCGGCGCTACGGGCTGCCGATCATCGTGATCATTCTCAACAACGGAATGTACGGCACGATCAGGATGCATCAGGAGGCTCGCTATCCAGGCCGCATCTCGGGAGCCGACCTTCTCAATCCGGACTTTGCCGCCTTCGCGCGATCCTTCGGCATTTCCGGTGAAACCGTCGACGGTGAAGAGTCTTTCGCAGCGGCATTCGATCGCGCCCTCGTTTCGAAGGTGGCAAGCGTGATCGAGGTTCAGGTCGATCCGGCGCAGATCACACCGGATAGGCGTCTCGATTAAGCGAAGGAATATTCGCTCATGGGGCCGCCGACCAGATTGTTGAAGTCGCAGAAATGAGGCGTCTCCTCGTTCATTTCCCGCAGGGCAGCCTCGCCGCCGAAATAGCGGCTGTCATCGGTGAAGTCCTCGAGCTCGCGAAAATGCTCGAGCACGAGTGCCCGGTATGTTGGAGCGTCGGGCGTGAGCGGGCGGGCGACGGCGTCGCGGATATAGGACCATCGCCGCGGATGGAGTCTGAAGGACGATTCGGAATGCTTGATCTGCCACCAATGATAAAATTCTTCCTCGCTCGCGGCAGCCGGTTTCCCCAGAGCGGTGAATTGCGTGACGCCGGCGCGGCGCTCGCCATCCTTCCAGGTCCGTTGGTAGCTCTGCACGATCGATTCTGTGACGAGATAACCGGCGTAGCTGACCGATGCCTCGGCGAGCGCGGGCTCGATCGCCGACCGCTGGTCCAGATTATCGAGCCAGAAGGAGATCACGGCGCCAAGTTTGTCCCATGGCCCCATGAGCCGCGCGGGCGCCGCTTTCGCAACGATTTCCGTCAGGTCGGCGATATTCACATTGATCCGGTAAGCGCCCATGCTTTTTAGCCTCGGCACGATCTCTTCGATCAACGGATTCCGCATCGCGATACCGGGCTGGTCCGGATTCTTGCTCAGTAGATAGACCAATTTTTCCATGGACTCTTACGGGCTCCGTGAGGCGGCGTAAGCCGCGACCGCTATGAAATCGTCCTGATTCAGATTCCTGACCACGCTTTGCATCAGCTCGTTCGACGGACCGCCGCGCGCACCGTGCCGAATATCATAGAGCTGCCGGACCAGATAGCTCGGCGAACGGCCCGCCAGAGCCGGTGTTGACCCGATCCCTCTCAGATCCGGTCCATGACATGCGACGCAAGCTGTGCTTTTGCCGCTACCGGTTTTCGCAAGGCGCTCTCCCTCCGCGATGCTGCCCTTCGGTACATAGGCAACAAATCCGGACTCCGAATCCCGAAGCTCCGTTTGGCCGAGATTTTCAGGCGTCTCGACAATGCGCTGGCCGATCGGTTCGGCCGTGCCGCTTGCATCGGCAACCAGCATGAAGCCAGCGATATGCGTCCTGGGCACGGTCTCGGTTTCGACCACGCGGATCCACGGCCTGGGTTTGATGCTCGCGAAATAGGCCGCGGCCTTCTCGACATCCTCGTCCGACACGGCTTTGGCGATGCCGACCATGAGCGCCGGCGGTTTGAGATCGGAGACAGAGCTCTTCCGCGCGCCGCTTCGGAGATCCCGGATCTGCTGCAGGATGTAGTCTGCCGGCAATCCCGCCAGGCTTGCATTCTCCGGTCGACCTTGTCCGTTGGGCAGATGGCAATAACCGCAGGCCAGCACCGCAGGCTTTCGCCCATGCATCACGATGTCCGGCGCGGCCGGATGGTCGCTTGGGTGCCAGTCGGGAATGTTGAAGGGATCGCGCGTCTGGGCCAAGGTCAGCGCGACGGCGCTGCCGGCGACATGCTTCGGGACTCCGTCGTCCGGTGGCCGGCTGGCCGGTTGCACAGCCGGAGGATCAGCGGAAAACGCCCAGCTCGGCGGAGCGTCCGCGACCGTTTGGGCGGCAAGCGCGGGAGCCGTTGACGCCAGAGGCGCCAACACGCCAAGGATAGCCATCCTCATTGCGGAAATCCTAGCAGATCCATCGGGTTCCGCTGGTCGATGCAGCCCAGCATACCGCGATGCGCCCGATAGCCCAGCACTTCCCGCACGCGCTTGGGATAGCTCCGCGCGAGCGCGGGGGGCACGAGCAGATGGTAGGCCTCATGGGGCCGCAGCCACCCGCAATTGAAACCGAGATCGGCTCCGATCCGAGGGCGCTCGGTCGTGTTGCGGCCGGCCCCGTGCCAAGTCGATCCGAGCCAGACGGCGAAGCCGCCGGGCGGCATCTCCAGCGCGAGCACCTCGTCCTCCTCGGTCGGCTCGCGCCCGGCGGGCCAAAGGTGGCTGCCGGGAATCATGCAGGTTGCGCCGTTCTTGGCGGTGAATTCGGTGATCGCGAACATATAATGGATCAGCGATTGCGGTCCGCCGGGGATACGCGGGAGGTAGGGCTGATAGATGATGTCGTCGTGATGGAGATCCTGCGGCCGGTTCCCTTTCTCGAGGATGAAGCCAGCCGAGCCGTTGAGCAGCGGCTCGGGCCCGAGAATGGCCTCGGCAAGGTCGATCACGAAGGGATCGCTCATGAGATCGACCATGGCGGGTGATTTCGCCACGAAACCATCGATCTTCTTCAAGGCCCCGCCAAAAAAGGGCTTTTCGAGAAATGGCAGGCCCTCGGTGTGGCGATTGATGTCGCGGCCGACCGCTTCGATTATCGCTGTCGGCTGCCGGCCGACGACGACGGCGAACCCCCATTCCTCCATATGGGATTTGACATCGGCAACCGAGGCCGACCGGTCGAAATACCTTACGCGCATCGCCTGTCCTCCCCCGGGGTCGCGCGATGCTTCCGCGACCTTCGCCTTTGAGGCTAGCACCGGAGAGTGCGATACTGCGAGCCGAAAGGCTATGCGATGACGCTCGAGTTCACGCCCTTGTCGGCTCATGTCGGCCTCGCGGTCCACGGAATCGATCTCGATTCACCGATTTCCTCGGACGTCGGCGAGCGGTTGCAGGCGGCGTTCATTCAGGCCGGAATCTTGGTTTTTCCTGAGGCCGGCACTAGCCCGGAAGCGCATCTGACGCTGAGTCGCTGCTTCGGCGAGCTGCAGCGCCACCCGGCCAAGGAGAATTGGGTCGCGGGCTATCCCGAACTGGTCGACATCTCCTATCGGCCGGGCTCGGAAAGCGAGTCCTCGGTCGCGCTTTATGAGGTGGACGGGGAGCGGCGGGGTGGCTGGCTGCCGTGGCACGCGGACCTGATGTTCATGGACAAGATCAATCGCGGCGGCATCTTGCGGGCCATCACCCTGCCGCGGGCGGGCGGGCGGACCGGCTTCATCGATCGGATCGCAGCCTATGACAGGCTGCCCGACCCTCTGAAGCGGCAGATCGAGGAGCTGCATGTCGTCTATCAGCTTCGCCCCGATTTCACCTTCGAGAAATTCGGCAAACCGCCGAATCTCAAGCTGGTCGCGAATTCGCCGTCCATGGCTTCGCTCGCGACGCGTATCGAACGGGATTTCCGGCCGGTGCTACACCCGATGGTCTTTCGTCAAGCGGAAACGGGCCGCAAGGTTCTGAACGTGTCGCCGACCTCCGCTCTCGGCATTCACGAGATGCCGGGCGAGGAGGGTGATGCGCTATTGACCGAGATCGTCTCCTGCATGCTCGATCCTTCCGATGCCTATTTCCATGAGTGGCGGAAAAACGATCTCGTGCTCTGGGACAATTGGCGCACGCTCCATTGCGCCGAGGGCGTTCCGGAGGATTGCACGCGCGAGATGCAGCGCACGACGATCACCGGTGACTATGCGCTGGGCCGCAAGCTGAACGAAGCCCGCATTTAGGCGGTCAGCGCGAGCAGGGCAAAGCTCCCGAGCCAATGCTCGCTCATATAATCGCCGGTGACGTGCGGTAGGCTCACGGCGAGATGGTTTTCGGCCGCGGCAAAGGCGATCATGCGTCGTGGTTCATCGAGCTCTGCGGCGATTGCCCGCCAGCACCAGGCGCGGCTGAGATTGAGGCCGTCGAGATGAGCGATCTTGCCGTCGCTCCGATCGCCGACCTCCGCCGGATTGAAGAGCGACGCCGGCTCTCCGCGCGCTATGTCGGGCAGGAAGGATCGGAACCAGGCGCGAAAGCTCGCGGCAGGCAGGACGCGCCGCATGCATTCCGCTTCGACGAGGGCAGGGGAGAGAAAAGCGTCGCCGTCCGGCTCCCAAGCCTGACATCTCACATCCTTTCCGTACCAGCCCAGGGCCCGGTCGGAGATGATCGTTGCCAACGCATCATCTTTCGACACGGTCGCGTATTCCCAGGCTAGTGCAAGCGCAAACGCGCTATTCGCGTGCGTACCCGTCCGGACAGGGTAGGGCTGCTTTGGCAGAAACAGCCGAAAGCGCTCGGCGAAAGCGGATGTCAGCGGTGCGAGCGCGTCGTTCCAGGCGTGTCCTTCGGGGCAAGTATGGCGCCTCAGCTCTGCGGCGAGCATCATCAGCCATGCCCAGCCATAAGGCCGCTCGAAAGTCCGGCTCTCCGGTCGCGCAAGATAGGCGACCTCGCCGGCGATTTTCTCCGGCAACAGCTGCGCATCGAAGAGCGCGCGAATGCGATCGCGCTCCGCCAAGTCAGTGAGGCGCCGATAGAGCGTCGCCAGCAGCCAATAGCCATGGACGCAGGAATGCCAATCGAAGCTGCCATGGAAGACGGGGTGCAGAGTCTTCGGGCTCTGCAGGTCGTCCGGCCGGGCCAGCACATGGTAGAGCTTGTTGGGAAATTCGCGAAGCACATGGCCCAGCGCGACCTGCGCAAGCTTCGATGCCAAATCGGGCGTGAGAGACTCAGCCATATCCGCCGCCGCCCGGAGTCTCGATCACGAAGATATCGCCCGCTTTCATCGCCACGACAGCCGTGCCCGCAAGCGCCTCGACCGAGCCGTCGGCGCGGATGACGGCATTCCGTCCGACAGCGCCCGGTTTACCGCCAGCCATGCCGAAGGGCGCGATCAGCCGCCGGTCGGACAGGATGGCTGCCGTCATCGGCTCGCGGAAACGGATGCGCCGGACGACGCCGTCACCGCCGCGATGGCGGCCTTCTCCACCCGATCCGCGCCGGACGGCGAATTGCTCGACCATGACCGGGAAACGCCACTCCAGCACTTCGGGATCGGTCAGGCGACTGTTGGTCATGTGAGTCTGGACGGCGCTTGCGCCGTCGAAACCGGGACCGGCGCCGGCGCCGCCGCAGACGGTCTCGTAATATTGATGCGCACTGTCGCCGAAGGTGAAATTGTTCATCGTGCCCTGCGATGCCGCAAGCACGCCCAGCGCGCCATAGAGGGCGTCGACGATAACCTGGCTCGTCTCCACATTGCCTGCGACGACCGCGGCCGGAGGCTCGGGATTCAGCATCGATCCTTCCGGGATGCGGAGCGTGATCGGCCTGAGGCAGCCTTCGTTCATCGGTATCTCGTCGTCGACGAGCGTGCGGAAGACATAGAGCAGGGCCGCACGGCAGACGGAGACCGGCGCATTGAAATTGGACGGCAGCTGCGGGCTGGTGCCAGCGAAGTCCACGGTCGCACTGCGGTTCGCAGGGTCGATATCGATCTTGACCGAGACCGTCGCGCCGTTATCCATCGCGAGCGAAAAGGCGCCCGGTCGAAGCTTGGCGATCGCGCGCCGGACCGCCTCCTCGGCATTGTCCTGAACGTGGCGCATATAAGCCACGACGACGTCCCGCCCAAATTGCGTCACCATCGTGTGAAGCTCGTCCGCGCCCTTCACGCAGGCAGCGACCTGGGCTTTCAGATCGCCGATATTCTGTTCGGGGTTGCGCGCCGGATACGGGCCGCCGCCGAGCAGGGCGCGTGTTTCGGATTCGCGAAAGACGCCATCCTCCACGAGCGGAAAGTCGCGGATGAGGATTCCTTCCTCTTCGACGGTGCGGCTGTGCGGCGGCATGGAGCCGGGCGTTATCCCGCCGATGTCGGCATGGTGTCCGCGTGCCGCGACGAAGAAGAGAAGCGTCTCCCGATCGTCGGCGAATACCGGCATGACGACGGTGATGTCCGGCAGATGAGTCCCGCCATGGAACGGATCGTTCAGCATGTAAGCCTGTCCGGGCCGAAGCTGCCCGGCGCGGTCGGCCATGATGGTTCTGACGCTTTCGCCCATCGAGCCCAGATGCACCGGCATATGCGGTGCGTTGGCGATCAGCGCACCCGTCGAATCGAAAAGCGCACAAGAGAAGTCGAGACGCTCCTTGATGTTGACCGAACGCGCCGTGCTTCGTAGCGCTTCGCCCATCTGTTCGGCGATCGTCGTGAACAGGTTGTTGAAGATCTCGAGCATCACCGGATCGGCGTCGGTGCCGATCGCGGTGGTCGCCGGCAGCGGGACCGTGCGGTCGAGGATAAGATTGCGTCGCGAGTCGACGCGGGCGCGCCATTCCGGCTCGACGACGGTCGTCGCATTTGCCTCGACCACAATCGCGGGACCGAGGATTTCCGCACCTACCTCCAGTGTAGCGCGATCGAATAGGGACACCTGTCTTCGTCGCCCAGCCATCCAAGCCTGAGCTGTGCGCGGCAGCTCTCCGCGATCGGCTGTCTGCAACTCGAGCGTCGGAGCAGTGTCTTGCGTTACGTCGATCGCTTCGACGGCGACACTTTCCACGATGAGTGCCTTCCCGGAACCGACGAAGCCGAATTGCCGTTCGTGCGCATCCTCGAAAGAAGAGCTCATCTCGTCGACCGAGCCGAACGGCACGGTCAAGGTCGTGTCCGTTCCCTCATATTTGACGAAAGCGGCGCGAATCAAGGTAGTGTTCGCGGCCGTCGTCCCTTGCGCAATGAGCGCAGAGACGGCTTCGTGCTCGAGTTTCGAGATCGCATGTTCGATTTCCTTGTATGTTGCGGGCGCCAGGGATTGTTCGACAGCGCTTTCGCGGACGACGCGCAGTTCCGACAAGCCGATTCCATAGGCAGACAGAACGCCGGCGAGCGGGTGGATCATGATCCGGGAAATATGGAGCGCGTCGGCGACGAGGCAGGCATGCTGTCCGCCGGCTCCGCCGAAGCATGCCAATGCGTATCGCCTCACGTCATGGCCGCGCTGCACCGAGACCTTCTTGATTGCGTTCGCCATATTCTCGACGGCGATTTTGATGAAGCCCTCGGCGATCTCCTCCACCGACATCGTTCTTCCCGTAAACTGTCGGATCTCGCTCATCAGTGCTTCGAATTTCTGTTCCACGATCCCGCGATCGAGCGGAAGATCGCCCTTTGGTCCGAACACATGCGGGAAGGTCTCCGGCTGCAATTTTCCCAGCATCAGATTGCAGTCGGTCACGGTCAGCGGTCCGCCGCGGCGATAGCATGCGGGCCCCGGCACGGCCCCCGCGGACTCCGGACCGACGCGAAAGCGTGTGCCATCGAAGCGGCAGATCGAGCCTCCGCCGCTGCCACCGTGTGGATATGCATCATCGGAGCCCGCAATCGAACTCCGGCGATCACGGTCTCGTAGGTCCGTTCATAATCTCCGACGAAATGCGATACGTCCGTCGACGTGCCGCCCATGTCGAAGCCGATTATGCGATCAAAGCCGGCCCCCGCCGCCGTCTTCGCCATCCCGACAATCCCACCCGCTGGTCCGGAAAGGATCGCGTCTTTGCCGCGGAATCGGTTCGCATCGGCCAAGCCGCCGTTGGACTGCATGAAGCGCAGCCGAACACCCTGGCCGATTTCGGCCCGCACGCCATCGACATAGCGCTGTAGAATCGGAGTCAAATAAGCGTCGGCGACGGTCGTGTCGCCGCGCGAGACGAGCTTCATCAGCGCGCTGGTTTCATGGCTCGTCGAGATCTGCCGATAGCCGATCTTCCGTGCGATATCGGCCAGAAGACGCTCGTGCCCGGGAAACTTATAGCCATGCATTAGAACGATGGCGACCGATCGCAAGCCGCGATCATAGCCCGCTTGCAGTCCGGCGCGTGCTGATGCGACGTCCAGCTCTTTGACGACTTCGCCGGCGGCCGAAAGCCGTTCCCGGATCTCCGCCACCTCGCGATACAGCATGTCGGGCAACAGGATATCGAGGTCGAACAGCTTCGGCCGGTTCTGGTAACCGATCCGCAATGCGTCGCCGAACCCTTCGGTGATCGCAAGAAGCGTGGGCTCACCCTTGCGCTCGAGCAGCGCGTTGGTTGCGACGGTCGTACCCATTTTCAGGGTACGGATCGTTCCCGCCGGTATGGGCTCGGCGGGCGACAATCCTAGAATCTCGCGTATGCCGGCGGCGGCCGCATCGGCATATTGCTCCGGGCAGTCGGAGAGAAACTTTCGAACGATCAGGATGCCGTCGGGACGGCGCGCCAATATGTCTGTGAAGGTTCCGCCGCGATCGACCCAGAACTCCCAGCCTTGCGCTGGGATGCTCGGCCCTATTTTGCGAGGCATCCGCCGTCGACCGGGAGGATCGTCCCGGTTATGAAACCCGCTGCGTCGGAGGCGAGGAACAGGACGGCTTGCGCCACTTCCCAATCATGCCCGATACGCGGAATGGCGTGCTGGGCGATCATGAATTTTTCGGCTTCGGGATGCTCGGGATAGTCGGTGAGCCGCGTTTTGATGAAGCCGGGCGCCACGGCGTTGACCCGGATGCCTGTCGTCGCGAGTTCCACGGCGATCGCTTTGGTGTAGCCCTCGACGGCGTGCTTGGACGCGACGTAATTGGACGATCCGCCAATTCCCTTCTTGCCGTAGATCGAGCTGTTATTGATGATCACGCCGCCCTGTCCTTGCTTGAGCATCTGGCGAATTTCGGCGCGCATCGAGAGCCACACGCCCTTGAGGTTCGGTATCATCACGGCGTCGAAATCCGCTTCGGTCTGCTCGGCGAGGGGCTTCGGCATTCCCGTCACACCGGAATTGTTGAACGCGATGTCGAGGCGTCCGAAGGCCTCGATCGTGGAGCGGACCATGAGGTCGGCATCTTCGGCGCGTCCCACATCGGCTCGAACGAACACGGCCCGTCCGCCCGTGCTCTCTATCTCGCGAACAACGGCCTCGCCCTCGGGCGCGCGTCGCCCGGTGAAGACGACCTTCACCCCTTGCGCGGCCATAGCGATTGCCGTCGCGCGCCCGATGCCGCTCGTTCCGCCGGTAATCAGCGCTACCTTGTCCTTCAATCCGTTCGTCACGCTTGATGCACTCCTGCTCCGGCGATTTAGGTCAGCGTGAAGCCCTTATAGCCGCTCTCCGCCACGTCCCGGCAAATCCGGTCATAAGGCGCGAAGCCGCCGACATAGGGCATGAAGACCCGGGGTTTGCCGGGGACATTCGCTCCGACATACCAGGAATTCGCTCTCGGGTAGAGGGTTTCGTCGGCCTTTTCGTTCACATGCGCAACCCAATCGTCCTCGGCGTCCGGCTGTGCCTCGATGATGCGAAGGTCTTTTGCGCGCATGTGGTCGATGCAAGCCACAACCCAGTCGACATGCTGCTCGATCGCGATGAACATGTTGCACAGGACCGAGGGGCTGCCTGGCCCGGTGATCATGAACAGGTTTGGAAATCCGACTGTGCCGAGACCCAGATAGGTGCGCGGTCCCGCAGCCCATTTCTCCTTCAACGTCAGCCCGTCCCTGCCGCGAATGTCGATCCTGAGGAGTGCGCCGGTCATGGCGTCGAAACCTGTCGCAAAGACGATGTCGTCGACCTCGTACTCGTCCCCGTTGCCGAGCATCAAGCCGTGCGGGGTGATCTTCTCGATCGGGGTCTTGGAGATATCGACGAGAGTGACGTGCGGCAGGTTGTAGGTTTCGTAATAATGCGTGTCGAGGCAAAGGCGTTTGGTGCCGATGGGATGGTTAGTCGGCGCGAGCAGGTCGGCGACCTTGGGATCCTTCACGGTCTGGCGGATTTTGTCTCGGACGAATTCAGCCGCGAGCGTGTTGGATTCGACGCTTTTGAAGAGATCGTTGTAGGAATTCATGAAGGCGAAGCCGCCGCGTCCCCAGCGCGTTTCGAACTGGCGTCGTCTCTCTTCGTCGGTCACGGCTTGCGCCGATTCGTTATTCGCGGTCATCAAGGAGCCGCTGTTGCTGGCCCAGGCGCGTTTGCGGTCTTCCGCGAACCGCTCATTCGCCTCCCGGATATGGTCCGGATCGAGTGGGCCGTTGAGCGCGGGCAGACTGAAATTCGGGGTTCGCTGGAAGACAAAGAGTTCGGCAGCCTGCTCGGCGATCATCGGGATGCTTTGAACACCGGACGATCCGGTTCCGATCACGGCGACGCGTCGGCCGGTAAAGTCGACTCCTTCATGCGGCCAGCCGCCGGTGTGATAGCGGCGGCCCTTGAAGCTTTCGAGTCCGGCGATATCGGGAACGCGCGCCGCCGACAGGCAGCCTGTCGCCATGACGCAGAATTGCGTCTCTAGCCGATCGCCCTTGTCGGTTTCGACTGTCCAGATCCCACTTGCGTCATAGATCGCCGATGTGACGCGCGTGTTGAATTGAATGTCGCGCCGCAGATCGAGCGTCTTCGCGACGTAATCGGCATAGCGGATGATTTCAGGCTGACCTGCATAGCGCTCGGTCCAGGTCCAGCCGCGCGCGATCTCGTCGGAAAACCCATATTGATACTCAAGGCTCTCCACGTCGCAGCGCGCTCCCGGATAGCGGTTCCAGTACCACGTTCCACCGACGTCATGGCCGGTCTCGAAGACGCGCACCCTGTAGCCGCGGTCGCGCAGGCGATGCAGCGCATACATTCCCGCAAAGCCCGCGCCGACGACGACGGCATCGTATCTGGTCATGTCGCGAGCGATCCCGCTGCAATCCCTTGCAGCAATTCGACCGAGCCCCGCGGCGCCCGCCTGGAGCGCGGATTGTAGAAGGGTGAGAAGACCGAGAGGAGCTTCGGCAGGGCGAAGCGATTGAAGCGCCGACGGTATCGCTTTTCGAGCCCTGTCGAATGTCGGCGCTCGTCCGGAGTCATCCGTGCGCGATCCACCGACAGAAGGTAGTCGGAGACGTTCTTTCCATATCGTCCGAGATGCCTCATCGCCGCGAGGTATCCGCGGATGCGCACGAAATAGCCGCTTCCTAGCGCGTGATGCACATCGAAGCAGACGGTGCGGTGCTCGAACTCCTCCGCCAGATGCCACTTCCAGAGCTTGACGAGCCGTTCGTCGGAGCCTGCAAGCAGATCGTCCACGTGCTCGAAGAAGAACTCGGCATGGATGATGCCGAGGCTCTCGAAGCCCTCGCAATAGGCGACGTTGAACGCGAGGGATTTCTCGGCCAACTGCCGATCGTAATCACGCCCCAACTGCTCCTCAAGGGCGCGAACGCCGGGATAGGTTCCGTAGAGCAACTTATTAAACAGTCGATGCTGCCGATAGTGATTGCCCTCCTGGGCGGTGAACAGCGCGATATCCTGCTTCAGCGTCCGATCGTCTACGAATTGGGCCGCGCGCGCCATGACCTTGTTCAGATAGGTCTCGACCGCGGGGAGGCTGGTCGACCCCGCATTGACGATCTGTGCAAAGGCCGCGTTCGGCGCCCAGTGCGGCAACGCATCTTCAAAGCTCAGCTTCGGGTTTCGCGGTATCATCGTCTTCCCTCCCGATTTCTCTCCCGTGTCAGCGCGGCGTCTCGAGCGGAACATCATAGCGTTCCGCATAGGATCGAAAGCGTTCGCCGATCGCGCCCGCATCCAGCCCATATTCCGCGGCGTCGTAGTCGTGTCGTCCAAAACGCCCCTTCGGACGGAATTCGACATGCGTGGTCATCGCGCGCCGTGCCTGTTCGACGAAGGGTTCATCGAAGGCTGCGTAAATTCTTCGCATTGTCGCGATCGGATCGCGGGCCAGGTCGGCATAATGGACATCGACAATCTGCTTCTTGGGATGCGCCGCGCGGAATGCGTCGGCCCGATCGATCGAAAGGGCGAGCATCTCGGTCCAATGGTCCGCGATGTAGCGGCGATGGTCGGCATCGGAGAATGTCTTCGTCAAAGTCGTGATCAGGCTGCACACCGACGTGACGAGGATGACCGGATCGCGATGGGTGAGGATGATCCGCGCGTCGGGATAGACCGTCGTCAGCGCATCGAGATGCATGGCGTGATACGGGCACTTGAGCGTCCAGCGGCTGCGGCGTACGCCCCCGCTTTGTAGGACTTGCAGCACCTGCTTGTGATAGCGATAGGCGGACAGATGGTCGGCCCCGCGGAGCCACCTGCCATAGGCCGGGACGTTCGCCATCGCCTCCCAGGTCAGGCTCTTGAAGTCCTGATTCATGATCGAAATGCATTCGGTCGGTCCGTCGGGCTCTTCGCTCTGGACGACCCGCATCCGCGGATTGATCTCGTCCATCATCGCCATCTGGGCGCGCGTCGTCTCGATGCGGGGGTCATTCGCAATCGTTTCCGGCGTGGGAGGCGGAATACAATCTCCGGCCTCCCAGCGATAAAGAGGACGGTGCCGCTCATCCTTCTCAAGGAGGTAGGATAGCAGCGTTGTTCCAGCCCGGAAGAGGCCGACCACCACGAAAGGCGCCTCGATGCGTTCTTCGGCGATACCGGGGTGGCGTTTGGCCCAATCGACGACGCGCAGGCGGTTTGCGAGCGCAGATAGGATGGCTCCCGGGATAGCGGCCTTGCCGAACGCGTTGAGCTGCGCCTCCGAGGAGGCGGATCGGCAATAAACCTCCAGCCCTTCCCGAAAGCTATCGCCGCCGAAATCCTTTAAGCCTGTCTTTTCGCAGGCGGCGGCGATCAAACTCGCCGGATCCATCCCCATTCTCCCAATGCAATACGGGCGAGTGGCCCGAGCCTTGATATAACTCGCTCGCGCTAGATTACCCGCACGATGGCGGCAAAGGCTAGACCGGGGAGGTTTCAGCCTGTCGGATTCGGATAGGTAAAATCGGCCTCTTCCGATATCTCTCTCCAAAGGGCTGCGCCGCAGATTGCGGTTGGCGGTCCGTGTACGAGATGGGGAAGGGATGAGGCTCGGATCAAGCATGGCGCTTGCCATGATGGCGAGTTCTGCTTTGGCAGGCCCGTCGAACCGGGATTGGGCGGCCGTAGGGGGTGATCTGTCGAATTCGCATTATTCGACGCTGACCCGGATCGGCCCCGGCAACGTCAAGTCTCTGGGCGGCGCCTGGCAGCACAAGTTCGAAAGCGAGCGGTCGCGGGCGACGCCGGTTGTGGCCGATGGCAAGATGTTCGTGACCGCCGGATCGCACGCCTATGCGCTCGATCCCAAGACCGGCGCCACGCTGTGGGCCCATGAATTCTCATCGCCCCCGTTCGGCCTGTTCCGCGGTGTCGCCGTCGGCGGCGGCCTGGTCTATGTCGGTCTTGCCGATTCCAGCCTGGCGGCACTGGACGAGAGCAGCGGCAAGGAGGTCTGGAGCCAACTCCTGGGAGACGAGAAACCCCCGAATGTCCCCCAGATGGGTAATCAATGGGTGACCGGCGCTCCCGCCTATGCCAACGGCGTCGTGGTTGCGGGGGTCTCGGGGGGCAGGGCGCCGAGCGAACGCAATGATGGCCGAATCCTCGGCGTAGACGCCAAAACCGGAAAAATTCTGTGGCGTTTCCATGTCGTGCCCGCGCCAGGCGAAAAAGGTCATGAGACTTGGCCGCGGGACAATGACGTTTGGAAAAAAGGCGGCGGCGCGGTCTGGGTGACTCCCGCGGTCGATCCGGCGCTCGGGCTCGTCTATCTCGGCACCGGCAATGCGATCCCCGAGCTCGGCGGCGAGGTGCGCGCCGGCGACAATCTCTACACAGCGGCCGTGGTGGCGCTCGACATCAAGACCGGCAAGCTGCGCTGGCACTATCAAACGACACATCACGATATCTTCGAGCAGGATCTGGGCACACCGCTGGTGCTCTATGACGGCGATGTCGGCGGCAAAAGGGTCAAGGGGCTCGCGGCGATGCGCACCGACGGCTACCTCTTCCTGCTCGATCGCAGGACGGGAAAGCCCATCATCCCCATCGAGGAGAGACCGGTACCGCAGGACGCGAAGCTCAAAACGGCGCCGACGCAGCCCTTTCCGGTGGGCGCCGACGAGGTCGGGCCGAACTGCGTTCCGAAAG
>Ga0070738_10000874_pt1 | contig 73863 bp, 68 predicted proteins | sample Coa_R2_2_FD_66446 | JGI IMG/M metagenome (GOLD analysis project Ga0070738, IMG submission 66446) | Surface soil microbial communities from Centralia Pennsylvania, which are recovering from an underground coalmine fire - Coalmine... | ecosystem: Environmental > Terrestrial > Soil > Unclassified ...
CTCCCGGCGTCGCCGGCGACGCCATGACGACGTTCATGTCGACCTCGGCCCGTACATCCTCGGCGTACTCGAGGTCGAGGCGCGGCGCACCGTCCACGATCCCGACGCTCACCGCCGCCACCCGCCGGCGGACCGGCGAAGCCGAGAGCCGCCCCGTGTCGACCAACCATCGGAAGCCGTCCGCGACCGCCACACACGCCCCCGTGATCGCCGCCGTCCGCGTCCCGCCGTCGGCCTGGAGCACATCGCAGTCGACGCGGATCGTGTACTCGCCGAACGCGAACGAGTCGAGCATCGCCCGCACACTGCGGCCGATGAGCCGCTGGATCTCCTGCGTCCGGCCACCCAGCCCCGACGCCCCACGCTCGCGCGACGTCCGAGTGTGCGTCGCCCGCGGCAGCATCGCGTACTCGGCGGTGATCCAGCCCTCGCCGCTCCCGCGCCGCCAGCCCGGCACTCCCTCCTCGACACTCGCCGCACAGAGCACGCGCGTCGAGCCGAAGCTCACGAGACAGGAGCCCTCGGCATAGGGCGCCGCCCCCCGCTCGAGCATCACCGGCCGGAGCTCGAGCGCCCCGCGATCGCGCCGAGGCGCCGGGTCGGAGTCGCGCTCCGCCGTCCCCGCACGCGACCGGGCGGACGGCGACGGCGCCGCCCGGTCCCGCTCGGCCGGCCGGTCAGCTCCGGTCACGAACCCGCTCGATGATCGATGTCGTCGACTGCTCGGGCGTCAGTGGCACCACGATCACGTCCCCTCCCCGCGCCCGGACCTCCGGGGCGCCCACGATCGTCGCTTCGGTGTAGTCGCCACCCTTGACCAGCACATCGGGCGCGAGCGCCCGGATAAGGGTCAGCGGCGTGTCCTCCTCGAAGATGACGACGCGGTCGACCGCCGCCAATGCCGCCACCAGATACGCCCGATCGGCTGCGCCCCGGACCGGGCGAGTCGGGCCCTTGAGGCGTCGCACCGATGCGTCGCTGTTGACCCCGACGATCAGCCAGTCAGCGCTCGCGCGGGCGGCCCGCAACAGGTCGACGTGCCCGCGATGCAGGAGGTCGAACACCCCGTTCGTGAACGCGACGCGATCGCCCGCGGGTCGGCTCGCGCGCCACGCGCGCGCGGTCTCCAGGTCCACCACCGCGCCGCCCGTGGTCCGCGACCGGCTCAGAGGTCGCCCTCAGCCTGCGGATTGAAGTAGAAGTCGCGTGCGAAGAACGGCAGGTCGAGGTGGTAGTAGTACTCGTTCCAGATCAGGATGTGGTGCGGCTTGCGCTTGAGGTAGATCGTCTGCGCATCGTCAGGCAGTTGGAGCGTGTCGGCCAGCGACTGGAGGTGTCGCTTGATCTCGGTGTCGGAGTGATGGGCCGCAAAGCGCACTTCCTGCTTGAACGCGTCCTCGTACTGGTAGTAGCGCATGTACATCTGCCCGACACTGGTGCCGACGTACACGAGCACCCCGACCACGAGCATCACGAACAGGCACCCGAGCCGGACATTGCCGGCGCGGGCCCCCGTACGTGGCGTGGTCGCGACCCTCACCATTGCGACTGCGCGCCCTCGATGATGTCGCTGACGATCTTCTGGACCGCCTGGCGGCGCCCGTCCGACTCCGCCCGCTCCGCGTACTCGCCATCCGCCACCAGCCCCTTCCGCGCCCAGAGGGTCTTCCCCGTCCTCTGGTTCACGATCTCCACGTCGACGGACAGCTCCAGCTTGCGTCGGGTGCCGGTGACCGGCGCGCCGGCCGTCGAGGCGCTGTATCCGATCGGAATGTCGACGTCATAGCGCGTGATCGCGCCCCGGACGATCGCGTCGGCCCGGCTCTCGGACGCATCGCGGACGCCGAGCCGGCTGTCGACCCCCCGCCGCATCGCCTCCAGCAACTGGACCTGGAGGTCCGGGTTGGGCGTCTGGTTGTCGAAGGGGAGCACGGCCACCGTCCGCACGTCGCGTGGGAGCCCGCCGCCGTGGAACCCGTACACGCAGCCGGCGGGGAGGAGCAGCACCGCTGCCCCGAGCGCCGTCGCCGCCCGGCGGCTACCGGCGCCAGATCGCTGGATCGAACTCCGGAACAGGCTCACTTCGGATCTGCGTCAGCGTCAGCGACCGGTGCGCACCCGGATTGTCGTACCGGATGCGGCCCCGGTCCAGTTCGCGCACGACAGTCTCGCGCACGCGCCCGCCCTGGAGGCGGGAGAGACTCGTAAGCTGTCCACCGGCAATAGCGATCCGCCATACCACTCCGTGCAATACACCGGGTGCACCGATGTCGGCCCGTACCGTGTCGCCCTGGAGACGGACGACCGTGTCGGCCGCGGCCGGCACCGCCAGTCGCCCGAGGCTGGCCCAGAGCAGCGGAGTCGCCGGCAGGTACCGGCGTACTCCTCCGCTCCCCGGAGCAACGAGCGTATCGTCAAAAAGCAACGCGTGGCCGCTCCCACCGAGCGCCCCGCCAACCACGAAGTCCAGCCGCGCAGAGTCGGGGGCGGCCGTCCGCGCCGCCCCGTCCCCGCCGACGCTGAACTGCGGGTCGCGGACCCTCCAGCGAAAGCGGATCCGGACGTGGCCGGGGGGGAGGGCGGCGACCGCCCGAGGGATGAGGGCGGGGGACGCCGGGATCCCCCGCAGCGGCAACGCCCGCGGCGGCAAGCAGCCCGCGAGGCCGAGGCACGCGAGCCCGACCGGTCCCCACTGTCTCACTGGACGTCGATCCCGGTGATGGCATCTCCTTGCACGATTCGGTCGAGCGTAGCGAACCCATCCGAGAGGGCGCCAAAGGCGGTGTAGTGGCCGTCGAGGTGCGGTTGCGGCGTGAGGGTGAAAAAGTATTGGCTGCCGCCGGTGTCCGGGCCCGAGAGGGCCATCCCCATCGTGCCGCGCCGGTACGGGAGCGCGGTGAGCTCATCGCGGATCGCGTCCGCCGGGCCGCCGTTACCATCGCCGCGGGGGTCGCCGTCCTGCACGACAAACGCGGGAACGACCCGGTGAAACGCCGTGCCGCGGTAGTACCCCGCCCGCACCAGGGCAACGAAGTTGGCGACCGTGAGCGGCGCCTGGTCTCCGAGCAGCGTGACGCGCAGCGGCCCGCGGCTGGTGGCGATCGTCGCCACGAGTGGATGCCCGGCGAGCGACGGCACGACGACCGCCCGGACGATGCTGTCGTACCACGCCGAGGGATGTGGCTGGGCTACGCCGGGCGGCGCGGCGCGCCAGCGGGACCAGAGCGATCCACCGCCTGCCGCCTCCAGCTCCCGGACGTCGGTCGGTCTGGGCAGGGCGGCGATCCGCGCGCGGAGGGAGTCCGGGAAGCCGGCGCTGTCGTTCCGCCAGGCGCCGTTCAGGAGCGCGATCGCCGCGAGGCGTGCGTCGGCGACGGTATCCCCTCGTGCCCGTCGGTACGCATCGAGCGCCTCCGGGGCGTCGGCCGCCGTCGCTCTGGCCGTGAACGCGCCGAGCGCGGTGGCGCGGACGATCGGATCGGGATCGTCCAGCACGTGCTGCATCAGCTCCCGGCGCCAGGGGTGCCGCACGGCGTCGGCGCTGTCGAGCCAGGGCGCGAACACGGCATACGCCGCGGCGCGCACGCGGCCGTCGCGGTCGAGGCTCAGCGGCAGCGCCAGGTCGCGCGTCCGCTCCACCGACGTCCCCTGCGCCGCCTCGGCCGCCGCCGCGCGGTAGTGCCAGTCGCCCTGCTTCTGCCACCGGTCGGGGTTGTCGCGGTCGATCGCATCGAGGATGACCCCGGCACGCACCGCCGCGCCCACCACCTGGCGCCGGTACGCCAGGCTGGTATCGGCGAGGAAGGCCGCCGACCACTCCCCCCTCCCCCGCCCCGCGCTCAGAACCCGATCGAGCACCCCGGCGGCGGCCACGCGGACGTTCGCATCGTCGTCGTGCAGGGCCCCGGCCACCTCGGCGCGCGCGCCCGGCCCGTAGCCGGCCACGGCCTGCACCGCGATGGCCCGAACGTGAGCGTCCGGGTCCCGCACCAGCGTCCGGAGTGCCCCCTGCGCGAGGCCGGCGAGCGAATCACCCGCGGCTCGATGTCCGAGCCCGCGCGCGACGAAGAGTCGCGTGTCCACGTCGGAGCTGGCCGCGAGTCCTGCCAGGGCCCGCACCGCCGTCGGCGCCGGTCGCCGCGAGAGCGCGTACGCCGCACCCCGCCGAGCCGCCGACGCCAGCGCCGCCGCGCCCTGGCCGGTGGGCCCATCCATCCCCCGCGCCGCCGGGCTCGCGGACCCGCCCGCGGAGCCGCTCACGTCGCCCGTCGCGTACCGTAGCACGGCGGCCACCGGCACCGGGTCCAGTCGTGCGCACGCGACCAGCAGCGCGCCCAGCGGGCCGGCCGTGCGTGGGGGCGTCTCCAGCCCCCGCTCGATCGCCCGTCGCGCCGGCTCGCCGATCTCGCCCAGTGACCACGCGGCCGCCACGCCGACCGAGGATGCTCCATCGACGGCAGCGGCCAGGTCGCCGACGGCGGCGGTGTCGCGCATGAGCCCGAGGCTGAACGCCGCCGCGGCCGCCAACGCCGTGTCGGCACGGCGAGCGGCCCCGTGGGTCAGAGCGCCCGCGTGGACCCGCAGGATCGCGCGCAGCGACGGAGCGAGTGCCCCGACGTGGAGCTGCCCGGCGGCCCGCGCCGCCTCGACGCGGAGGGCGGGCGACCGGCTCGTGAGCGCGCGCGCGAGGAGCGCCGAGTCGGGCCGACGGGCGTCGGCCGCGGCCAGCACGGCGGCGTAGGTCGCAATGTCCGCGTCTCGGAGCGCGGCCACGGAGGCCGGCGCGGGCGCCTCTGGTCCGCGCCCGGGTGCGCACGCAGCACACGCAGCACACGCAGCACACGCAGCGCACGCAGCGGCCGCGAGCAGCGCCAGCATCGCCGCCGCCGGGTCCGATCGCGCGCGGAGCGACCACATCGCGCTAACGGAGCGACGCCTCGAGCCGCTCGCGCATGGTGACCGGCAGGGCCGTGACGCGCCCCGCCGCATCGAGCGACACCAGGGTCGTTCGGGCCGACACCAGGCGGGTCCGGGTCTCCGCGTGCGTGATGAGGTACTCGAATGTGATCGTGCGCGACTTGACCGCGGTGAGCGTGGTCTCGACGCGGATCGGGTCATCGTATCGGGCGGAGGCATGGCAGCGCAGCGTCGCCTCGGCCACGGCGAGCGCGAGGCCCTCGCGCTCCAGCTGGGCGTACGGAGTGCCGAGGGCCCGGATGTAGTCGGTGCGGCCGATCTCGCACCAGACCAGATAGTTGGCGTGGTACACGACCCCCATCTGGTCGGTTTCGGCGTACCGGACGCGGAGCTCGGTCGTGTGTGGCCGCGCGGTCATTCGGGCTGAAACTAATGGACCGCGGGCGCCGGTGGGCCCTGGCGGTCGACCGGCGCGCGGGCCGTGGCCACGCACCTCCGCCCGAGCGCGTGTGGGCGACAAATGCGCTAGAATGCGCACGTGCTGAGCGCGCCCTGCTATGTGATCTCCGACATCCACATCGGCGCGACCGCGGCCGCCACCGATCGGGGCGTCGCCGCCCGGCTGTTGGACTTCCTCGACGCGCGACGCGACGAGGCGCGGCTCGGCCGGCCACTCTCCCTGCTCATCAACGGCGATCTGTTCGAGTTCTGGTTCGAGTGGGCGACGGTGGTGCCGCGCGCTGCCGTCCGTGTGGTCGCGGCCCTGGCAGCGCTGCGCGAGGCCGGAGTCCCGGTCCTCTGGATCGCCGGCAACCACGACTGTTGGGGCGGCGAGATCATCCGCGACGATTTCGGCGTCGACTACCACGTCGGTCCATGGGACGGCCCGCTCGCCGGATGGCGCGCCCGGGTCGAGCACGGCGACGGGTTGCGCGAGCGCGAGGACCGCCGCTACCGGGCGTTGCGCGCGGTGCTGCGCAACCGGGTCGCCGTCCGCGCGTTCCGACTCCTCCCCGCCGACCTGGCCACCCGCCTCGCCCTGGGCAGCTCGCACGCCAGCCGCACGACGCGCGCACGCGATGGCGGCGCCGGGCTCCGCCGGGTCGCGCTCGGGTACCTCGGCACCCCGGGCGGTCCGGAGCTGGTCATCCTGGGCCACTCGCACGTCGTCGCCCTCGAGCGGGCGCCGGGCGGCGGCGTCTACGCCAACCCCGGGACCTGGCTCGAGTCGCCGACATTCCTGCGCGTCGTGCCCGACCGCGTCGAGATGCGTCGCTGGAACGGATCACCCGAGGGGGAGTACCTCGACGCGCTCGACCGCCGCGTCGAGGAACCGGCGCGCCCCGGCTAGAAAGCGCTCGGGGGCGTCGGTCGCCAGGAACCGGTGCGTGGGCGGCGGCGCGCCGGTGAGGGACTCGCGGCGAAGTCCCTCGCGCTCGAGCAGGGTCCGCGTCGCGTCCGCCGCCGCGGCGGCGCTGTCGATCAGCCGGACGCCGTCGCCCATGACGTCACCGATCACCGGCGCGAGCAAGGGGTAGTGCGTGCATCCGAGCACGAGCGTGTCGATGCCCGACGCGGCGAGCGGCTCGAGGTAGTGGCGCGCGACAAGCCGGGCCACATCGCCGTCCAGCCACCCCTCCTCGACCAGCGGCACGAAGAGCGGGCAGGCCTGCGCGATCACCCGAGTCGCCGGCGCGAGCGTCCGAATTGCGCGCTCGTACGCGCCGGACGCGATCGTGCCGGCGGTGCCGATCACACCGATGCCCCGTCCCCGGCTGGCCGCTGCCGCCGAGCGCGCCCCCGGGTCGACGACGCCGATCACCGGAACGGGGCAGGCGACCCGGAGCGCGGGGAGTGCCACCGCCGTGGCCGTGTTGCAGGCGACGACGAGCGCCTTCACCCGCTCGCGGAGCAGATACTCCGCGATCTCCCGGCTATAGCGACAGATCGTCTCCGGGCTCTTGGGCCCATAGGGAACCCGGGCCGTGTCTCCGACGTAGATCAGCCGCTCGGACGGCAGTTGGCGCATCAGCTCGCGGACGACGGTGAGGCCGCCGAGTCCGGAGTCGAAGACGCCGATCGGTGCGTCGGACGCCGCCGCGCTCACGGCCGCGGTGCCGCTACCAGGAGACCTCCGCCCCGATGAGGCGCCGCCCGTCGGCCGTCTGACGCACGGTGGGCCGCACGTGCGCGGGGAGATCCCAGAGCTGCGCGGCGACGAACGCGTCGGCCCCGGAGATGAGGTGGTTGAAGAGCAGCACCGCGATCCAGTCCTCGGCGTGTGTCCGGCGGGCCGCCACCCGGGTGCTGTCGTACCGGGCGTACCCGTATGTCCCCGGGATCAGCTTCCCCGTGCTGTCGCGGAGGGGCCGACCCAGCGAGTCGACCTGGTAGGTCTGCACCACCAACGTGCTGTCGTGCGCATGGTGTTGCGCGTACTGAAGGTCGAGCTGCGCCTGCCGGAGTTGCTCGAACGCCACGGCTTCGACCGAGAAGAAGAGCGCGCCGGCATAGCCGCGGTCCAGCTTGGCCTGTCCGAGCCCCGGTAGCAGCAGCGAGTACAGGAACGCCGACTTGGGCGAGACGGGAGGCCGCGCGCGCACCCCTGCCCGACGCTCCGCACGCCCCGACGTCGCGAACGGCGCCCGGGCCCCGGCGGCGGCCGGCTCGGCCAGCGACGGCCCTCCGATCCCCGATTGTGCGCGGTCCCGGCTCTGCGCGAGTCCGACGCACGGCGCCAGAGTGGTCGCGACCGCCACCGCCGATCCGAGGATCCAGCGCGTGTGGAAGCAGTGAGTGTGGCGGGGGAGGTGGCGGGAGCGTGTGGGAATCGAACCCACCCGACCCGCCATCGGCAGGTCGGTACGGTTTTGAAGACCGCCGGAGCCACCAGACCCCTGCCGCCCCCCCTCCCCCTTCCCCTGGACCTCTGCCTTGCCGCGTGGTCGCTCTGTCTCCACCCGTCGACGCCGCCGCATCAGTCGATCACGATGGGGCGGTGCCCCGATGCGTCCACCGCGCCGATGTGCGCCGCCCCGTCGACCCGCGAAAGGTACTCCGCGACGCGGCCGGCCGGCACGGCGACGAGGAGCCCACCCGACGTCTGCGGATCGGCCAGCAGCGACCGCTCGGCGTCCGACGCGGCGCCCCAGTCGACCAGTGGCGCCAGGTACTCGAGGTTCCGGGTCTCGCCGCCGGTCCGCACTCCGCTCCGCTGGGCTTCACGGACGCCGGGGAGCAGCGGCACCTGGGCGCGGGTGATCCGCAGCGTCACGCCGCTCGCGCGAGCGATGTGCGAGGCGTGCCCGGCGAGCCCGAAGCCGGTCACGTCGGTCGCGCAGCGTCCACCCACGGCCAGCGCCGCCTCGGCTGCGTCGCGATTGAGTCGGAGCATCTGCCGCACCATCTCGGCTTCGGCCGCCGTCGCCAGCTCCGTGTCGAGGACCCCGAGCTTGACCGCGGTGGCGATGATGCCGGTGCCGATCGGCTTGGTGAGGATGAGCTGGTCGCCGGGCCGCGCGTTCGCGTTCACGAGCAGGCGCCGCGGGTCGACGCGCCCGGTCACGGCCAGCCCGAACTTCAGCTCCTCGTCGAGGATCGTATGGCCGCCGGCGATGACCGCTCCCGCCTCGTGCACCGCATCGTGCCCGCCGCGCAGCACCGCCGAGAGCACCTCGAGCGGCAGGCGGTCGCGCGGGAAGGCCGCGATGACGAGCGCCGTGAGTGGCGTACCGCCCATCGCGTAGACGTCCGACAGCGCATTCACTGCGGCGACGCGGCCAAACGTGTACGGGTCGTCGACGATCGGCGCGAAGAAGTCCACCGTCTGGACGAGCGCCAGATCCTCGGCGAGGCGGAAGACGCCCGCGTCGTCGAACGTCTCCCGCCCGACGAGCAACCGTGGATCGTGGCTCGACGGCACGGACCCCAGGACCCGCGATAGGTCACCCGGACCCATCTTCGACGCTCAACCAGCGCAGCGTGCGAACTGGGTGAGGCGAAACAGCTCCGCCCGGTCGTGGCTACCCGCCCTCGCGACATCGCCGCGAGCCGCCCGTTCTCCGGCTCCTCCCGCCGTCCCCACCCGCCGCCGTCCCGTTTGTCGGCGCGCTCAGCGCCCGACGATGGCGACGGCCTCGATCTCGACCAGCACGTCCCTGGGGAGACCCGACACCTCGACCGTCGACCGCGCCGGGCGGGCCGCGCCGAGGACCCGGCCGTAGATCTCGTTCACCACCGCGAAGTCGCTCATGTGACGGATGTACACCGTGGTCTTCACGACGTGCGCCCAGGACGTCCCGGCCGCCGTCAGGATCGCGCCCAGGTTCTGGAGCACGCGCTCGGTCTGGGCCGCGACGTCCCCGTCGATGACCGTGCCGGTGGCCGGGTCGAGCGCGATCTGGCCGGCCGTGAACAGGAGTCCCGCCCCGTGGGCGACGACCGCCTGGGAGTACGGGCCGATCGCGGCCGGTGCGTGCGGGGTCTGGATCGACTGCATGGAAGTGGTCATGGTCTTAGAAGAGTCCCACGATCTCGCCGTTCGGACGGACTGCCATCCGCTCGGCCGCCGGCTCCTTGGGGAGTCCCGGCATCGTCATGATGTCGCCGGCCTGCGCGACCACGAAACCCGCGCCAGCCGCGGGATACACCTCGTTGACCGTGATCCGGAACCCGGACGGCCGTCCGAGCCGGGTCGGGTCGTCGGTCAGGGAATACTGCGTCTTGGCCATGCACACCGGCGTGTCGCCGAGCCCGATCGATTCCAGGTAGTCGATCGACCGGTCGGCCTTGCTGGAGAAGTCGGCGCCCTCGCCGCCGTACACGCAGCGCACGATGGCGTCGATCTTCTCGCGAATCGGGAGCGTGGTCGCGTACAGCGGCCGGTACCGTGCCGTCCCGCCGTCGAGCACCTGGAGCACGGCGCGGGCGAGCTCGATGCCGCCCGCGCCGCCGCGCTCCCAGACCTCGGTCAGCGCCACCGGGACGCCGCTCCGCGTCGCCCGCTCCGCCACCAGGTCCAGCTCGCGGTCGGTGTCGGTCGAGAAGCGATTGAGGGCGACGACCACCGGCACCCCGAACTGCTGCACGTTCTCGATGTGCTTGTCGAGGTTGGCGAGGCCACGCTCGAGGGCGCCGAGGTCCTCGCACGCGAGATCCTGCTTTCGTGCGCCGCCGTTGAGCTTGAGCGCCCGCACCGTCGCCACGAGTGCTGCGACCTTGGGGTCGAGACCGGCGATCCGGCACTTGATGTCGAAGAACTTCTCCGCTCCCAGATCGGACCCGAATCCGGCCTCGGTCACGACGAGGTCGGACAGCGCGAGCGCGGTGCGCGTGGCAATGATGCTGTTGCAGCCATGCGCGATGTTCCCGAACGGTCCGGCGTGAACGAGCGCCGGCCCGCCCTCCAGCGTCTGGACCAGGTTGGGGCGGAGCGCGTCCTTGAGGAGCAGCGCCATCGCGCCGGCGGCCTTGAGATCCGCGGCGCGGACCGGCCGCCTCGCCGCGCCGGCCGTCGCGCCGACGATGATGCGACCGAGTCGGGCCTCGAGATCGGGGCGGTCGGCGGCCAGAGCGAGGATCGCCATGATCTCGCTCGCGGGCACGATCACCCATCGTTCCTCGCGCGGGACGCCGCTCGCAGCCCCGCCCAGCCCGATCACGCAGTCCCGAAGCGCGCGATCGTTCATGTCGATCGTGCGCGGCCAGGTGATTCGGCGGGGATCGATCCCGAGCGCGTTGCCCTGCTGGAGGTGGTTGTCGAGCAGTGCCGCGAGCAGTGCGTGGGCGCTCGCGATGGCGTGGAAGTCGCCCGTGAAGTGGAGGTTGATGTCCTCCATCGGGACGACCTGGGCGTAGCCACCGCCGGCGGCACCGCCCTTGACACCGAAGACCGGGCCGAGGCTGGGCTCCCGAATGCAGAGGGTGGCCTGGTGGCCGAGGGAGCGGAGCGCCTGCGTCAGACCCACCGTCGTCGTGGTTTTCCCCTCTCCAGCGGCGGTCGGGTTGATGCCGGTGACCAGGATCAGCCGGCCGCGCGGGGGCTGGCGGGAGAGGTCGAGGGCGAGCTTCGCCTTGTACTTGCCGTACAGGTCCAGATCGTCGGCGCCGACGCCCATCTCGCCGGCCACGTCGCTGATCGGGCGCAGCCGGGCGCGCTGCGCAATCTCGATGTCGGATGGTACCGTCGCCAACGATGTGCTCCAGGGCTGGGGGTCGTCCAGCGGTGCCGGATGTTACCTAGTGGGTCTCCGCCGTCGCCAGCCCGAAGAGCCGGCGCGCGTTCTCGGTCGTGCGTGCGCACACGACATCAGCGCGTCCGCCGCGCACCACCGCGAGCCGCTCCGCGACGTGGCGCACCAACGCCGGCTCGTTGCGGCGCCCGCGCAGGGGAACCGGCGCGAGGTACGGCGCGTCCGTCTCGACGAGCAGCCGGTCGTCCGGGATCGCCCGAATGACGTCGTCACCGGCCCACCGAGCGAACGTGGCAATGCCGCTGAAGGAGACGAGCCAGCCGGCCTCCAGCCCGACCTCCGCGAGTTCCCGCGAGCCCGTGAAGCAGTGCAACACGCCCCGCACCGCCAGGCGCGCCGCCTCGCGAATGAGGTCTCGGGTGTCGGCCTCCGCCTCGCGGGTATGGACAACGAGGGGCTTGTGGAGGACGGCCGCCAGCTCGATCTGGTCCGCGAACGCCGCCCGCTGCCGGTCGCGCGGCGCGTGATCGTAGTGGTAGTCGAGCCCGCACTCCCCGATGGCCACCGCGCCGGCGGCGACCGCCTCGGCGATCCAGTCTCGGTCGCGCGCGCGGTCGTAGCTGGCGGCATCGTGGGGGTGGACCCCGGCGGTGAAGGAGACGAGCTCGGGATACCGTCCGGTGAGTGCTCGCGCACGCCGGGCCGCGGCCGCCGACTCGCCGATGCAGACGATGGCAACGACGCCGGCCGCGACCGCCCGACCCACGACCGCGTCACGGTCGTCGTCGAACGCGGCGTCCGCCAGATGGGCGTGTGAGTCGATGAGGGGCGGTGCGGCGGCGTCCGCCGCCTTGGCGGCGCCGGCTGCCGGAGCGGCGACCCCCGCGCCTCGTGGCCCGGACAGGCGGTCGCCGCCGGGGTTAGTGCCGGACCGCCGCCGCGCGCGGCGACCGCGTCGCGGCGCCCGTCGCAGCGGGCGGCGCCTTGGCCTTGGCTCCGCCGCTCCGCTCCGGCTGGCGGCCCTCTCGCGGCCAGCGGCGCTCGATCCAGAGGAGGACCGGGCCGGCCACGTAGACCGAGCTGAAGGTCCCGGTCACGATCCCGAACGCCATCACCCACGCGAACGGCCGGATCACCTCGCCGGCGAAGAACAGCAGGGCCAGCGTCGCGGCGAACGCCGTCGCGTGTGTCATGACGGACCGGGGGAGCGTCTCGTTGATGGCGCGGTTCAGCGTCGCGTAGAGGCTCTCCTTCCGCTTCCGGCGGAGATCCTCACGCACGCGATCGAAGATGATGATCGTATCGTTGAGCGAATAGCCGATCACCGTCAGGATGGCGGCGACGACCGTCAGGGACACCTCGAGGTCGAGCAGCTTGATGAACGCCAGCGTCGTCAGGATGTCGTGGCCGGTCGCAATGACGGCCGCCACGCCGAAGCGCCAATCGAAGCGGACCCAGAGGTAGCCCAACGTCATCAGGAACGAGATGAGGATCGCGAAAACGGCGTTGCGTTGGAGCTCGCTGCCGACACGCGGGCCGACGGCGTCGGTGCGCACGATGTGATAGGCGCCCTTGCCGAACCGCTGGGCGAGGATGGTGTCGATCCGGGCGGCGACCCGCTCGGCGCTCGGTGCCTGGGCCTCGGCGGCCGCATTCGTTCCCGTCCCCTGCGCACGGATCGTGAAGTCCCGATCGGAGCCGAAGGATGTGATGTTGGCATCGCGCACCCCACCGCCATCGAGCGCCGACCGTAACGTTCCGACGTCCGGCGCCCGGTCGAAGTGGAGCTCGACGCTCGTGCCGCCGGTGAAGTCGATGCTGTAGTGCACCGCGTGGCCGGTCCGCGCCCAGCTCACGCCGAGGAGGACGAGCCCGATGGCGATGAACGCCACGGTGATCGCCACCATGATGCGCCACGGCCTGATGAAGTCGTACGTCGTGTTGTGAAAGATCCGAAGCATGGCGGCGGGTCCGTCAGATGCTGATCGTCTGCGGCGCGCGGACGCGCGCCAGCCAGATCATGTAGAACGTGCGGACGACGAAGATCGACGTCACCATCGACGCCAGGATGCCGGCGATGAGGGTCACCGCAAACCCTTTGACCGAGCCCGTCCCGAACTGGTAGAGAATGGCGGCTGTCAGCACGGTCGTCACGTTCGAGTCGACGATGGCGCTCATCGCGTGATGGAACCCCTCGTCGATCGCCGTGCGCGGTGTCTTGCGGTGGTCCAGCTCCTCCCGGATGCGCTCGAAGATGAGGACGTTGGCGTCGACCGCGATGCCGATCGAGAGGACGAAACCCGCCAGCCCGGGAAGCGTGAGCACGGCGTCGAAGCCGGCCAGCGCGGCGAGCGTGTACAGCAGGTAGAGCGCGAGTCCGCCCACCGCCAGCAGCCCCGAGAACCGGTAGTACACGAGCATGATCGTGACGACCAGCAGGATGGCGATGACGCCCGCCCGGACGCCGGCATGCACCGAGTCCTGCCCGAGGCTCGCCCCGATCTGCCGGACCTCGGCGACCTTGAGCGGCACCGGCAACGCGCCGGCCCGGAGCACGAGGGCCAGGTCCTGCGCCGCCTGGAGATCGCGCCCGCCCATCGTGATCTGCCCATTGGTGCTGATCGCGCTCTGGATCACGGGCGGCCGACCCATGACCACGCTATCGAGCACGATCGCCATGTAGTCCTGCACGTGCCGACTCGTCTCCGCGAGGAATCGGCGGCCGCCCTCGCGGCTGAGCCGGAAGTCGACCTTGGTGCCCTCGATCGGGTCGCTCGCCGGCTGCGCGTCCACGATGTACTCACCGGTGATGATCGGCCGCTGGTCGAGCACGTAGAACGCCCGATAGGGCCGCTGACCGATCGACGCGGTGTCGTTCGACCATCGGATCACCTTGCCCGGCGGGAGCTGCGCGCGCACCTCGGGCATCGAGAGGTAGCGCGTCACGGTCGGCACGTCCGACTCGGCGACGTAGAACTCGCCCGGCATCTGCCCCTGCTGCACGAGCCGCGAGAAGGGCCCACCGGTCAGCGACGCGAGCGCGGTCGTGTCCTGGCGCGTGGAGTCCTTGGCCGAATCGGCGCGCCCGGGGTGGTCCGCCGCGGCGCTCGCCCCATGCCCGGACCGAGCCGCCGCGGCTGGCCCGCGCTTGGCCTTGGCGGTGTCGGCGCCCTTCTTCGTCGTGTCGGCGGGTGCGTTCGAGAAGAGCGACTGCACCCCGGCATTGGCCGGCGGCGTCGCGCCGGGAGCGGCGGCCGGGGCCGCGCCGGTCACACCCTTCGCTTTGAGCAGGGCATCGATGTGCGGGATGGCCTTGTCCAACGCTTGCGTCTTGTCGACGATCTCCATCTGGAGGAACGCCGCTTCCTTGACGATGTCGTAGGCGCGCTGCTGGTCCTGCACGCCGGGCAGCTCGACCACGATCCGGTCGGTGCCCTCCTTTTGCACCACCGGCTCCGAGACGCCGAACTGGTCGATCCGGGTGCGGATGACCTTGAGCGCACGGTCGATCGCGTCGCTCATGTTGGCGACCGCCCCCTTGGACTGGTCGACCTCGAGCGTGAGGTGCATGCCGCCCTCGAGGTCGAGCCCGCGCCGGATGGGCACCTGTCGCACGGTGTCGTACCGCGCCACGCCCGAGCCGGTGTCGACGCGCTGGACCGTCGAGCGCGGAAGCAGCGCCCAGATCGAGACGGCGACCAGGACGGCGATGATGGCGAGGCGGTACCGAAGGTTCAGCATCGGAGAGGGGGTCGGCGGGCGTCCAGGAGCCGAGCGGCTCCGGCCCAGCCTGAAAGGTTACCCGGCGCTCGGGAGCCAGTCAACGCGACCGGCGAGCAGGCGGCGGGCCTGCTCCTCGTCGCGCGTCAACTGCGCGCGCAGCGCGGCGGCATCCCGGAAGCGCCGAATGTCGCGAAGCCGGGCCACGAATTCCACCCGGACGTAGCTCCCGTAGAAGTCACCGGTCGTGTCGAAGAGATGGGCCTCGAGCAGCGCCTGCGCATCGTTGAAGGTCGGGCGCGGGCCGAGATTGAGCATCCCGCCCCGAGGCCCGCGCGGGGTCTGGACGCACACCGCGTAGACGCCCTCGGGCGGGAGCAGCTTGCGGGCTGGTGGGATCGGGATGTTGAGCGTCGGCACGCCGAGCGCCCGCCCGCGCCCTGCCCCGGCGACGACATGGCCGCTGACCGAGTAGAGACGCCCCAGCTCGTGCTCGGCGGTCCGCAGATCGCCCCCCGCGACCGCCCGACGGATCGATGTCGACGACACCGGACGACCGTCCCCGAGCGTGGTCGGTGGGACGACCTCGACCCGGAATCCCCGCCGAGCGCCGAGGGCACGGATGGTCTCGATGTCACCGGAGCGGCCGCGCCCGAAGCCGTTGTCGTAGCCGCTGATCATCTCGCGCATGCGGAACCGTGACCGGAGGACATGGTCGATGAACTGGTCCGGCTCGTATCGCGCGAGTGTCGGCGTGAAGGGCAGCACGGCGCAGAAGTCGATGCCGCTCTCGGCGAGGACCTCGAACTTCTCCATGCCGACCGAGAGCAGCGGACGAGCGGCCGCGGGGTTGACGACCTCGAGCGGGTGCGGCTCGAACGTCACCAGCAGGCTGCGCAACCCCGTCTCGGCGGCCCGCGCCGCCACCCGGGCGAGCACCTGTTGATGGCCGCGGTGCACCCCGTCGAAGGTCCCGACCGTGACCACGGTCCCGGCGACGTCCGGCGGGAGTCCGCTCATCGCCGGGTCCGAGTCGCCCCTCGTGCGCTCAGTCATCGGCCACGACGCGGAGCGCCCGGAGTCGAGGCGGGCAGGTGGTGACGGCCGACAACGGCGATGCCTCACCGATCTCGAACGGGCCGACGCGGAGGCGACGGAGCGCCGTCAGGTGGGCCGCGCTACCGGCGAGCCGTCCGAGGTCCCGTGCGAGCGCGCGCACGTACGTTCCGGTGCCGCAGGTCACCGTCAGCTCGGCCGTGTCGTCGCGCAGCGAGCGGACGTCCCATCGATCGACGTGGACGCGAACCGGTGCCAGGGTCAGGGCGGCGCCCCGCCGGGCCGCGCTATAGGCGCGGCCCCCTCCCGGCAGGTGCTTCGCGGAGAAGCTCGGCGGAACCTGCTCGATCTCGCCCGTCAGCCTCGCGAGCGCTTCCATCACCGCGGCCGCCGTCGGGAGCGGGGCCGTGCGGCCCGGCGACCCCGTCGCGTCGTCGCTGTCGGTCTCGGCGCCGAACCGAACGGTGGCGTCGTAGACCTTGGGTTCGGCGACGATGAACGACGCGAGGCGCGTGGCGCGGCCGAACAGGAGCACGAGGAGGCCGGTGGCAAACGGGTCGAGTGTGCCGAGGTGCCCGATCGAGCGCTCATGGTAGGCCCGGCGGCAGGCGTCGACCACGTCGTGCGACGTCATGCCCGCCGGCTTGTCGACCAGAAGTAACCCTTGCGTCTCGTTCGCCATCGCGCCGGGCGTGCGGGCCGACCTTACCCGCGGCCGTCCCCGGGCGCACCAGGGTCCGGGGAACGATCGCGTGCCGGCTCGGGGCTCGCCGCGTCCGGTGTCTCGACCGCGTCCTGCTTCACCTGCTCGAGCAGCGTCTCGATCCGCGCCGCGTAGGCGATGCTCTCGTCCGGTCTGAAGGTGATCTCGGGGGCCAGGCGGAGCCGGAGCTGCCGTCCGAGCCGCGCGCGCAGATGGCCCGCCAGGCTCGCCAGGCCGTCGAACGTGGCCGCGCGCTCGGTGTCGCTGCCCAGCACGCTGACGAAGACCTTGGCGTGCCGCAGGTCGCGCGTGACCTGCGCGCCGGTGACCGTCACCAGTCCCGTGATCCGGGGGTCCTTGACCCCCTCGGCCAGGAACGTGGCGACCGCCTCGCGGATGGCCTCCGCCACGCGGTCTGGCCGACGCGTGTCGTGCGGCATGGAGGCCGGCTCCCCTCAGGCCGACGCCGGGGCGAGCGTGCGAGCCACCTGCTCCGTGCGGTAGCACTCGATGACGTCGTTGACCTTGACGTCGTTGTAGTTCTCGATGCCGATGCCGCACTCGAAGCCCTGCCGGACCTCGCGGACATCGTCCTTGAACCGCCGCAGCGATCCGATGCGGCCCTCGTACACCTGCACCCCGTCGCGGATCACGCGCACGCGTCCTTCCCGGGTAATGGTGCCGCTCCGCACGAGGCATCCGGCGATCGTGCCCACCTTGGCGACCTTGAACAGCTCGCGGACCACGGCGTCGCCATCGACGATCTCGCGCTGCTCGGGCCGCAGGAGTCCCTCGAGCGCCGCCCGCACATCGGCGACCGCCTCGTAGATGATCCGGTACAGCTTGATCTCGACCCCTTCGCGCTCCGCGGCGGCGCGCGCGTTGTTGTCCGGGCGCACGTGGAATCCGACGATGATCGCGCCCGACGCCTTGGCGAGCAGGATGTCGCTCTCGGTCACCGCGCCGACCCCGCGCTGGATGACCTGCACCTCGACCTCGCTGTTGGACAGCTGCGCGAGCGCATCGGCGAGCGCCTCGGCCGGACCGCCCTGGTCCGCCTTGATGACGATGCGAAGCGTCCGGCGCTCGCCGGCCGCCGCCTGCGCCATGAAGTCCTCGAGCGTGACGCCGGCCCTGGAGGTCCGCCGATTCCGCGCTTCGCGGTCGAGCCGCTCGCGCTTCTGGGCCGTCTCACGGGCGTTGGTCGCATCCTCGACGACGACCAGCATGTCGCCCGCCGTCGGCACCTTCTCCACCCCGAGCACCTGAACGGGGATCGCCGGCCCCGCGTCCTTCACCGGCTTCCCGCGCTCATCGAGCAGCGCGCGCACGCGGCCCGCGTACATGCCGCAGATGAAGTCGTCGCCGACGTGCAGCGTGCCGTTCTGCACCAGCACGGTCGCGACCGGGCCCTTGCCCGGGTCGAGCTGCGCCTCGATCACCGTCCCGCTGGCACGGCGGTTCGGGTTTGCCTTGAGATCGAGGATCTCGGCCTGGAGCAGGATCTGGTCGAGGAGTGCTTCGACGTTGGTGCCCTTCTTCGCCGAGATGGGTGTCGCCAGCGTCTGGCCACCGAAGTCCTCGAGCACGACGCCGTGCGTGAGCAGATCCTGCTTCACCTTCTGCACGTTCGCCGTCGGCAGGTCGATCTTGTTGATGGCGACAACGATCGGCACGCCCGCGTTCTTGGCGTGCGAGATCGCCTCGATCGTCTGCGGCATCACCTGGTCATCGGCGGCGACCACGAGCACCACGATGTCGGTGACCTGTGCGCCCCGTGCACGCATGGCGGTGAACGCCTCGTGACCTGGCGTGTCGAGGAAGGTGATCTGCCGTCCGTTGGCGAGGGTCACATGGTAGGCGCCGATGTGCTGCGTGATCCCACCGGCCTCGCCCGCGACGACATTCGCCTTGCGCACGTAGTCGAGCAGAGACGTCTTGCCGTGGTCGACGTGTCCCATGATCGTGACGACCGGCGGTCGGGAGAGCAGCGTCCCCGGCTCGTCCGCTTCCGTCTCGAGCTCGGTCTCGGCGGCGTACTCCTCCTCGCGCACGGCCTGGAAGCCGTACTCCCCGGCGATGAGCTCGATCTGATCGAAGTCCAACCGCTGGTTGATCGTGACCATGAGCCCGAGATTCTTGAGGGCAAAGGCCACGATCTGCGTCGCCGGGATCTTGAGGATGTCGGCGAGCTCGCTGACGGTGATGAACTCGTTGACGCGAACCGTCTTCCGCTCGCGCTCGATCTCGGCCGCGCGCTGCGCCTCGAGCTCCTCGCGCGAGATCGCATCGTCGAAAGACCGCCGCCCGGGCCGACGCCCCTGCCCCGTCCGGAGCGCACTCATCGTCCGCGTGATGTTGGCGGACACCGCTTCCTGATCGACCGTCCCCCGCTTGCCCTTCTTGCGCCGGCTGCCGCCCATCGGCATACCGAGGGGACCGGCGGGGCCGCCCGGCCCGGAGGGGCGCTTGTCGTCCCGCCGCGGCGGAGCGTTCCCCGTCCCCGGCGCAGCCGACGCGACGGGTCGCGGCGCGGTGAACGGGCTGCCGCTCGCGACGGGCCGCGGGCGTGGCGCGCCCGGTGTGATCGGGCGCGGGCGCGGCCGATCATCCGACAGCATCGATGGGCGCGACGGCGTGGCGCTGGCGGCCGGCCGGAGCGGCTCGGCGGGCGCCGAGGGAACGGTCGGGATGCTCGACGGCGTGGGAAGCGCCGTCCCACCAGCGGACACGGTAGCGCTGGCGGCGCTACCGTGCCCCGTCGATGGGGCGGGTGCCGGCGCGACCGGCGCCGCCGGTCCGGTCAGCCCCGCGGCACGAGCCGCGGCGGGCATCGGCGTCGGCGTGGGCGACAGGGGCGTTTGCTCGCCCGGCGGCTGGCTCTCGCGCGGCTCCGCCGGACGGCGCCGAATGCCGCCCGGTGCGGCGGGTGCCGGCATCGATGCGGGCATCGATGCCGCCGGCGCGGGCGTCGGCACGGCCGGAGCCGACCCGCCCGTGGCCGCGGCCCCCGACAGTGGCTCTCCGGGCCCGGAGATGTCGGGGATCGACTCGCTCTCGGGGAGTGACGGTGCCTCGGGGGCATCCGCGGGTCTGGGCCGGCGGCGCACGATCGTCCCACCGTCCGTCGCGGCAGCCGCCGCGGCCGGCTCCGACACCGCCGTTCCGCGGCGGCGGCGCGGCGGAGGAGCAGGCTTCTCGACGCGAGCGCGCTTCTCCCGCTCCCACCGCGCGCGCACGCGCGCGACCTGCTCGTCCGTCAGCGGGCTCAAGTGACTGCGGACGGGAACGTCCATCGCGCGCAAGAGGCCCATGACCTCGTCGCTCGAGATGCCGAATTCCCCCGCCATGTCGTGAACACGAAGCTTACTCACACCGACCTCCTCGAGAGCTCACGCCGTACCCGCGTCGACCAACGCGCGGATACCGTCCGCGAGTTGGCGGTCGACAATGCCGACCGCCGCCGTCGATTCCCGTCCCACTGCCGACCCCAGAGCGCTCGCGCTCGGCCCCTCGACCCACCCGATCCGCCGCGCCGCCAGTAACGGCAGGACCTTCTCCAAGCTGTGCCGCGACGCGTCCGGCGCCACGACGGCGAAGGCTAACCGATTCCGCAGCGCGGCGTCCCGCACCTGCTGGACGCCAACCACCGCGCCCCGGCCGCGAACGCCCAACCCGACCAGTCGCAGGATCTTGCGCTCCACGTCCGAGTTCACGCGATCCCGTCCGATCGCTCCACCGGGCGCCGCTATGCTCCAGCCCCCCCGAAGCCCCGGCCCGTCGCCGTCTCGCCGACCGGGAGTCCGGACGCGTCGGACGCCGCGCCGCCGCGCGCGCTGTCGCTCGCCGTCTCGCTCGACACGTCGCTCGAGCCGTCGCCCGAGCCGTCGCCCGTCTCCTGGTCGCCCGCCGCACCGGCATCCTCGGTCGCCCCATCCTCCGTCAGCTCGTCGATGATCGCCATGATGCGGTCGGCCTCCTCGGGCGCGATGCCCGGAAGCCGGAGCAGGTCCTCGCGCTCGAGATCGATCACATCATTGAGCGTGCGGTAGCCCGCATCCTCGAGCACCGCCACCGTCGCCGTCTCCAGGCCCTGGATCTCGGAGAGCTTGACGTCCGCCGCCTCGTCACTGCCCTCCTCGGGCAGCGGGGCAAACAACGGAGCCTCACCCGCGCGCTCCAGCCACTCGCGACTCGAGTACAGGTCGATCTTCCACCCGGTCAGCTCCGACGCGAGCCGGACGTTCTGACCGTTGCGCCCGATCGCCAGCGAGAGCTGATCCTCGTCCACCACCGCCTGAATCGTCTTCGTCGCCGGGTCGCTGAACACCCGCGCGACCCGCGCCGGCGCGAGCGCCAGCTTCGCGAAGCGCTCCGGGTCCGGCGACCAGGGGACGATGTCGATCCGCTCGCCGCCCAGCTCGTTGACCACCGCCTGGACGCGCGAGCCCTTGAGCCCCACGCAGGCGCCGACCGGATCGATCGAGTCGTCCCGCGACACGACGGCGATCTTCGTTCGACTGCCCACCTCGCGCGCGGCCGCGCGGATCTCGACGATCCCCTGCTGGATCTCCGGCACCTCGAGGCGGAACAGCGCCTGCACGAACAGCGGGTCCCCGCGACTCAGGATGAGCCGCGGCCCCTTGGGGGTCTCCTCGACGCGCTTGAGCACCGCGCGGATCGGCTCGCCCTGGTGGAAGTGCTCGCGATGGTTCTGATCCCGGTACGGGATGATCGCCTCGGCCTCGCGGAACTTGTTCAGCATGACGACCAGCTTCCCGCGCTCGATCTGCTGGATCTCGCCTGAGAGCAGCTCGCCCACGCGCCCGCTGAACTCATCGCGGATCTTGGTCCGCTCTCCCTCGCGCACCCGCTGGATGATCCGCTGCTTGGCTGCCTGGACGGCCGTCCGGCCGAACTCCGCAAAGTCGACCGGGATCTCCATCGTATCGCCGACCTGGAACTCGGGATCCTCGTAGCGAGCCTCCTCGAGCGAGACCTCACGGCTCCCGTCCTCGACGTGCTCCACGACCGTCTTGAGCACGCGGATGTCGATCGCCCCGCGGTCGTCGTCGATCGCGACCTCGGCCTGCACGTTGGCGCCGTGCTTCTTCGCCAACGCCGCCTTGATGCCGTCCTCGAGCAGGCCGTGGAGCTCGCCTCGCCCGAGCTGCTTCGAGTTCGACAGCTCGCGGATTGCGGTAAGTATCTCAGCCGATCCGACCATCAGGACTCCCGTCGTCCATGTGTTCACCTACGACCGCGAGGCGCCGCCGGGCGACGACACCTGAAGCTCATACCGACCCGCCGCGAAGAGCGGCTTCCCGCCCTCTCCCTCCTGCTCTCCCGCGTCCAGGCGCGCCTCGATCGCTCGCGACGCCCGAACGCAATCCGCGATGCCGACCCGCTCCCCATCCCGTCGATCGATCCGGACCTCGAGGACCGGGCGCGAACGCGTCCCGCCCCGCCGAAGTCGGACCAGATCGTACCCGAGCGCGTCAACTGTCGCTTCGACAACAGCTTCCAGATCGTCTCGCACGTGATACCGAGGCGGAGGCACCCCGCGGTAGAGGACCGAAAGAGAATAAAAAAATGTGGGGAACCTCCCCCACATTCGCCGGAGGCGTCCGCCGCCTCCAGTGTCCACAAGCTAACCGCCTCCTGCGCAGGGTCAAGCCGACGGCGGCCTCCCGGGCGACGCAGGGGCGACGATGGCGGCGACCTGGCGACCGGAGTCGCCGCCGCGGTGCGAGAAGAAGAGATCGCTGTCGCAGCGCGTGCACCAGGCGCTCCGCTCGATGCACCGGACGCCCGCCGCTCGGGCCTGGTCTGCGAGCAGACCGCGCAGGTCGACCGTCCGCGGAGCGTCCGTCCGGACGCCGGTCAGTCTGGCGTACACGTCGGGCCCGACTTCATAGCAGCGACCGCAGATCCCCGGCCCGAGGTGGACGTGAAGGTCACCCGCGCGAACGCCATGTGCCGCCAGGACATCGATCGCGGCCGGCAGGATGCCATCGGCGGTCCCCCGCCAGCCGGCGTGGACCATCCCCACCGCCCCCGCGGGGTGCGCCAGAAAGACCGGGATACAGTCGGCGACGGTAACCGTCAGCGCGGTCCCACGGGCGATGGCGAGGTGGCCGTCGGCGGCGTCGGCCCGGAGCCACCCCTCCCAACCGGGCTCGTGCATGAGGAGGCGCGTACCATGGACCTGGACGCTGCTCGCGCAGCGTCCACCGGGCCCCAGCACCCCGAGCCGGTCCCGGAGGCGGGTCCAGCGCTCGTGGACGGCTCCAACTGGCTCGGTGCTCGACAGGTTGAGGTCGCCGGCCGCGCGGGTCGTAATGAGCGCCGTCACCCCCAGGGCGCGAAGCTCCTCGACCACGAGATCGGGCCCAACCCTCTCACGACCTCCGGCCGCTCCGCCCCTCGGCGCCCCTGGGGCTGCGTCCGCGGTCGCCGCGCCGGCACGGCCCGACGGCTGCGCCGTCGTCACGCCCGGGTTCCCCCGCCCCCATCGATTCGGCGGATGCGCGCGCCCAACGCGTTCAAGCGCTCGTCGATCCGCTCGTAGCCGCGGTCGATCTGGCCGACATTGTTGATCGTGCTCGTGCCGCGCGCGCAGAGGGCGGCCAGCAGCATTGCCATCCCGGCCCGGATGTCGGGGGACTCGACGGTTCCGGCCCGAAGCTCCGATGGGCCGGCCACCAGGGCGCGGTGGGGGTCGCAGAGGACGATGCGAGCCCCCATGCTCACGAGCTTGTCGACGAAGAACATCCGGGACTCGAACATCTTCTCGTGCATGAGGATGAGCCCCCGACACTGCGTCGCCGTCACGATCGCGATCGACATCAGGTCCGCCGGGAACGCCGGCCAGGGCTGGTCCTCGAGCTTGGGTACGTGCCCCCCGAGGTCCGGCTGGATCTCGCGGGGCTGGTTGGCCGGCACGACCAGGTCGGCCCCATCGACCTCGCAGATGACACCCAACCGCTCGAAGCCCATGCGAACCGATCGGAGGTGCTCCACGCCGGCGTCCGCGATCCGCAAGGACGAGCAGGTCACCGCCGCGAGCCCCACGAAGGACCCGACCTCGATGTGATCCGGGCCGATCCGGTAGGTCGCGCCATGCAGGCTGCGGCCGCCGTGCACGGTCATGGTGTTCGTCCCCACCCCGTCGACCTGCGCCCCGAGGGCGACCAGGAAGCGCGCGAGGTCCTGCACGTGGGGCTCGCTCGCCGCGTTGCGGAGGACGGTCGTGCCCCGGGCGGCGGTCGCCGCCATGAGGGCATTCTCGGTCGCCGTGACGCTCGGCTCGTCGAGGAAGACGTCGGCGCCGCGCAGCCCGCTGGCGCGGATCTCGAACCCCGCGTCCACGGCGAAGGTGGCACCCAACTGCTCGAAGGCGAGGAAGTGCGTGTCGACCCGCCGCCGCCCGATCACATCACCCCCGGGGGGCGGGAGGTAGACCTCCCCCGATCGGGCGAGGAGCGGACCGGCCAGAAGAATCGACGCCCGGATCTTGGCGCAGAGGGCCGGGTCGAGGGACGCGGCGCGCACCTCCCGCGCATGGATGCGCAGGACGTTGCGGTCGGTCCACTCGATCTCGGTCCCGACCGAGCGGACCAGGTCGACCAGGGTCTCGGTGTCGGCGATGCGGGGGACGTTCTCGAGGACGACCGGCTGATCGGTCAGCAGCGCGGCGGCGATGATGGGGAGCGCGGCGTTCTTGTTGCCCGACGGGCGGATCGTGCCGGCGAGGCGGTGACCACCCTCGACCTGGAAGCGCACGGGAGGCATGAGGCGACAACGGTGAAAAGATGGGAGCTGTGAGCGGGCGTACGGTGAGGACGAGTCGCGGCACGCCGAATCACGCGAGGGACGCCGCCGTCCCGCCGCCCTCCCGGCGCCCTCCCGCCGGCGTCCGGCGCGATTCCCGCGCGGCGGCCGCCGGTCTGGTGGCCCTGGCCGTGCAAGGCTATAAGATACGCATGGCCGGCCCGCCGTGGTTCCAGACGATCGTCAGCATCGCCGGCGGCGTGCTGACGATCCTTGGGTGCCTCCTCGCCCTCGGGGCGGGGGTGCTCCTGTTCGCCCTCTGGCGCATGGTCCGGCGGGTCGGTGCCCGCCTGACCGCCGCGGAGCGCGAGATGATGCCGCTCGTCCACCAACTGCGCGGGGCGGTCGCGAACGTCGATGCGGTCACGGCCACCGTGCGGCGCGACGTCGACGCGGTACACCAGACGGTGACGGCCGCCAACGCCGGCGCGCGCTCGGCGATCTCGAGGATCGAGGAGCGCGCGCGCCGCCTGGATGCGCTGGCGGGTGAAGCGCAGGTCGAGATCGAGGGGGCGCTCGTCGGGGCGGTCGCCGCGGCACGGGGGGTGCGTGCCGGAGCCGTGGTATTGCGCGACATCCTTGGGGGCCTGACGGCCGACGACACCCCGGGGAGGCCGCGCCGCTCGGCCATGGCCGGCCGCCCGACGGGCCCCGTTGCCCGGCACGCCGAGACCGCAGCCACTCATGATTCGGGAGAGTTCATCGATGCCGAGCCATATGGAAGGGAGCCCGGAAACGGTCGAGGGCGCCCGCGGACGCGCTCGAGCCGGGAGCGGAAGCGCGCGGGGGGACCGGGACGCGCGGAGGGGTGAGACGGGCGAGGAGGGGGACGACGATACCGGTCGCCCGGAGGCGGGCGACCAGCCACTGCGGACCGGCTCAGCTCCGACGCTCGGCGACTTCCAGGTGGAGCTCATCACGGCGGCGCTGATCGGCGTGGCGATCGGGGTCAGCGCGACGCTGCTCGTCCGGCGCGGCCCGCGCGGCGTGCGTCCGATCACCCCCGTGATGCGGGCGGCGGCCCGGGCCGGCGCTCGCGGGGCACGATGGGTCCGCCGGCGCGGCGAAGACGCGTGGGACCGCGTGCCGAGCCGCGGCGACGTCGAGGACCAGCTCGAGGAGTACGCGCGCTCGGCGCGGGCGGCGATCGATCGGGCGCTCCGTCAGGAACTGCGCTCCGTCCGCGACACCCTCCGCACGCAGGCCCGCCGGGCGGCCCGCTGATCCAAGGGAGCGCCCGTGGATGGACGGTCGCGGCCCGCGCGGCCGGCGTCCTCCTCGTCGTCGTCGTCGCGCTGGCCGCGACTCCGGCCACCGCTCATGCCTGGACTCCGGGGACGCACGTCTTTCTGGGCGAGGCGGTCATGCGGTCGCTCGACGTCCTGCCGCGGCACGTCGCCGAGCTCCTGCGCACCTTCCCGTACGAGTTTCTCTATGGGTCGATCGCGGCGGACACCAGCATCGCGAAGAAGTACGCGCCGGTCGGCAGGCACTGCCACTCGTGGCCCGTCGGCATGGAGATCTTCGAGCGCGCGGTCGACCTGCCTCTCCGCGCCTTCGGGCTCGGGTACCTCGCGCATCTGGCGGCCGACGTCGTCGCGCACAACTACTTCGTGCCGAGGCAACTGGCCGTCACCTCGAGCACGACGGCCCTCGGACACAGCTACTGGGAGAGTCGCTTCGAGACGCACCTGGGCGACGGGTACAGCCGTCGTGCGCGCGAGCTGCTGGTGGGCGAGCACCTCACCGCCGACGCGCACCTCGACCGCATCCTGAGCCCGACGATCTTCAGCACGCAGACCAATCGCCGGATCTTCCGGGGCATGGTGTACGTGGCCGACACGGAGTCCTGGCAGCGGATCTTCCAGCTGGTCGCCGAGAACAGTCGCTGGGACCTGCCCGACACCGATGTCGCGCTGTATGTGGCGCGCTCCTACGACTTCATCATGGACCTGCTCGACCGACTCGATCGCTCGGAGCCGTTCGCGCTCGATCCGGCAGGCGAGGAACCGCTCCGGCGCGCGAAGCGCGTTCGCCGTGCCGCTCTCCGGCGGGGACCGGCCCACGTTGCCGCTGAAGCGGGTCGGCACTTCGGCCTCCCCCGCGCGACGCTCCCCTTTGCGGCCTCGCTGCCGATGCCGCTCTACCCGCCCGAGCGCTTCGCCAACAACTGATTCACCCGCTTCGGGTCGGCGCGCCCCTTGGATTTCTTCATGACGAGCCCGACCAGCGGACCCTGAAGCTTCCGCTCCCCGGCCAGATAGCGGCCGGCCTCACTCGGGTTCTCCGCCAGCACTTCATCCACCCACCGCTCCAGCATCGCGTCATCGCCGACCTGCACGAGCCCCAGGCGCGCGGCCACGTCGGCGGCCGCTTCCTCCCCACCCGCCAGCATCGCCGCGAAGACTGCCTTGGCCGCCGTCCGGCTCACGGTGCCCTGACGCACCAGGTCGAGCACGCCCGCGAGACGCGTCGGGGCGAGCGGGAACCGCGCGACGTCCCCGCCGCTCGCGTTGAGTGTCGCCAGCACGTCGGCCAGAACCCAGTTCGCGCTCGCCTTGGCGTCGCCATGCGCCGCCGCGAGAGCCTCGAAGTACCTCCCGAGGTCCGGATCGTCGACGAGCGGCTCGATCTCCTGGGCCGAGAGTCCGTACGTCGCGGCGTAGCGCGCCCTCCGCGCCGCCGGGAGCTCGGGTAGCCCGGCGCGGATCGACGCGACCCACTCGTCCGCGACCACGAGCGGCGCGAGGTCGGGCTCCGGAAAGTACCGGTAGTCGTGACTCTCCTCCTTGGACCGTGCCGGCCGGACAGCGCCGCGCGCCGCGTCCCAGAGCATCGTCTGCTGCTCGACCCGCGCGTCGCCACCCCGATCGAGCAGCTCGCACTGCCGCGCGAACTCGGCCGCGAGGGCTCGCTCGACGTTGGAGAAGGAGTTCAGGTTCTTGACCTCGGTCTTGGTGCCGAGCTTCGTGGCGCCGCGCGGGCGAGCGCTCACGTTGGCATCGACGCGCAGGCTCCCCTCTTCCATGTTGACGTCGCTCACACCGGCGTACGCCATCGTCTGCTTCAGCGCCCGGAGATACTGCCCCGCCTCGGCCGCCGAGCGGATGTCGGGCTCGCTGACGATCTCGATCAGCGGCACCCCCGCCCGATTGAGGTCGATCGCGCTCCCCCATGGGACGCGATCGTGGATCGACTTGCCGGCATCCTCCTCGAGGTGGACGCGCGTGATCCGTACCGTACGACCGCCGACCGTCACCGCGCCGCCCGTCGCCAGCGGCCGATCGTACTGCGAGATCTGGTACCCTTTGGGGAGGTCGGGATAGAAGTAGTGCTTCCGGGCGAAGATCGAGACCGGGTGGACGGTGCAGTCCAGGGCGAGCGCCGCCCGCGTCGCGAGCTCGACGGCGTGCGCATTGAGGACCGGGAGCGCTCCCGGCAGGGCCAGGCAGACCGGGCACACATTGGTGTTCGGCGGTGCTCCGTAGGCGGCGGAGCAGCCGCAGAAGGCCTTGGTCGCCGTCTTGAGCTGCACGTGCACCTCGAGGCCCACCACCATCTCGAAGTGGGACGACGCGTCCGCGGCCGGTTCGCGCACGACCGGTCCCCCGCGCACGACGCCGCTCATGACACCGTTCCCGCGCCCACTCCGATCCCCCCGCCCGCTGCGGTACCCGTGTCAGCTCCGAGCGCCGCCTCGAGCGCCGCCGCGACCGCGAACATGCGGGCCTCGCCGAAGTGCGGTGCGATGATCTGCCCCCCGATCGGCAGACCGCCGGTCGCCCCGACCGGCACCGAGATCGCCGGCACTCCGGCGAGGTTCGCGGTCGCGGTGAAGATGTCGTTCAGATACATCTCGTAGGGATCGGACACCGCGCCGATCGGAAAGGCGGGCCCGGGCGTCGTCGGCGTGAAGAGCACGTCGACGCCATCGGCGAAGACGCGGCGAAAGTCGGCCGCGATCAACGCCCGCACCGCCTGTGCGCGCCTGTAGTAGGCATCGTAGTATCCCGCCGACAGCACATACGTCCCGAGCAGAATGCGGCGGGTCACCTCGGGCCCGAACCCCACCGAGCGCGTGGCATCGTACATCTCGACGAGCGACTCACGCGGCACGCGTGGGCCGTAGCGCACGCCATCGAACCGCGCCAGGTTGGACGACGCCTCGGCCGGCGCGACGATGTAGTAGACCGGGATGGCGTAGTCGGTATGGGGGAGCGAGACGTCGCGGATCTCGGCCCCGAGGCGTCGGAGCGCGTCGAGCGCCGCCGCACACCGCTCCCGCACGCCGGTGTGCAGTTGCTCCGGGAAGTACTCGCGTGGCCGGCCCACGACCGTGCCCGCGAGCGGCCGGCCGCCGGCGCGCGCCGCGCGACGCGCGACGTCGGCGTAGTCGGGGACCGGGACCTCCGCCGACGTCGCGTCCAGCGGATCCCGACCGGCGATGACTCGCAGTCCCAATGCGGCATCGCCGACCGTGCGGGCCAGCACACCGACCTGGTCGAGCGATGACGCGAACGCCACCAGGCCGAAGCGGCTGACCCGGCCATACGTCGGCTTGACGCCGACCACGCCACAGAAGCTCGCCGGCTGCCGGACCGACCCGCCGGTCTCCGATCCGAGCGCGATCGGGACGATCCCCGCCGCCACCGCGGCCGCCGAGCCGCCCGACGAGCCGCCGGGCACGCGTGTGGGATCGACCGGGTTGCGGGTCGGGCCGTAGGCGCTGTGCTCCGTGGACGAGCCCATCGCGAACTCGTCCATGTTCGTCGTGCAGAACAGCACCGCGCCCGCATCGCGGAGCCGTCGTGCGACGGTCGCCTCGTACGGGCTCCGGTAGCCGGCGAGGATGCGCGACCCACAGGTCGTCGGCATCTGGAGCGTCGCGATGTTGTCCTTGAGCGCCACCGGCACGCCGAGCAACGGGCGCGGGCGCGACGCATCACGGCTGTCGGCGCCGAGGGCCTCGGCCTCGCGCTCGGCCTCGGGGTTCTCGGCGAGGATGATGTTGAGTCCCTCGCGCCCGGCGCCGACCGCGGCCGCGCGCGCGCGGGCGGCCCGGACCGATTGGGCACTCATGGGGCGCCCCGCCCGTCGTCGTCGCCCGCTCCGTCCGGTCCGCTCCGATGTGTCGCCAGGCGCGGCACGATGAAGAAGCCGTCCCGCAGCTCGGGCGCGATCTCGGACAGCGGCCGCAGGAGCGGGATCGGCGGGCCCTGATCGGGGCGAAGCGGCGTGGTCGTCGGCTCCACGTCGCTCCCCGCGGCCGTCGCGTCGACGCGCTGGAGCACGGCCATGTGGCCGAGGATGGCCGAGAGCTCGCGCGCGAGGACGGGGAGTCGGTCCTCCGCGACGCCGACCCGCGCCAGGGCCGCGATCCGGCGCACCTCGTCGAAGGTGACACTCATGTGGGCGCCCTCGGTCCAATCGAGGCACTCTGCGCCCGCCGCTCGCTCCCCACGGTCACGCCGCTCATTCGATCGCCCGCTGCAATCCGGCCTGCGCGATGACCAGGGTCTTTCGTCCCACCGCCGCGTCCTCGAAATCGATCTTCACCTTGGCGTCACGCCCCGCGCCGGTCACATCGGCGATCGTCCCGGTCCCGAACGTGCGATGCCGCACCCGCTCGCCCGTCACGTACGCCGGCACGTCCTGCGACAGGTCGGCCGGCTCGGGATCGGCCCCCCAGTGTGCCCCGAGGAACACGGGAGTGCCGGGGCGGCGTGCGGCAGGCCGCCGGTCGCCGCCCGGAGGCGCCCACCGCCCCGCGTCGTTGAAGGCGAGCCGCCCCGAGGTCCGCACGCGCACGGTCTCCCGCCGCTCGAGCAGTCCCGCGGGAATCGCCGCCAGGAAGCTCGACTCCTTGCCCGGCAGCAGCTCCCCGTTGCGCCGGCGTTGCTCGGCGTACGAGAGATACAACTTCTCTTCGGCCCGCGTGATCCCGACATAGAACAGCCGGCGTTCCTCCTCCAGCATCGCCGGGTCGTCGTACGCGCGGGCGAGCGGGAAGAGCCCGTCCTCGAGCCCGGCGATGAAGACGACGGGGAACTCGAGCCCCTTGGCATTGTGCAGCGTCATCATCACGACGGCGTCGGCCGACGCCTCGAGTTGGTCGGCGGCCGTGACGAGCGTGGTGCGCTGGAGAAAGTGGTCGAGCGGCGTGAGCCCCACCTCGCCCCCTTCATCGGCGACCACTTCCGCGGCGCTCGTGATCAACTCGCGCACGTTGTCCAGTCGATCGGCCGCATCCGGCCCCTCGGCCCGGAGGTAGTCCCCGTAGCGAATGCTCTCGACGAGTGATCGGAGGAGCTCATCGACCCCGGCCTCGGCAGCCTGGGCCCGGAGACGGGCCACGAGGCCCGCGAACTCGGCGAGCGCGGCGCGCACGGCCGGACGCAACGGCTCGAGGAGATCGGCGCGTCCGGCCGCCGCGAGCAACGGAAGCTGGGCGGCCGCGGCCGCGGCGGCGAGTTGGCCGAGTGCGGCCTCGCCCAATCCGCGACGCGGGACGGTGATGGCGCGGCGGAACGCTTCGTCGTCGGCGGGGTTGGCGATGAGCTTGAGGTAGCTCATCAGGTCGCGGATCTCGCGGCGGTCGTAGAAGCGCGTCGCGCCGATGAGCCGGTAGGGGATCGCCTGGCGCCGCATCGCCTCCTCGAACGCCCGGCTCTGCGCGTTCGTGCGGTAGAGAATCGCGATATCGCGCAGCGCGAGATCGGGCCGCGCGCGCCGGCGGGCCAGCAGCTCGTCGGTGACCCAGCCCGCCTCGTCACGCTCATCCAGCGCCCGCACGGCCGTCGGCGTCTCGCCGGCCTGTTTGGTGGGGCGCAGGGTCTTCCCCATCCGCTGCGTGTTGTGGACGATGACCGCGTTCGCGAGATCCAGGATCCTGCCCGTGGAGCGGTAGTTCTCCTCGAGCCGCACCACCGCGGCCTGCGGGAAATCGCGGGTGAAATCGAGGATGTTGCGGATGTCGGCGCCCCGCCACTGGTACACGACCTGGTCGTCGTCACCGACCACCGTGATGTTGCCGTGACCGCCGAGCAGCTTGACCAACGCGTACTGGGCGCGATTCGTGTCCTGGTACTCGTCGACGAGCAGGGACTGGAAGCGGGACTGGTACGCCGCCCGCCGGTCCGGGTGCTCGGTGAGCAGTTGCACCGGCAGCGTCAGGAGGGCATCGAAGGTGACCGCGTTCTGCGCCCGCAGCACCCGCTCGAGGTCGCCGTAGACGGCAGCGGCGGCCCGGCTCAGCGGGTCGTGGGCGAGCCGCGCGTACTCGTCGGGACCGACCAGCGCATTCATCGCGTCGGAGATCGCGCCCTGGATCGCCTTTGGCGTCCACTCCCGCGGCGCGATCCCGCGGGACTCCATGATCCGCTTCACGACGCCGAGGGTGTCCTCCTCGTCGTAGATCGTGAAGCTCGGCGTCCGCCCGACGAGAGCGGCATTGGCGCGCAGGAGCCGCGCGCCGACGGAATGGAACGTGCCGACCCACATGCCCCGGCCCCAGGTCGCTTCCGGCAGCAGACGCGCCAAGCGGTCGCGCATCTCGCCGGCCGCCTTGTTGGTGAACGTGACGGCGAGGATCCGGTCCGGTGCGACAGCGCGCTCCCGCACCAGTTGCGCGATGCGCAGCGTCAGGACGCGCGTCTTCCCCGAGCCGGCGCCGGCCAGCACCAGCAACGGGCCGTCGCCGTGCTGCACCGCCTCCCGCTGCGCCGGATTGAGGGACTCCACCAGCGCGGTGGCGCGAGCGGGGGCAGTCGTCAGGACCATCGAGGTAAGATAATGTCGAAGGTGGCGCCGCGGTCCGCGCTGACGAGCACGAGCCGCCCGCCGTGACTCTCCTCGACGATGCGGCGCGCGAGCGAGAGCCCGATCCCCCAGCCGCGCGCCTTCGTCGAGAACCCCGGGCGGAAGATCTCCTTCCGAAGCTCACGCGCCACCCCGGGCCCGTCGTCGGCGACCCGGAGACGGACACCGCCCTCCGGAAGCGCGTGCGCCGACAGCGTGACCTGTCCGCCACGCCCGGCGAGCGCGTCGATCGCATTCTTCGCGAGCGCTTCGACCGCCCACTCGAGCAGGACGGCGTCACCCTCGACCGTCAGGTCGCCGTCCCCGAGTTGCGTCGAGACGGTCACCGTGTGCGCGAGGGACGGGACGCGGGCCCGGAAGTACGCGGCCACCCGCTCGACCAGATCGCCCGCATTCACCGTCTGTGCGCGCGACGGGCGGCCGATCCGCTCGAACCGGTGCGCGACGCGCTCGAGCCGGTCCAGATCGCTCTGCATGTGGTCGAGCACGGGCGACGCCGCCCCTTCCGGCGTCCGGGACCGCAGCAGCTCGAGCCAGCCGCTCAAGCTCGAGAGCGGCGTGCCCAGCTGGTGAGCCGACTCGCGCGCCATGCCGGCCCACACCTTCTCCCGCTCGACGTGCGCGCGGGTGAGCAGGGTGAACACGCCGAAGGCGAGCAGAAACGCGAGCAGGATGCCCTGGAGCACGGGGATGACCCGCAGCCCCCGCACGAGCGGCGTGTTCCCGAAGTGCACCGTCCCGATGCCCGACTCGGCGACCGGCGGGTTTTGCGCGTCGAGTGTGTGCACGTACTCGCGCATCTGCGGCCCGTCGAGCGGTGCCACGAACGGAATGTTGGCCGTGTCGCGCGGCACGCCATGCGGGTCGGTGACGACCACCGGAACGCCGATCTCCCGGATGTGCTGGGCGAGGTCGAGGAGCGCGGCCGTACTGGCCCCCTCCGAGGGGTCGCTGAGCGCACGAAAGACGCGCGCCGACATGAGGCCCGATCGGGCGGCCTCGCGCCGCAGCTCGGCGATCACCCGTTGGGTATAGATCGCGTACCAGCCGAGGAGGACGGCGAAGCCGACCACGAGCAGCACGGTCGGGGCCCGGCGTGGCATCGCGCGACCCGGTCAGCCCAGGCGGTCGGTGCCCAGGCCCGCGCGCAGAACGTCGGGGACGCGGACGCTGCCGTCGGCCTCCTGATACTGCTCGAGCAGCGCCGCGATCAGCCGCGGGAACGCCGTGCCCGACCCGTTGAGCGTGTGCACGAAGGCGGGTTTCCCGCCGGCCGCCGGGCGGTAGCGGATATTGGCGCGCCGCGCCTGAAAGTCCGTGAAGGTGCTGCACGACGAGACTTCCAACCACTTGCCCACGCCGGGTGCCCACACCTCGAGGTCGTAGGTCTTCGCGCTCGCGAATCCCGTGTCGCCGCCCGCCAGGAGCACGACGCGATATGCGAGCCCGAGCTGCTGGAGCACGGCCTCGGCGTGGCTCGTGAGCAGCTCCAGTTGGGCGGGCGCGTGTTCGGGGGTGCTGTAGCGCACGAGCTCGACCTTGTCGAACTGATGGACCCTGAGGAGGCCGCGCGTGTCCTTACCGTGGGCTCCGGCCTCGCGCCGGAAGCACGGCGAGTAGGCGGCGAAGGCTCGCGGCAGGGTCGCTCCCTCGAGAATCTCGTCCCGGTAGAGGTTCGTCACGGGAACTTCGGCGGTCGGCACGAGAAACAGGTCCTCGGCGACGAGCCCGTACTGCTCATCCTCGAACTTGGGAAACTGCGCCGTGCCGAACATGGACGCGCGGTTGACGACTGCCGGGACCCACAGCTCCTCGTAGCCGTGCGTGATCGTATGCAGGTCGAGCATGAAGCTCATGAGCGACCGGACGAGCCGCGCGCCCAGTCCCCGGAAGACCAGGAACCCGGACCCGGCGACCTTGGCCGCCCGCGGCAGATCGAGGATCCCCAGGGCCTCGGCGATCTCCCAGTGCGGGCGCACCGCCGTCGCCGGGCGCGGGGTGCCCCAGCTTCGGATCACGCGGTTGGCCTCCTCCCCCCCGGCCGGGACATCCGCCAGGAGCAGGTTCGGCAGCTCCGCGACCAGGCTGGTGTAGGCGGCCTCGGCGTCGGCGCGCTCGCGGTCGAGCTGCTCGAGCTCCGCGCCGAGCCGACGGCCCTGCTCGATCAGCGCGCCCGCGTCATCGCCGGCCTGCTTCCGCCGCCGGACTTCCTGGCTGATGGCGTTGCTGTCGGCGCGCTTCGCCTCCGCCGCGCGGATCGCCTCCCGGCGGCTGCGCTCCAGCGCTTCGGCGCGCTCGAGTGTCGGCGCGAGCGCGTCCAGGGCTCCGCGGCGGCGTAGGGCATCGCGCAGCAGGTCGGGCCGCTCGCGGAGCAGGCGAAGGTCGTGCACGGAGCCGCCGCCGCGTCCGGCGCTAAAAGGGCGGGAGGCCGGGCTGGAAGTCCCGATACCCGCAGTTCGGATCCGTCGTGGCGCGGAAGTGGACGGTGCGGGTCACGGTATTGACGCTGTCGATGATGAACTTGCCGTAGAGCGACGGGTTCGCATCGGCGACGCAGCCGAGCGGATTCGTCACCAGGAACGCGGCCTGGCCCGGACCCATCACCAACACGGAGTCGAAGACGTAGCCGGTGTGCGGCGCGAAGGTCGCCGACTCATACGGCCGCGTGATGCGCTGGAGGCCGGCGCGGCGGACCGTGACCGAGCCGTCCGTGAGCAGGCGAACCGGATAGACGAGGGCGCTGCCCGAGGCGGAATCGATGTCGAACGCGATGTCGAAGTTGAGGGCCGCATCCGCGGGGACGACCTTCTGCGTCGCCAGCTCGTAGCCCGACGGGAGGGATCCTTGTGTGCCGTTGATCGCCCACGCGACCAGCGTGTCGGTCACGATGTCGGTCGTCGGCTTGGGGTTGGTGAGCCCCGAGCAGGCGGCGGCGAGCGCTCCCACGAGGAGCACGGCCAGCGGACCGGCCCCCCGCGAGCAGCGGGTGGTCGACGGAGATGCGGGTGTGTCGTGCATGTGTGTGTCCCGGGTACGTTACGCGGCTGCGCGCGGCTCTGCAAGCCGTTCTCACGGCTTGACTTCGACATCTACGCGCCCTAGCTTCGCACCCACTTTCCCCGGAGCATGATGCCCACCATCCGCGACCTCGTGGCCGCGATCCGCCAGCGCGACGGTGTCGACGCCGCCGTCGTACTCGGGCGCGACGGGTTGCTGATCGACAGCCAGGCGGTCCCGTATCTGTCGTCGGACGACGTGGCGGCCCATGTCCCGGCCATCATCGGCGCGGCCGACGAGTTCGGCGAGGCGGCCGGGCGCGGTCCGCTCACGACGGCGGTCCTGGAGCACCCCAAGGGGCTGGCCATCGTGGCCGTCCTCACGGCCGACGCCGTGCTGCTCGTGCTCCTGCAACCGACGGCCAACGTCGGGCAGCTCCTGTTCGAACTGCGGCGCAACCGCGACCACATCGCGTCCCTGGTGTAGCCCGCACCCAGCGATGGCGGCGATCCACGCGCTGGTGGCGGACGACGAGCCCCACATCGGGCGCATCATCAAGATGAAGCTCGAGCAGGGACCGTTCCGCGTGACCCTCGCATATGACGGGCGCGAGGCACTCGAGATCCTCCGGCGCGAGCCGGACATCCAGATCGTGCTCCTCGACCTCATGATGCCGTACCTAAGCGGCCTCGATGTGCTCGCCGAGATCCGCGCCGACCCACGGCGGGCGGCCCTGCCCTGCATCATCCTCACGGCAGCCGGGCAGGAGCAGCAGCATCGACTCGCCCTTCGCCTGGGGGCGACGGATTTCGTGACCAAGCCCTTCAGCCCCAAGAAGCTGTACGCCCGCACCGCGGAGCTGGTCGGCGTCGCGCACGAGGAGGGTGGTGTCGACGCCGTCTGAGGCCGCGTCGGTCAGCCGCTGGGCCGTCGTGTTGGCGGGCGGTGTCGGGTCGCGCTTCTGGCCGCTCAGCACGCCCCGACGCCCGAAGCAGCTCCTTCCCCTCGTGGGCGAGCGGTCGCTGCTCGAGGACACGTTGGCGCGCCTCGCCCCGCTCGCACCGCCCGCGCAGACCCTGGTCCTGACCAACGCGGCCGTGGCCGACGCGGTGGCGGCCGCCGCCGATGAAGCGGGCGCGGTTCCACGCGCGAATGTCCTGACCGAGCCGCGTCCGGCGGGTACGGCGGCGGCACTGGTCTGGGCGGCAGCGACGATCGAGCGGCGCGCCGGTCCCGACGCGGTCATGATGTGCGTGCACGCCGACTGGGCGATCGGCGACGCGGCCGGGTTCCGCGCGGCCCTGCTCCGTGCGGCCACGGCGGCGGCGGCGCACGCGAGTCTGGTCACGATCGGGGTCGTTCCCACCCGACCCGATCCGGGGTTCGGCTACATCTGCGCCGGCCGCGAGGCGGCCGCGGGGCTCCGCGTAGTCGATCGATTCGTCGAGAAGCCGGACCGTGCGCGCGCCGAGCAGATGGTGCGCGAGGGGTATCTCTGGAATTCGGGGATCTTCGTCTGGCGGGTCGGCGACTTCCTGGCCGAAGTCCGGCGCTACACACCCGAGGTCGCGCCGGCGCTCGACGCGGCGATCGCGGCCGGCCACGATGCGGGCGTCTTCTTCGATCGGGCACGAGCGGTGTCCGTCGACGTCGGGGTCCTGGAACGGAGCCACCGGGTGCTGGTGATCCCCGGTGACTTCGGCTGGGACGACGTCGGTACCTGGGCGGCCCTGCGTCGTGTCCGGCGCACGGACGCCGACGGCAACGCGCTGCACGGCACCGTGTACGCGCTCGACGCGCGTGGCAACGTCGTGCACGCCGAAGGGAACGCGGTGGCGCTGTACGGCGTCTCCGACCTCGTCGTCGTGACCCGCGACGGACTGACGGTCGTCACGACGATCGATCGGGCCGCCGATCTCAAGCGCCTGGTCGAGTCGCTCCCGCCGTGGCTGGCCGAGCGGACGTCGTAGCGCCGCCGCTTCGCCCGGATCGATGCCTCTCTACCTGTACGATGACGCGCAGGCCCGGACGTTCGAGCCGTTCGCGGCCACGCGCCCGGTGTCGGAGCTGTGCGCGGGGGCGATGCTCACGCGCCAGCGCTGGGTCCATCTCGCGGGGATGCCGGCGGCGGGTTCACTCGCCGCTCCGCATCTCCGGGACTTCGCGGAGCCGGGTGCCCCGCCGGTCGTCGATCGCGTGCCCGCCGGGTCCTGGATCGCGAACAGCCGCTGCGTGCCCGCCGCCGCCGCGTGGCCGGCCGCGGATATTCTGCTCTGCCTGGGACGGGTCGCCGCCGTTCGCGCCGCGCGGCCGGCCGAGGCGCGCGAGTGCGAGGCGGGACGGCTGGCGTTGGACGCGCTGGCTCCGCCGGGCGGGACGCGCGCGGAGATCGGGGGACGATGGATCGAGGCGGTGTGGGACTACGTCGGCGGGCTTCCCGAGCAGCTCGCGGCGGACATCCCGGTCGTGGCCGCCGCGCTGACGCTCGACGACGCGGCCCAGGGCGCCGTGACCCGCATCGGGGGACACCCGCTGTACCTCGAGCGCGGCGCGACGGTCGAGCCGCACGTGGTCTTCGACCTCCGGGCGGGCCCGGTGCTGGTGCGGCGCGGGGCGACCGTGCAGGCGTTCACGCGCGTGGTCGGGCCGTGCGCCGTCGGCGAGGGGTCGACGGTCGTCGCCGACCGGATCGCGGCCTCGTCGATCGGCGAGCGCTGCAAGGTGCACGGCGAGCTGAGCGTCTCGATCGTCCTCGGATACACGAACAAGTCCCACGACGGGTTTGTCGGTCATTCGTATCTCGGCCGCTGGGTGAACATCGGCGCCGGGACGATCACGAGCAATCTCAAGAACACCTATGGCGCGGTGCAGCTCTGGACGCCCGGCGGCGTGCGTGACACGGGGCTCACGTTTCTGGGGTCCCTGATCGGGGACTACGCCCGCACCGGGATCGGGATGCGACTCACCACGGGTACCGTGATCGGCGCCGGCGCGAACGTCATCGGTGCATCGGCGCCGAAGTACGTCCCCCCGTTCGCCTGGGGCGACGCGGGCGGCGACGGGACGGGCGACGGGTACGATACGTTTGCGCTCGACAAGTTCATCGAGGTCGCTGCGCGGCAGATGGCGCGGCGCGAGGTTGCCCTGGACGAAGGCGGGCGGCGACACCTCACCTCGACCCACGCGCACGCCCTGACGGCCCGCGGGTCACCCGCCCGGTGATGCGAAGCTGGGTGCTCGGGAGCGGCAGCCGCGGCAACGCCATCCTGCTCGAGACGGATGGCGCCAGCATCCTCGTCGACGCGGGCTTCCCCATCCGGGTGCTGGTGCGTCGCCTGCGGACGCTCGGCGTCGCCCCGCAGGAGATCGAGGCCGTGATCGTCACGCACGAGCACACGGACCATGCGCGATCGGCGGCCGCCGGAGCACGGAAGTACGGCTGGCGAGTGTACGCGACCGAGGGCACCGTGCGGGCCTCGCCGGCGCTCCACGGGGCCGGGGCGGTCGCCCTCCGCGTCGGTGAGACGCTCGCGTTGTCGACCATGTCGGTGTCCTCCCTGCCGGTCCCCCACGATGCGGCGGCGCCGATCGCCGTGGTGGCCGCGTCACACCGCTCCGGCGCCCGTATCGGCGTGGCCTACGATCTCGGCTGCGCGACCGATGCCCTCCGGCGCGGCCTCTCCGGGCTCGACGTGCTCATCCTCGAGTCGAACCATGATGAGGGGATGCTGGCCACCGGCCCGTACCCCCGCTCGGTGGTCCGTCGGATCGCGGGGCGCGACGGTCACCTGAGCAACGCGGCGGCCTGCGCGCTGGCGGCGGCCGTCGTCCATCCCGGCCTCGCCCGCGTCGTGCTGGCCCACCTGAGCGCCGTCAACAACGATCCATCACTCGCCGGCCGCGCGATGGTCGCCTCGCTCAAGCGCACCCGCCCGGGCGGCGTCCCCGTGCACATCGCCGGGCAGGACGTCGTGACCGGCCCCTTCGTCCCCCGCACCCGCCCCGCCCAGCAGCTGTTGCTCGGCATTTAGGCATTCCGCGCCGATGCCGGCATCGGCGCGGAATGGGAGCCGGGCCAGGCATCCGTGGGGGATGCGATCAGCGGGCGGCATGAATGCCGCCCCCGACGACGGCCGGGGGACGCGGGCGACATGCCGGGCCAGGCATCCGTCCGGGATGCGATCAGCGGGCGGCATGAATGCCGCCCCCGACGATGGCCGGGCGACGCGGGCGACATGCCGGGCCGGGCATCCGTGTGGGATGCGATCAGCGGGCGGCATGAATGCCGCCCCTACGGGGGGCGTGGGTCGCGGGGGGGCATGTCACCGCGGCGCGATGACAAGAGCCACTCGCGAAAGCGAGTGGCTCTTGTCCTTCCCGAACTCTTTGTCCTTCACCAACGGGTGCTCTGCGGCTCAGTACATCCCACCCATGCCGCCCGGGGCGCCACCGGCCGGCGCGGGCTTGTCTTCCTTCTTCTCGACCACCAGCGCCTCGGTGGTGAGCAGCAGCCCGGCGATCGACGCCGCGTTCTGGAGCGCCGTCCGCGTCACCTTGGTGGGATCGATCACGCCCGCCGTCACGAGGTTCTCGTACTGGTCGGTGAGCGCGTTGTACCCGAACGCCGCATCCTTCGACGCCCGGACCTTCTCGACCACGATCGAGCCCTCACCGCCCGCGTTGTGCACGATCATGCGGATCGGCTCCTCGATCGCGCGCCGCACGATGTCGACGCCGATCTGCTCGTCGGAGTCGCCCGCCTTGAAGGACTTGAGGCCGGCCTGGGCCCGGATCAGGGCCACGCCACCGCCGGGCACGATCCCCTCCTCGACGGCCGCCCGGGTCGCATGCAGGGCGTCCTCGACCCGCGCCTTCTTCTCCTTCATCTCCGACTCGGTCGCGGCACCGACATTGATCACCGCCACACCGCCGGCGAGCTTGGCCAGCCGCTCCTGGAGCTTCTCCTTGTCGTAGTCCGACGTCGACTTGTCGACCGCGCCGCGGATCTCCTTGATGCGTCCCTGGATCTTCTCGGGATCGCCCGCGCCATCGATGATGGTCGTGTTGTCCTTGTCGACGACGATCCGCTTGGCCCGGCCGAGGTCACCGACGACCGCGTTCTCGAGCTTGAAGCCGACTTCCTCGGAGATCACCTGACCATTGGTCAGCACGGCGATGTCCTGGAGCATGGCCTTGCGGCGGTCGCCAAAGCCGGGCGCCTTGACCGCACAGACGCGCAGCGTCCCGCGCAGCTTGTTGACGACGAGCGTCGCCAGCGCCTCGCCCTCGACATCCTCGGCGATGATCAGCATCGGCTTGCTGATCTGCGCCACCTTCTCGAGGATCGGGAGCAGGTCCTTCATCGAGGAGATCTTCTTGTCGTGGATGAGGATGAAGGCGTCCTCGAGCACGGCCTCCATCTTCTCGGGATCGGTCACGAAGTACGGGGACAGATAGCCGCGATCGAACTGCATCCCCTCGACCGTCTCGAGCGTCGTCTCGAGGCCACGCGCCTCCTCGACCGTGATCACGCCGTCCTTCCCGACCTTCTCCATCGCCTCGGCGATCAGGTTTCCGATCTCCTGATCGTTGTTCGCCGAGATGGCCCCGACCTGGGCGATCTCCTTCTTCCCGGCGCTCGGGACGCTGATCTTCTTGAGCTCCTCGACCACCGCGGCGACGGCCTTGTCGATGCCGCGCTTGAGCGCCATCGGGTTCACGCCCGCGGTGACGTTCTTGAGTCCCTCGCGGAAGATCGCCTGCGCGAGCACGGTGGCGGTCGTCGTCCCGTCACCGGCGATGTCGGACGTCTTCGTCGCGACCTCCTTCACCATCTGCGCACCCATGTTCTCGAGCGGGTCCGCGAGCTCGACCTCCTTGGCCACCGTGACGCCGTCCTTGGTCACGGTCGGGGCGCCGAACTTCTTGTCGATGACGACGTTCCGTCCCTTGGGGCCGAGGGTCACCTTCACCGCCTCGGCGAGCTGGTCGACGCCGCGCTTCAGCGCCGCGCGTGCATCGGTGTTGAAATGGAGTTCCTTGCTAGCCATCGCTCACAATCCTCTTGAAGTTGCGTCCGTACGCTCAGCTGATCACGGCGAGTACATCCGACTCGCGGAGAATCAGCGTCTGCTCGCCCTCGATGGTCACCTCGGTCCCGCTGTACTTCCCGTAGAGCACCCGGTCGCCGACCTTCACGTCGGGCGGAATGCGCTTCCCTTCCTCATACCGACCCGGCCCGACCGCCAGGATCTCACCCTGCTGCGGCTTCTCCTTGGCCGTGTCCGGGATATAGAGCCCGCCCCGCATCTGCTCCGCCTCTTCCAACGGCTTCACCACGACGCGATCAGCGAGCGGGCTGATCTTGGCAGCCGTGGCACTCTTGGTGGCCATACCGACACCCTCTCCGTGCAGTGGGTCAACAAAAACGATGATCGAGTGTTAGCACTCTCGGTGGGTGAGTGCTAGTCGAAGCTAAGCAGGGGTCCGGGCAGCGTCAAGGGCGAAGGCTGAATCCGATCGCTTTTGCTAACCTACTGATGTAACAGCACTTACGGTTCCGGCCCTCCGCCGCCGGCGTCGAGATCTCGTTGCGCCGGTCGTCCGGCACCCGGCGACGGGGCGTTCGGCGGCGGGGGCGCCGTGAGCAGTTCATACGCCAGGCGCAGCCCTTCCAGGGTCAGGTGAGGCGCCACGAGCTCGAGGGTCTCACAGAACGGCTGTAACCCTTCGGCCAGCCCGCCGGTGGCCACCACGAACGGGCGCACCGGGCGCGGCCACGCCCGGGTGATGCGGCGGACGATGCCATCCACGGCGGCGGCCGCGCCGAAAATGATACCGGCGCGAATGCAGTCCTCGGTTCGCGTGCCGATCACCTTGTCCGGGGCGCGGAGCTCGGTCGCGGGGAGCTTGGCGGTCCGACGCACCAGCGTGTCGGCCGAGGTGCGTACGCCCGGTGCGATCACCCCACCCAGGAACACGCCGTCGGCGGTGACGCAGTCGTACGTGGTGGCCGTACCGAGGTCCACCACGATCGTGTCGCGATGATAGAGCCGACTCGCCGCGAGGGTGTTGATCAGTCGGTCGGCGCCGACCGTCAACGGCTCGTCCACCGCGAGCTCGATCGGAAGGCCCGCCGATGCGTCGACGACCACCGGTGCGCGACCGAAGCACTGCCGACAGGCGTCGGCCAGTGGTCCGGTCAGGGCCGGCACCACGGAGCCGAGTGCCGTGCCGTGCACCGCCTCGGCGCGCACGTCGCGGGCGGCGAGCAACTGACCGATCAACAGCGAGAGCTCGTCGGGCGTGCGGTCGACCTGCGTCGTGATGCGCCAGTGCGCGCGGAGCACCGACTCCGCATAGAGCCCGATCGTCGTCTCCGTGTTCCCGACATCGAAGACCAGGATCATCCCCCCTCCGGAATGTCGTCGAAGACCAAGGAGCCGGACCGGCACGTCTCCAGCCCGCCGGACGTGGCAACGAGCAGCTCCCCGGCCGCGGTGATGCCGAGGACGCGGCCGGGGACCGGCGCGCGGCAGCGCCGCCCGCGCCCGATGTCGGACGCCGCGAGGGCGGCCATCTCGCTGTCGGAAAGCGGCCCCCGCCCTGCCGCGGCGGCACGCATGTACGGGACGACGGCGGCGAGCACATCGCCGCGCTCCGTCCCGGCCCGGAGCCCCGCCGCTGTCGCGATCTCCGCCGGCGGCTCGAGGTTGATGCCCAGCCCGATCGCTACCCAGAGGGGCTGCTGGTCCTGCCAGCGGGCCTCGGCGAGGATCCCGGCGACCTTGCCCGTGCCGGCATAGACGTCGTTTGGCCACTTCACGCCGACCGGCGTGGCGGCGAAGGGCCGCAGCGCACGCGCGACGCCGAGCGCGACCCGGAGCGCCAGCACGGCGATCGCCGCGCCGTCGGTTGGCCGCTCGATCAGCGTCAGCCAGAGCCCCGACCCGGCCGGCGAGCGCCACACGTTCCCTCCCCGGCCGCGCCCGGCGGTCTGTCGGTCGGCGATCACCAGGGTGCCGGCCGGTCCGCCGTCGGCCGCCACCGCGTGCGCGACGTCCATCGTCGAGGGCACGGCATCGTACAGGGCGACCTGCGGCACTCGCAGCCGCTCGGCCCACTCGGCGGCTGTCAGTCCCTCGTATCCGGCCGCCTGTGCCGCCCTCGACGCCTCGCGTCCGCGCACCGTGTCGCCCTGGCCGCCGTGTCTCACGCGTACCTCACCCTGTACCTCACCCGTGGCGCACGTCTGTCCCGGCCGGCGCTCAGCCGTGGCGCGCCCGGTAGGCGGCGAGCACGAGCACCGCCACGCCGAGCAGCACGCGGTACGCCGCGAACACCCCGTAGCTGTGCGTCTTGACGTAGCGCAGCACGACGGCGATGGCCAGCCAACTGCTCGCGGCCGCACTGACGATGCCGATGACGAGCGGCGCCGTGAGACCATGCGCCAGCAGGTGCGGAACCTTGAGAAGGGCGGCGGCCGCAATGATCGGCATGCTGAGCAGAAAGCTGAACACGGCCGCGCTCTCGCGCTCCACGGCGAGCGCGCGGCCCGCGGTGATCGTGGATCCGGAGCGGGAGACGCCCGGGATGATGGCGAATGCCTGCGCGACGCCGATCACGGCCGCGTCCCGCCACGTGAAGTCGGGTAGCGCGCGGCGGGACGGGAGCACGCGGTCCACGACCCAGAGAAGCACGCCCATGACGATGAGCGCCGTCGCGATCAGGACGGGCGCCCGGAACGCCACGTCGGCCTTCCGCTCGAGGAGCAGTCCGGCGATGCCGCCCGGGATCGTGCCGACGACGAGGTAGGCCAGCCGACGCTCCTCGGTGCCCGCGATCGAGCGGCGCCGGACGATCGCGCCGGGCGCCGCCAGCAGCCGCATCCACTCGGCCCGGAAGTACCAGAGCACCGCGACCAGGGTCCCGACGTGCAGCGCGACGTCGAACGCCAACCCGGGATCCTCCCACCCGAACGCCCACGGCGCGAGCGCCAGGTGGGCCGAGCTACTGATCGGAAAGAACTCGGCCAGTCCCTGGAGAACGCCGAGCACGAGCGCCTGAAGCGGAGTCATGGGGCATGAAGCTACACCATGCCGCGATAGAGCGCCTCATAGCGGCCGACGATCGTCTCCCGCGAGAAACGCGCGCGCGCGTCGGCGGCGGCCGCCCGGCTCATCGCTGTCCACCGCGATTCGTCGCGTACGAGGGTGAGCGCCGCCTCGGCCATCGCATCCACGTCGGCAACCGGCGCCAGCACACCTGTCTCCCCGTCTCGCACCACCTCGGCAAGCCCCCCCGTCCGACTCGCGACGACCGGCACCCCGCAGGCAAGGGCCTCGAGCGCGCTCAGCCCGAAGGATTCGGTCTCGCTCGGCAGCAGGAAGACCCGCGCCGTCGCGAGCAGGGGGGCGACAGCGTCGAGCTTCCCGAGAAATTGCACGTCGCGCTCCACGCCGAGGCGCCGAGCCTCCGCCTCCGCGGCGTCCCGCTCGGGACCGTCTCCCACCATCAGCAGCGTGCACGGCTGCGAGGCGTGCACGCGGGCGAAGATGCGCACGACATCGGTGACCCGCTTGACCGGGCGAAAGTTGGACACGTGCGCCAGCACGGGGCGGCCGCCGTCGGTGATCCCCGGGATCGTGCGCGGATACCGTCCGCGGTCGTAGACCGACGGATCGACGAAGTTCGGGATGACGTCGACGGCGCATGCCGTGCACCCGAAGGCCGAATACGTCTCCCGCCGCAGGTACTCGGAGACCGCCGTCAGCCGGTCGGACTGCTCGATCGAGAACTTGGTGATGGCGTGAAAGGACGGGTCCTGCCCGACGATCGTGATGTCCGTGCCGTGCAACGTCGTGATCAGCCGCACGTCCTCGCCCGTGCGCCGGAGCATCTCGCGGGCGATCCAGGCACTGGTCGCATGGGGGATGGCGTAGTGCAGGTGTAGCAACTCGAGCCCGTGACTGCGGACGACCTCGTGCATGCGAACGGCCAGCGCGAGATCGTACGGCGGATACTCGAACAGCGGGTACCGCCCGACGTTCACTTCGTGGAAGTAGATGCCGGGGCGGAAGGTGCGAAGTCGGAACGGCTGCTGGTAGGTGATGAAGTGCACCTCGTGCCCCCGCTCGGCGAGCGCGATCCCGAGCTCCGTCGCGACTGCCCCCGACCCGCCGTACGTCGGATAGCAGGTGATGCCGATCCTCACCGCGACTCCTCGCCCGGTGCCGGGCCACCATGCCGCCGGATCCACGCCGCGGCACGCGAGAGCGCGTCGGAGTCCCGCGGATCGAGGTGCGTCACTCGACCGGTCGGGAGCTGATGCCGGAACCACGTCCGCTGGCGCTTGGCGTACTGCCGGGTAGCGATGGTCACCCGTTCCATCGCCGCCGACAGGGTCGAGCGACCCTCCACATGATCCCGGATCGCGTCATAGCCGGCAGCCTGCCACGCCGGAGCGTCGGGCGGAATCTCGCGCGCGAGCCCCTCGACCTCCTCCAACCAGCCGCCACGCACCATCGCCTCGGTCCGCGCGGCGATCCACCCCCGGAGCGGCGCCCCGGGGTCCACGACGAGGTAGTGCGCGGCACGGCGCTCGGCGCCACGCGGCGCGTCGGGCGTCACCGGGTGAACCAGCGCGCGCACGTAGAATCCCGCCCCGCCGACGACCAGGGCGATCCGACCGTCCCGCGCCGCCTGCTCCTCCGCACGCTCGGCCTCGGCGGCCCAGGCATACGCCGTGTACCGCGCCGTCGGCTCGACGAGGTCGAGGCAAGCGTGCGGCAGGATCGCACGCTCGGCGGCCGACGGCTTTGCCGTGCCAACGTCGAACCGGCGGTAGATCTGGCGCGAGTCGGCGCTCACCGCCACCAGATCCATCTCGTTGGCGAGGGCGAGGGCGAGCCGCGTTTTCCCGGCCGCCGTCGGGCCGCAGATGACGAGGCACACGCTGCCCGGCCCCGCGGCGCCGGCGACCGGCCGGCCCGGGACAGTCACCGGACGCATCGCCGCGCCTACTGGCGGCCGAAGCGACGCTCGAGCTCCGTCCACGACAGGCGCACGATGGTCGACCGGCCGTGCACGTCGTGCGCCGGGAGGGTCGTCCGTCCAAGCGATGCGAGGAGGGCTCGCATCTCGGCAGGGGCGAGCGCATCGCCCGCCTTGATCGCCGCCTTGCACGCGACGGTCGCGGCGAGGCGCTCGTGCCGTGCCGCGGTGCCCGGCACGCGGTCGCCCGTCAGGGCGTCGAGCGTCTCCCGCAGACACCGCTCGGCGTCGAACCGCGGATGCGGCGCCGGAACGCCGTGCACGACGATCGAGTGGCCGCCGAACAGCTCGGCGTCGAACCCGAGGCGGCGGAGCACATCGACGTTCGCCTCGAAGGCCTCGGCGGCCGCCGGCGCGAGATGCAGCGTGAGCGGGAAGAGCAGCCGCTGCGAGGCGAAGCCCGTGGAGCGAGGGCCAGGCGTGCTGTCCCCGGCGTCGAAGGCGCGCATGAACTGCTCGTAGAGGACGCGCTCATGCGCCGAGTGCTGGTCGACGAGCACGATGCCGTCCTCCGTCTCGAACGTCACGTACGTCCGCCGGAGCTGGACGAGCTCGGGGGGTGGGGAACCAGCACCGGTCAAGGCCGCGGCCGAAACGGGCGACTCCACCGGCTGGTCGCCGCCGTCCGTCCGCCCGGGGGCCCACCAGTCGGTTCCCCCCTGGCCCTCGGTCGTGGGATCCGACTCCTCGCCCGCCCCGGCGTACCCCGCCGGCGCGGCGCGATCGGTCCCCCGTGGCCAGGCGCCCCCACCGTTGTGCGCGGCGCGCGGGACCCAGACTCGCGCATCGAGCGAGGCCGCGCTCGCGAGTCCTCCGAGTGCGCGCCGAACGGCGCTCTCGACGGTGCGCTCGACGGGCCAGCGGTCTCGGAACCGCACCTCGGCCTTGGCCGGGTGCACGTTCACATCCACCGCGTCGGCCGGCAGCACGAGGTCGAGGAACACGGAGGGGCGCACTCCGGCCGGGATGGTGGAGCGATACGCGGCCTCGGCCGCTCGCACCAGCCCGCCGTCGCGGATCGCCCGTCCGTTCACGGCCAGGTAGACGCGCCGAGTCCGGGTGCCGACGTCGCTCGGCCGCTCCACCAGGCCGCGGACCCGCGTGCCGGCGACCACGTCGTCCACGTCGAGCAAGCTGTCGGCGTACGGCGCGCCCCACACCGCCCCGACGCGCTCGCGCAGCGAGGCGGCCGCCGGGAGCGTGAGCATCGGCTTGCCGTCGTGCGACAGCGTCACGTGTGCCTCGCGCCGGGCCAGCGCGATGGCGGTGACGGCGTCAGCGATCGCGCGCCACTCGGTCCGGGCCCCGCGCATGAACTTCAGCCGCGCCGGGACATTGTAGAACAATCGGGCCACGCGCACCGTCGTCCCGCGCCGACGCGCGACCGGCGCAACGCCGGCGACCGTTCCCCCAGCGACCTCGATTCGGGTCCCGTCGCCATCGTCGGTCGCCGTCTCGAGCGTGAGCTCGGACACGGATGCGATCGCCGGCAGCGCCTCCCCCCGGAACCCGTAACTCTGGATGCCGACGAGATCCTCGGTCCGCCGGATCTTCGACGTTGCATGCCGTTGGATCGCGAGCATCGCGTCGGCGCGATCCATGCCGCAGCCGTCGTCGCTGACGCGAATCGACGTGCGCCCGCCGTCGGCGACCTCGATGGCCACCACCGTCGCACCTGCGTCCAGCGCGTTTTCGATCAGCTCCTTGACAGCCGACGCCGGGCGCTCGACCACTTCACCGGCCGCGATCTGGTCCGCGACGTCACTGGGCAGGACGGCGATTCCCGGCACAGGCGAAACGTACTCGCCGTGGGCGGGGGCGTCACCGGCGGGCGATCGACACCAGCCTCGCGCTCTCGACCCAGCCCTCGCGATCGCCATCGAGCCGCAGTCGCGTCCATACCCCTTGCCGAGCGACCGCCGCTCCGACCTCGCCGGCATCGAGACGCTGCGTGCGCTCGGCGTCCAGCGCCGGTGCCGTGAAGAGCGACGCGCCACGCTCGGCCACGAACAGGTTGCGGGCCTGCGCGGACTCGTCCATTCCCACGGCCAGCCACGAAGCACAGACAGAGAGCGCGACCAGCATGCCGGCGGCGGCCGATCCGATCGAGCGACGCCGGCCAGCGCGCCAGGCGGCGATCGTACAGGCGAGAAGCCAGCAGGCGAGGGCGACGTCCGCCGCGAGCGATGCCGGGACACGCGGCAGCCGGGCGATCGGTCCGTCCTGCGGGGCGCGAACGAGCGCCAGGCGTTCGCGGATGTCCGACGCCAGCGGCTCGAGACGGCCGGCGTGCTGCCAGCCGATGACCGCCGCCGCCGAGTCGCCGACGACCCACGCGGCCGTTCCCGCGTCCGCCCACGCGTCCGCCGCGCGCGGCGAGAGCGCGGCCGCTGCCGAAAAGTGCACCGCCGCTGCCCGGTACTCCGAGCTCTCGTAGGCTCGGACGCCGGCCATGAACTCGTGCGCGGCCGCGGCCGCGTCGAGGGCACGCAGGGCGCGGGCGGCCACGATGGTCGTGGTCGCGGCGGCGGCGACCAACAACGCGAGCGCCCGCGTGCGCGGCGCGGGCTCCATCGGCCGACCCCGTGTCGGTCGCGATCGGGCCTCCTCCAGCACCTGCCGGTAGATCGCGTCGGCGCGGTCGCACAGGTCGGGCACGGCGGTCGCGGCCGGTCCGAATGCGAGCCGGTCGAGCTGCGCGAGGATGGCTTCCGCGCCGTCGGCCGTTCGTCCGGTGACACCTTCCCGCCGCAGCGCGTGCGCGAGCGCACCGCCGTCGGTGAAGGCGGTCGGCGCGAGCCCGAAGCGTCCGACGAGCGCCCGCACGAAGTGGCGCCTCACGGTCGCGGCGTCCGCGGCCGACCGGCCGCGGGCGAGCGCGTGAAGCGCGGCCGCGGCGTCCAAGCGCCGCGGCGTGCGGCGGGGCCGCCGTCGGACGGCGAGCAGCACCGCCGGCAGCGGCGCCAGCGCCGCCAGGGCGAAGAACAGCGGCTCCTCGTAGAACGGCGTCCCCAGCGGGCCGGTGTAAGCGGTCCGAATCGACAGCGCCGGCGCGGCATCGCTGCGCGCGGTGTCGCCCAGCGCCAGCGCGCCCGGATGCACGTGGACCAGCGCAGGCGAGGTGACCGCGACCTCGTAACGCTCGCTGTACGGATTGAAGTACGGGTAGCGGACGGCGGGGAATGCCAGGTCGCCGCTGTCCCGCGGTGTGACGAGCCAGTCGAACTCCTTGACGCCGCGTACCTCGTCGGTCGCCGTGTCGATCGTCACGCGCTCGGGGCCGGCGACGGTCGAGCCCCAGGGGACCGCCACGGCGGGTCGGGGGAGGAGCTTCACGTTGCCCCGTCCCATGACGCTGACCGTCAGGAGCATCGGGTCGCCGACGCGTGCGACGGTACTGTCCAGCCGCGCGGCCAGCGACAGGTCGCCGACCGCGCCGGTGAAGTCGTCGGGCCGGCCGGCCGCGGGCGGCGGGACGGCGACCACGCCCAGACTTTCCGCCACCAGCGTGTGGGTCTCCTCGCGGCTGAAGAAGCTGATCGAGAGCGGCAGCGAGTAGATGAGCTGCGCGCTCGGAACGGCATAGCGGCCTGGCGCGAGCGGGAAGAACGCCCGCTCGAACACGTGCACCTCGTACGATCGGCGGCCGACGCGGCGCACCGCGGGGCCGCGGCCTCCGCCGAGCTCGTACGCCAGCATGCCCTGCGCATCCGGCGGGACGAATTCGGGGTTGTGGCGCAGCCGCAGGCGGAGCGCGTCCTCGATGAACACACCGACTTGATAGGTCGCCTGCTGGCCCACGTAGACGGTGTCAGGCATGAGCACGGCGTGAAAGTTCACGGGCCGAGCCGTGTCGACGGGGGCCCGCGCGACGATCGCGAGTTGGGCGAGGATGCCGAGCGTGGCAGCTACCAATCCTTCCCCCCGGGCGGCATGTCGGTCGCCGCGGCACGCTGCATCTTGCCCTGGACGTCGCGCTCCTCACGGGCCGCGTTGTTCAGCAACTCCTCGGCCTGTCGACGGCCGAGCGCGCCCCCGGCGCCCGCCTGTCCCGGCGGGGGGTTGGTCGCGCCGCCGCTGCCTCTCCCTCCCCCTCCCCCTCCCCCCCCTCCACCTCCGCCCCCGCCCCCACCCCCACCCCGTCGAACCCTGAGCGCCAGCTCGTAATTCCAACGCGCGTCGGCATCGCCGGGATGCCCGAGCAGCACGCGCTTGTACGCGTCGAGCGCGGCGTCCAGCTCCGACGCGCCGCTGTCGCTCGGCGCCGCCAGACCGCGCCGCAGGTGCGCGAGCCCGACATTGAACCCGGCGCGATAGCGGACGTCGGGATCGCGCGCGTCGGCCGCCTGGGTCAGGACCGAGATCGCGCTCTCGAGCGAGTCGGCGGCGAGCAAGGCCGTGCCGTAGTTGTAGAGGGTTCGGGGACTGCGGTCGCCCGCATCGATCGCGCGTCGGTACGCGGCGACCCGCACCGCGGGCGAGCCGTGCACTCCCGATGCCGGCGGCCACCGGAAAGGACCCGTGATGCCGAACGGCCCGCCGAGCGGCCCGCCGAACGGCCCGCCGAGTGGGGCGATCAGCAGCGCGATCAGCGCCGTGCCGGCCCGAGCCGGGAGCGGGGGCAGATGCGACGTGAGCGGGGCGGCGCCCGTGGGCGCGGGCGCCACCGCGACCGTGCGGGCCCGGCGCGGGTCGGCGAGCCAGGTGTCCACCATCAGCAGCAGGAGTGCAGGCGCGAGGAAGAGCTGGAAGCGGGCCGAGCGACGGTCACCCTCCTCGATCTCCCGTTGCGCGACTCGGAGCTTGGCGAGCGCGCGGCGAATGTTCGCCGCCTTGTCGGTGGTCGCCGCGGGAATGAACGTCCCGCGGCCGGACTGGGCGGCAGCCTGGAGGAGGGTCGGCGTGTAGTGTGTGACCACGATAGTGCCGCTCTCATCGCGCTTGAGCACCGGGGTCCGGCCGCCGGTGATCGGGATCGTCGACCCCTCCTCGGTGCCGTAGCCGACGAGCACGAGACTGATTCCCAGGTCCGCCGCGTGCGCGGCCGCGGCCCGCACTTCCTCCTCGGGCTCGAAGCCTTCTCCGTCGCTAAGCACCACCAGCGCGCGGTCGCTGGCCGTGCGGGTTGCGAGCAGCAGCTCCGTCCCCTGCCGAATGGCGCGGCTCAGCGACGTGCCCGGTTGGCCGACGACCGACGGGTCGAGGTTATCGAGGAAGAGCGCCAGCGCGCCGTCGTCGGCGGTGAGCGGTGAGAGGATGTAGCTCCGCCCGGCGAAGGCGATGAGCGCCGTGCGATCGCCCGGCGACAGGGCGCGGAGCCGCCGCACATCATCCTTGGCGCGCTCGAGGCGGCTCGGCCGCTCGTCGGTCGCCAACATCGAGAGCGACGCGTCGACGGCGATCGCCACGTCGGCGCCAAACGTGCGAACCGCGGTACGCTCGGAGCCCCACCGCGGCCCGGCGAACGCGAGCGCCGCGCACGCCAGTGTCGCGCCGAGCAGCACGCTGCGGACGCGGCTGTGGGAGACCGGCTCGCCGGTGAGCATCCGGCGCACGGCCGCCGGATCGCCGAGCCGCGCGATCCGGCGGCGGCGGTCGCGTTCGCGCCGCACGAACAGGAGCGCGACCGCGAGCGGAAGCAGCAGCGCGACGATCAGCCACGCCGGTCGCTCGACGGGTGGGAGAACGCCGGCGGTCAGGCGCGCCCCCGCGTAGGGGCGGCATTCATGCCGCCCGCGACTCCCATCCCGCCCCGATGCCGGGACGGCCGCGTCCCGCGGCCACCGATGCGCGAGCCCCCGACGGGTGGGAGAACGCCGGCGGTCAGGCGCACCCCCGCGCAGGGGCGGCATTCATGCCGCCCACGACTCCCATCCCGCCCCGATGCCGGGACGGCCGCGTCCCGCGGCCACCGATGCGTGACCCCCCGACGGGTGGGCGAACGCCGGCGGTCAGGCGCGCCCCCGCGTAGGGGCGGCATTCATGCCGCCCGCGACTCGCAACCCGCCCCGATGCCGGGACGGCCGCGTCCCGCGGCCACGGATGCGCGAGCCGAGCCACCGCAGGGCGAGTCACAGCAGGGGTCCCCGCCACGCGACGAGCGCGAGCTCCAGCGTCAGAGCCACCAGTCCGACCGCCAGCGGCCATCGGAACTGCTCGGCGTAGCGCACGTACGACTGCATCCGCACCGGCACCCGCTCGAGCTGGTCGATCTCCTTGTAGATCTGACGGAGGGCGGCCGCGTCGCGTGCGCGGAAGAAGCGGGCGTGCGTCGTGCGGGCGATGTCCGAGAGGAGCGACTCGTCGATCCGGACCTCGCGGTTCTCGTAGCGAAGCCCAAAGAGACCCCGCCCGACCGGCACCGGTGCCAGCCCCTCGCTCCCGATGCCGATCGTGTAGATCTTGATCCCGAACGCCGCCGCCGCGCGCGCCGCCGTGCGCGGGTCGATCGCGCCGCGATTGTTGACGCCGTCGGTCGCGAGGATCATCACCCGCGACTGGCCCGGCGCGATGCGAAGGCGGTTGGCCGCCGTCGCGATGGCGGTCCCGATCGCCGTGCCATCCTCCAACTGGCCGGCCTGGAGATTGTCGATCGCCGCGAGCACGACCGGGTAGTCGAGCGTGAGGGGCACCTGTGTGAGCGCCTCGCCCGCGAACGCGACGACCCCGATCCGGTCGGCGGCTCGCCCCATGACGAAGCGCTTCATCGTCTCCTTGGCGACCTCCAGGCGGTTCGCCGGCTGGAAGTCGAGCGCGAGCATGGAGCTCGACAGGTCGATCACGAGCACGATGTTGATGCCGTCGCCGGTGATGCTCTCGGTGCGCGCACCGAGCCGCGGCCGCGCGAGGGCGATCGCGACCGCAGCGAGCGCGAGATTGCGGAGCACGAACAGCGCCCGTGCGAGCCTCCGTCCGCTGGTCGGCCCGGCCGCGAGCGTCGCCACTCGCGAGAACGTGATGGCACTCGGCTGCCGCCGGCGCCGCCACCACCACCATCCGGGGAGGAGCACGAGGGTCGCCAGCACCCAGGGTGCCTGGAACTCCAGCGCGCGCAGGTCGAGCGGCCCCGTCACGCGGCCCGCCCCCGCCCGGCCGCGCGCGCCGCACGGCGCTCGTCGAACTCCCGCGCCGCCTGCCGCGCCGCCGCCTCGCGCGCCTCGACCTCGGCGGCATACACCGCGGCATCGATCTCCGTCACCAACGCGCGGGCCAGCTGCGCGAGCGTGCGCGCATGGTCGGCGGTCGTCGTGCGGGCAGCGAACTTCACGAGATCGATATCGGCGAGCAGCGACCGGAGGCGAACGGTCGGCACGCGCGGATCCCCGCGGAGCGACTCCAGGAGCTCGGCCGTGGTGCTGGCGAGGACGGCCACCGGCAGGCGGCGGGCGAGATAGGCACGGACGATCTCGGCCGTGAGCGCCACGTAGCGGCCCGTCTCGCCCGCCTCGAGCAGGCCCAGTCGATCCAGGTCGGCGAACTCACGGGCCGCGCGGTCCAGCGCGCTGGGCGCCGGCGGCGGGCGCCGCCGGCGGTTGCGCGCGCGGGCGGCGAGCCACCACGCCAGCGCGACGACGACGAGCACGGCCAGGGCGAGCGCGAGCGACCACCACCACGCTCCCACGTCGGGGTAGAAGGCCCGCGCGGCTCTCGGGATCCGCCCGGCCCCACCCGCCGGCACCGTCGAGGCCACGACGACCAGGAGGTGGGGCACGATCGAGCGCGCCTCGCCCCCAGGGATCCGCACGACGATCGGCGCGAGCGCGATCGCCTGCGGCCCCACCTCCCAGGCCGCGAGCCGGTACGTCGCCTGGACGTCGACCACGGATGAGTCGCGGGTGCGTGCTGTCTCGCGCGGGTCGAGCGCCTCCACCGCCGCCCCGGAGTCGGGGCCGTCCGGGAAGGAGACCGCCGCGCCGCGCGGCGCCCGCACGCGGAGCACGACGCGGAAGGGCGCGCCAACGGTGACGGTGTCCGGGGTGACCCGGGCGCCGAACAGGACCGCCATCGGCGCGGCCGCGCGTGCCGCGCCGGCGCCCTCTTGGACGCGGGCGGTGGCCGTCCCAGGCCGTGCCGGCGCCTGTGACAGCGTCAGGATCAGCACCCAGCCGTACCGCCCGCTCATGCCTGGTCGCCTCCGGCCGACGGCTCGTCGCTCGGGCCTATGCCGTGTTGCGCCGGACCCGCCGCTCCCGGCTCCGAAAGAACGCCAGCAGCGGCTCGACAACGCTGCCTGCCGCCCCCGTGCTCAGCACGACCTCGTCGATCGCGAGGCGCCGAAAGAGCTGACGCCTGGCGTGCCGCTCCTCGAACACACGCCGCCCGTACGCCGCCCGTACGGCGCGGGCGCTCGTATCCAGATCCAGGTAGCGTCCGGTCTCCGGGTCGGCGAAGCGCACGAGGCCTACGTCGGGCAGCGACTGCTCGCTCGGGTCCTCGACACTCACCGCCACCACGTCGTGCCGCTGCGCGAGGAGCCGCAGCTCCCGCTCGAATGGCGGCGCGACGAAGTCGGAGATGACGAACACGATCGTTCGATGGGTGAGGAGTCGGGCCAGGTACTCGAGCGCGTGGGCCAGATCGGTGCCCCGGCCGGCAGGGGCGAACGCGAGGAGGTCTCGAAGCACTCGGAGGGCATGCCGCCGCCCCTTTCGCGGGGCGACGACCAGCTCGATGCGGTCGGTGAAGAGCAGCGTGCCGACCCGGTCGTTGTTCCGAACGGCGGACATCGCCACGACCGCGGCCAGCTCGGTCGCGACATCGACCTTGAACCGTCGCGTGCCGAACCGCTCGGACCCCGAGAGATCGACCACCAGCATGACGGTGAGCTCTCGCTCCTCGATGTAGCGCTTGACGAACGGTCGGCGCATGCGGGCCGTGACGTTCCAGTCGATGGCGCGCACCTCGTCGCCCGGCAGATACTCCCGCACTTCGGCGAACTCCATGCCCTGCCCCTTGAACACGGATCGATACTCGCCGGTGAAGAGCGAGTTGACCAGGCGCCGAGTCCGAAGCTCGATGAGCTTCACCTGCCGGAGCACGGCCGGCGACACGCCGCTCGCCGACCAGGTCGGCTCCCCGCCGCCGATCCGGGTGGCGATCACGGGCTCTCGACCGCGCCGAGGATCCGCTGGACGATGCGATCACTGGTCACCGTCTCCGCCTCGGCCTCGAACGACGTGAGGATGCGGTGCCGCAACACGTCGGGAGCGATCGCCTTGACGTCGTCGGGCGTGACGAAGTTGCGCCCTCGCAGGAAGGCGTGGGCACGCGAGGCCTGCGCGAGCGCGATCGTCGCCCGCGGGCTCGCGCCGAACTCGATCAGCGGCACCAGCTCCTTGAGCCCCGCGTCCGCCGGTGCACGGGTCACGTGGACGATCTCGACGATGTAGTCCACCACGCGGTCGTCCACGTACAGCTCACTGATGCGCCGCCGGGCGTCGAGGATCGCGGCCGGCGAGGCGACGCGATCCACCGGGATGGCGTCGCCACCCGCCATCCGGCGCATGATCTCCTTCTCCTCGTCGCGGGTCGGATAGCCGACCCGCAACTTCATCATGAACCGGTCGACCTGTGCCTCGGGGAGCGGGTACGTCCCTTCCTGCTCGATCGGGTTCTGGGTCGCCAGGACGAGGAACGGCTCATCGAGCGGGTAGGTCGTCCCGCCGATCGTCACCTGATGCTCCTGCATCGCCTCGAGCAGCGCCGCCTGCACCTTCGCCGGCGCCCGGTTGATCTCGTCGGCGAGCACGATGTTGGCGAAGATCGGTCCGCGCTTGACGGAGAATTGGCCGTTCGACTGGTCGTAGACCTGCGTCCCGATGACGTCGGCCGGGAGCAGGTCGGGAGTGAACTGGATGCGCTGGAAGCTCGTGCGGATCGTCTCGGCGAGGGTCCGGACGGTGAGGGTCTTGGCGAGTCCCGGAACGCCCTCGAGCAGGACGTGCCCGCCGGTGAGCAGACTGATGAGCAGCCGCTCGACCATGTACTCCTGGCCGACCACGCGCCGCCCCACCTGCCGCATCACTGCCTGCGCGAGGGCGATGTCCGCCTGGCCGACGACGGGCGTGGACGGCGGAGTGCTCGCGCTCAGCGACTGGGCGAGTCCCCCTCGCTCGAGGGCGGTGCGGTCGGACAGCACGCGGTCGTTCATGCGGGCGCGGGGCCGGTCTCGGCGTCGAGCAGCCGCCGCTCGGTGTCCGTGAGGCGCCGGACCTCGCCGACCGCGAGGCGGCCAAGGGCGATGGGGCCGAAGCGGGTCCGCACCAGACGTTCGACCCGGAGCCCGAGTGTCTCACAGATCCGCCGGACCTCGCGCGTCCGTCCCTCGGTGAGCGTCAGCTCCAGCTCCCATCGACGCTGTCCCAGGGGCCGGGCGGCGACCGCTGCCGGGCGGACCGGCCCGTCCTCGAGCTCGATACCGCCCCGCAAGGCACGGACGGCCGCCATCACGCTCCCCTGAACGGTCGCGGCGTAGGTTCGCTCGATGGCGCGGCTCGGATGGGTCAGCCGGTGCGCGGCGGCGCCGTCGGTGGTCAGCAGCAGCAGCCCTTCCGTCATGTAGTCCAGCCGCCCGACATAGGTGAGTCCGGGGTAGCGAAGCGCGGGAGCGAGCAGATCGAAGACGGTTCGGCGGCCGGCCGCCGTCTCGTCGCGTGTCGTGGTAAGGACGCCCGGGGGCTTGTGAAGTACCAGCCACTCGGCGCGGCCCGCGGGCCGGATCTCCACCCCGTCGACTGCGATCCGGTCCCGAGCGGGATCGACCGTCTGTCCCACGGTCGCGACCGCGCCGTTCACCCGTACCCGCCCGGCCGCGACGAGATCCTCGGCGTGTCGGCGGGAGGCGACGCCCGCCCGCGCCAGTGCGCGCTGGACGCGCATCGATCCGGTCGGGGTCAGGCTGTCACCGGAGACCGCAGAGCCACGGCAAGCTCATCGGCCCGCGGGAGCTCTCCGAGGTGCCGCAGGGAAAAATGCTCCAGGAACGCCGGAGTGGTGGCGTAGAGCAACGGTCGACCAAGTACGTCCGCCTTCCCGACCACGTCGACGAGTCCGCGCTCGAGTAGCGACTTGAGGATCGACCCGGCAGAGACGCCCCGAATCTCCTCGATGTCCGCTCGCGTGATCGGCTGGCGGTACGCGATCAGCGCCAGCGTCTCGAGCGCGGCGGCCGACAGCCGGTGCGGACGGGACGCGAGCTGCGCGCGCTCGATCGCCGCCGTGTACTCCGGACGAGTGAGCACCTGCCATCCACCCGCCACCTCGACGAGCTCGACCCCGTGTCCCGCCTCGTCGTAGTGACACCGAAGCTCGTCGAGGGCGGCGCGGACCTGCTCCGCCGATGCCTCCGGATCGAGCGCGGCGAGGGCCTCCACCGTGGCAGGGGCGCCGCTCGCGAAGAGGGCGGCCTCAAGCAGCTGCGCCAGGGGTGTCATGCGTGATGTCCGAGGTTGGCGGAAATACCGATGGCGGCCCGGGCGCGCCGACGCGGCCGGCGGAGTCGTGGGAGGCCGAGGCGCCACGGCTCGTCCCCGCGATCTCCAGGCCGCCGAACGGCGATGGCTGACGGAGGACGCACTCCCCGAGCCGTGCCAGCTCCAGGAGCGCCAGCAGCACGGACAGGATCTGCCACGGCTCGGCCTGCGTCCCCACCAGGTCGCCCCAGTGGACACGCTGCCGCCGCGCCAGGAGCAGGCGCGCGGCGTCCAACGCCCCCGCCACGTCGAGCGCTCGCGGGATGACGGTGTGCACGATCGGTCCGCGCGTCATCCGGAGGACGCGATCGACGGCCCCGAGCAGATCGGCCAGCGCGGCGGCCAGTGGCGCCGGGGTGGCGGCCGGGAGGCGATCCGTCGCCGGAAGTGGCGGACGGGCGAATCGTGCCCGGCGCAGCTCGGCTCGCGCCTCGAGCAGGTCCACCACCTCACGGATCTGCTGGTACTCCAGGAGTCGGCGGACCAGCTCGGCGCGCGGGTCGTCCCACGCCTCGTCCCCATCGCGCCGCGGCAGGAGCATCTGCGCCTTGATCCGGAGCAGGCGCGCGGCCATCTCCAGATAATCGGCGGCCTCGTCGAGACGGAGCGATTGGATCCGCGCCAGGAACTGCTCGGCGACGCGCGCGATCGGAATGTCGTAGATGTCGATCTGCTCCTCACGGAGCAGCGTGAGGAGCAGATCGAGCGGTCCGTTGAAGTGCCCGAGGTCGACGACGAAGGTGGCGCCGGCGCCATGCTCGGCCGCCGGCACACCAGCCGGCTGCGGCACCGGGCTCTCCTCGAAGGCGTGCGCCCGGGACGCCAGGTCTGCCGCCACCGTCATAGCGTCACACCGCCACCGGGAGCGGGCACCGGAAGGATGTACGGCGACACGCTGCGCTCGAGGAGTGCCGTCGCGGCGTTCGCGGGCGCCAGCCAGAAGCTCAGGACCGGCGTGTTGAGCAGCAGGATGAGGATGAGAATGCCGAAGAAGCCGATCCGCTGGTACCGGACCGCCCAGGCCCGGGGCAGCAGGTACTTGACGACGTGGGAGCCGTCGAGCGGCGGGATCGGGAACAGATTGAAGACGGCGAGCCAGAGGTTCAGCTGGATGCCCGCGCCGGCCATGATCTGCACGACCGAACACACGGGCAGGAGGGTCGGGACCGCCCGCCCGAGCAGTCCCACCGCCGCAATGAGGACCGTGCATCCGAGCGCGATCACGACGTTGGCGGCCACGCCGGCGAGTGACACGATGATGTCACCGCGACGGGGCTGTCGGTAATTGCGAGGATCGACCGGCACCGGCTTGGCGCCGGCCAGGATCGGCCCATGCACCGCCGCCAGCATCAGCGGCAGCAGCACCGACATCCACAGGTCGATGTGCTTGAGGGGATTCCACGTCAGCCGGCCGAGCCGGTAGGCGGTCGGGTCCCCCTGTTTCAGCGCGGCGTAGCCGTGGGCAATCTCGTGCGCGATGATCGAAAACAGCAGGATCGGCGCGAGGAGAAGGAGCTGCTGGGCCAACGACGGTGGGCGGAGGGTGAATCGGGCCCGCGCGGGACGCGACCGGATCAAGGTAGCGGTGCCGTCGAGGCGTGTCAAAGCAATGCGGCGCCTTGACATCCGCTCACTGCCGCCTTAGCATCTGCCAGCAGCCGGCCGGCCCCGAGCCGGCCGTTGTGCGTTGTGACCCTACCACGTCAGGAGTTGATCGCGTGCCGAACATTGCGTCCGCGAAGAAGAATATGCGTAAGACCCGGGCGGCCACGGCCCGCAATCGCGCCCAGCGATCGGCGCTGCGGACCGCGCTCAAGCGGGCCAAGACCGCGGGCGCCTCGGCCGCCGACCGCCTCGCGGCTGTCCGCCTGCTCGACCGGGCGGCTCGGAAGGGCTTGATCCATCGCAACTCCGCGGCCCGCCACAAGAGCAGGCTCGCCACCCGCTAGGGCGCCGATCGCGGCGTCCGCTCCGCGGATGCCGATCCCTCGATGCGCCCGTCGGCTGTCCCGCCCCGTGAGCTCACGGCTCACATCGCGGCGAGCTCGCCCCCGCAGCGCTCGCAGTACCACTCGGTCGGATAGTTCATCGTCCCGCACTCGGCGCACTTCAGCGTCTTGATCTGCTCCGAGGGCACGTCGCGGAGAAAGACGGGAACCGAATCCGTGACCGGGCGCCGCCCGGCCGACTGACCCGCGGGGGCGGCAGCGGGTCCATTCGCACCGCCCGCCGCGCTGGGCACGTTGGGCGCACTCGGCGCATGGGCCGGTACGCTCGCCCCGACTGCCGCAGCGTCCTGCGGGGTCGCGCTCGTCCGGGCGGCCGCCGGGGCCGGTGCAGGCGGCGGTCCGGGTGCCGCGGCGGGCGGTGCCTTTGCGAGGTCGCCCTTGGCGTCGACCACCGATTGCAGAAACGCCAGCTCGTCGAACCCGTGCGACGGCGCGGGGGCCGAGCGAACCGGTGGGGCGGCTGCGGGAGCCGGGGCCGCCGGGGGGGGTGGCGGGGGTGGGGGCGGGGCGGCGCGCCCGGCGGGCGCCGGTGCGGCGCGGTCTCCCGTGCGGTCTCCCGGGCGAGCCGTCGGACCCGCGGCCGGAGCGGGATGACCGCTCGGGGTCGGCGGGGTCATGCGCTGAGCGGTGGCCATCGTCAGCAACTGCTGGATCTGCGCCAGCTCCGCCGCCGCCTCGGCGCGCTGACCCGAGATCCGGGCGATCTCGCTCTCGCTCGCCTGGCTCAGCTCTCGCCACTGTTCCGGAGAGTACTCGCCGACGGCGGCCCGCAGCTCGGCCTCCGCCTGGAGATCGCGCTTGGCATTCTCCTCGGTCTGGAGCGTATTGACGTGCTGCGCCAGCGACTCGACGACCTGCCGCAGGTCGGCGGACCGGCCACCCAGCTCGTCCACGACGCGCCCCAGCCGGCCCTCGTAGTCGGCCCGGACGCGATCGTAGACGTGCGGGGGCGTGGACGGGCGCCGTGACTCGAGCACCGCCAGCCACTGCTCGAACCGATGCCGCTCCTGTAGGAGCGCCGCGATTGCGTCTGTTGGTTTGTCCACCGTCGGCCCCGGCATTAGGCGCCAATATGATGCACCACCCGACCCCCGACAACCGTGCACACCGCCCGGCCGCGCAGGCGCCGCCCGGCATAGGGGGTATTCCGTCCCTTGGAGCGGAACTGAGAGGGGTCGACGACCCACTCCCGGCTGGGGTCGAACACCGTCACGTCGCCGGGGCGGCCGCGCGCCAGGGACCCACCGGGCAGGTGAAAGATGCGCGCCGGCGCGACGGACATCCGGTCGATGAGCGTCGCGTAGTCGAGGTGGCCCGGCACCACCATGGTCGTCACCACGACGGCCAGCGCGGTCTCGAGTCCCACGATGCCGTTGGGAGCGTCGGCAAACTCGCGCTCCTTCTCGTCGTAGTGGTGCGGCGCGTGGTCCGTCGCGACGACGTCGATCGTGCCGTCCCGGAGAGCCTCCCCGAGGGCCCGCACATCCTCGCCGGTGCGGAGCGGCGGATTCATCTTCGCGTTCGTCGCGTAGCCCTCCACCGCATCCTCCGTCAGCGACAGGTGGTGCGGGCAGACCTCGGCGGTCACCGCGATCCCACGCTCCTTCCCCCAGCGAATCAGCTCCACCGACCCGCGCGTGCTCATGTGCGCCAGGTGCACGTGGCCGCCCGTGCGCCGACTCAGGAGGATGTCGCGGATCACCATGATCTCCTCCGCCTCGCTCGGAATCCCGCGCAACCCCAGCCGGGCGCTCACCACGCCCTCGTTCATCGCCCCGGCGGCGGCCAGCGTGGGCTCCTCGCAGTGGTCGACGACCGGAATGCCGAACGTGCGCGCGTACTCCAGGGCCGTGCGCATGAGGTGCGCGCTCGCGACGGGCTTCCCGTCGTCGCTGATCGCCACGGCCCCGGCGGCCACCATCTCGCCGACCTCGGCCAGGGCCTCACCGCGCTGGCGGAGGGAGATCGCGCCGATCGGGTACACGCGGGCAGCCTGCGCGACCAGCCCCTGGCGGACGATGAATCCGACCGCCGCCTGATTGTCGGTCACCGGGTCGGTGTTCGGCATCGCGCACACGGCCGTGAACCCGCCGGCCGCGGCCGCGCGCGCACCGGTCGCGATCGTCTCGACGTCCTCGCGGCCGGGCTCCCGCAGGTGACAGTGTACATCGATGAACCCGGGGGACACGATCGATCCGCCACACTCCACGATTTCGGCGCCGTCGGGGGATCCGACGGCCGCGCCCGCGTGCTCGATCTTGCCGTCGATGAGGACCACGTCGCCGACACAGTCCAGCCCCTGCGACGGATCGATGATGCGGCCGCCACGGAGCACGACCGGACGCATCATCGGTCGCCTCCGGGGGCGAGCTTGGCGGCTTCGGCCAGCTCGGGCTTCCCGCCCGCGAGCAGGTACAGGACGGCCATCCGGACCGCGACCCCGTTGGTCACCTGGTCCAGAATGACGCTGCACGGCCCGTCGGCGACATCCGAATCGATCTCGACCCCGCGGTTCATCGGGCCGGGGTGCAGGATCAGCAGCTCGTGATCGGCCTGGGCGAGCCGCTCCCGCGTGATCCCGAATACCCGATTGTACTCGCGCAGCGAGGGGATGTAGCCGGCCGTCATCCGCTCGAGCTGAAGGCGGAGGACGTTGAGCGCCTGGGCCCACTCGATCGCGGCCTCGACGCGGTCGAACACGGTCACCCCGAACTCACCGACGGCGTTGGGCAGCAGCGAGCGGGGGCCGCAGACCGCGACGTCGGCGCCCATCTTCTGGAGCCCCCAGATGTTGGATCGCGCGACGCGGGAATGAAGCACGTCGCCGACGATGCAGACGCGGAGTCCGTCGAGGCGCCCGAACCGGTCGCGGAGGGTGAGCAGGTCGAGCAATCCCTGCGTCGGATGCTCGTGCGTGCCATCGCCGGCGTTGATGACGTTCGATTCGATGCGCTCGGCCAGGAACTGCGCCGCCCCCGAGGCCCCGTGGCGGATCACGACCATGTCGATACGCATGGCCTCGAGGTTCCGGGCCGTGTCGACCAGCGTCTCGCCCTTGCTCACGCTCGAGCCCGAGGCCGCGACGTTCACGGTGTCGGCCGAGAGGCGCTTCTCCGCGAACTCGAACGAGACGCGCGTCCGGGTCGAGGGCTCGAAGAAGAGATTGACGATCGTCGAGCCCCGGAGGGCCGGAACCTTCTTGATCGTGCGCTCGCTGATCTCCTTGAATGGCTCGGCCGTGTCGAGAATCAGGCGAATCTGATCGGCCGAGAGCGGCTCGATACCGAGGAGATCCTTGCCGAGCGCACTCGTCACGCCGACATCCCACGCCCGCGGCCGACGTCGCGCGTCCCATCGCCCGGCGGGGCGCCCTTCGGCATGACGACGACCGCGTCGCGCCCGTCGAGCTCCGCGATCAACACATCGACCCGTTGATCTGGTCCCAGCTCGACCCGCTTCCCGACCACATCGGCGTGGATCGGCAGCTCTCGCCCGCCCCGGTCGACCAGCACGGCGAGCGCGATCCGCGCCGGCCGCCCAAAATCCGCCAGCTCGTCGAGGGCCGCTCGGACCGTCCGGCCGGTATAGAGCACGTCATCGATGATGACGACCCGTGCGCCGTCCATCGCCCACGGGATGTTCGTCGGCCCGACCACGGGCCGCGGCCCGACGGTCTGGAGATCATCCCGATAGAGCGTGATGTCGAGGGCGCCGCGCCGCGGGACGATCCCCTCGCGCTCGGAGATGAGGTTCGCGATCCGGTCGGCGAGCTGGACGCCACGCCGCTGGATCCCGACGAGGACGAGAGCATCGCTGCCGTCATTCAGCTCCACGATCTCGTCGGCCATGCGACGCAGGGTCCGGTCCATCGCCCGGGCGTCGAGGAGCGTGCCGGGGTCGGTATCTGGGGCCGGTGACATATTGGGGCGGAAATATGCCGCACGGGCAGGCCGCCCGGTACCGCCGCGGTCGTGCGGTCGCGGTCGTGCGGCCGCGGTCATGCGGCGGCCGTCGTGCGACCGCCGAGTGCGACGCCCGGTGGACGGGCCGACTCAGCGCTTCGGCCGGGTGGGTCGTGCGCGGAGCGCGATCAATCGATGGTCTTCCACCGTCTCGCGCGGCCCGCCGTCGAGCGCGCTCCCGGAGACCTGGACGATGTGCGCGGAGTCCTCGACGGCGACCAGGGGGACGATCTCCCGATACCGCACCTCCGCGGTGAGCGCGCGGATCGGTGGGTACATGCGATCGGGGTGCGTCAGGCGTGTGACGGAGCGGAGGACCACCAGTCGGTCCGGGTCCAGGAAGAAGGCGCCGGCGACGTCGACGCCGTGCATGCTGTCCAGCGGCCGGAAGTCGATCCTCAGCTCGTGCCGGCCGTCCGCCGTATCCTCACCGGCGTAGCTGAAGCAGTGGTGGGTCTGGAACAGCGAATCCGTCAGGTCCTCGAGATCGGGCAGATAGATATAGGGGCCTGGATAGCCGCCGTGCACGCGCCGCCCGACGAAGTGCTGATCGAGCACCCGCCCGGGCCGGTACGGGTGCCGCTCGCCGCTCGCGTAGACGAGCGTGTCCACCTCCTCGCTCTCGAGCGCGGACGCCCACTCGTGCCGCACATCGATGTGCGCCTCGATCGTGTAGTCGAACGGTTGCTGGCCGAGCAGGAGGGCGACCCGGTCGCCATTGGCGCGCAACTCCCTGGCGAGCACCGCCAGCTCCGGATTCACCGTGCTGTCCGGGATCCCCGGCGTCCGGCACCGCGTCTGCCCCCGGACCGAGACCGGCGGGAGACGGTACGGGAGCCGGACGAGGTCGACGCGGAGCGGCGCCGCCTCGTCCGTCCGGACGTCGACCGTGACCGCTGCCGGGACGAAGCCCAGGTCCCGGACCCAGAGCCGATGCCGGCCGACCGGGACCCCGTCGAGCCGAAAGGTCCCGCTCGAATCGCCGAACACCGTCCGTCCGGTCGAATCGAGGGTGACCGTTGCGAACGGAAGCGGCTGACCGCCCCACGCGGACACCACGCCCTGCACCGTCCCCGTTGCCTGCTGGACCGCGCCGGCGCCAGGGACCGGCTCGCCCGCGTTGCCCGAGCGCTGGTCAGTCGCGGTCGGCCGACGTTCCGTCGGCTGCTGCGAGACGCCGGCGCTCGCCGTCACTGCCGCGACCACGAGCCCGAGCGCGAGGCGCAGGAGCGTCCTGTCCCGCCGGGTCACCGCCGGCGCGATCTGGCGGGCCCACGCGGCTGCCCGTACCATCTGATGGGCCACACGCTCGAGGGAACCGTGCACGAGTACCTGCGAATGCCTCCGGCTGCATCGATCGCTTACATCGCCTATGTCGCGGCCTGCGCCGTCTACACGGCATTTGTCGTGACAGCGAGCATCGTGTCGCCGGCCTATCGCGAGCGGGTCCATCGCGGATCCTGGCTGCACATCGCCGAGGGGTGGGTACTGGTCGCCGCCCTGTGGGCGGGCTATGGCTGGGCGCATCATGCCTTTGCGGTGGGCGACCGCTCCTGGGAGGCGGCCTCGCCGGTGCCGGCGGGGCTGCGCAACGCCTCGGTCGCCCTCTGGATCCTGCTGCCTCCCGCCATCCTGGCTCCGATCGCCATGGCCGCCACCACGCTCGTCCACGCCTGGCGTCCCCGCGCTCCCCACCGGCCCCTCCCGCCCCGACCGTCGTCGTAGGGGCGGCCGCCAGGCCGCCCCGTCGTAGGGGCGGCATTCATGCCGCCCGCGATTCGCATCCCGCGCCGACGGGTAGGGCGGCATGTATGCCGCCCGCGATTCGCATCCCGCGCCGACGGGTGGGGGCGGCATTCATGCCGCCCGCGATTCGCATCCCGCGCCGACGGGTGGGGGCGGCATTCATGCCGCCCGCGATTCGCATCCCGCGGCGACGGTAGGGGCGGCATTCATGCCGCCCGCGATTCGCATCCCGCGCCGACGGGTAGGGGCGGCATGTATGCCGCCCGCGTGGTCGCGTCCCGCCCCGACCCGTGGGGCGGCCCGCACCGTTGCCACCGCGCGCGATCGGTCGTCACGCCGATGACTTCCGTCCCCTGCCCCAGCGCGAAGGCCCGCCGAATGCCGCCAGCTTCTTCTGCCCCGACGCCTCCCCAGCCCGTCTGCCCGCACGAGCACCGCCACGGGACCACGGTGTGTCTCCACTGCCGGCGCGACGCGCGTCTGGCGGCTCGGGCCCGGCGGCGGCGCGTGATGTTCCGGAGCGGGGTGATCGTCTTGGCCGTCGGTGTGGGCACCGGCGTCGCCGGCTCGATCGCGCTCGCGGTCACCCATCTCACCGTCTCGCCGGCGGCCGTCCTCACCTCCGCGCTTCGGGCGGCACGGGCCGCGGCGCACGACGGCAGCATGGGGAGCGCCAGCATCGTGACCACCAGCCAGGCCGATGCGGCCGCGGACGGCCCGCGGATCCTCCCGCCGGTCGCGGCGCCTGCGCCACCGCCACTGCCCCCGACGCCACCCCTCGCCCCGATCGTCCACGAGGGCACGACCCGCCTGCGGGACAGCATGGTGGCCGTGCGCGACGGTGGGAACGTGATCGTGCACTTCGACACCCGGTTCGCCCGCACGCGGCGGCCGGAAAAGTTCGAGCAGATCGTCCGTGCGACGCTGCCGCGGATCTACGGCCCGGTGGCGGACTCGATCCTGGCCCGGCTCCCCGAGGGCGAGATCGCTCGCGCCGGCGATCTCCTGACGGACCTCCCGATCCGCGGCCTGCGCTTCTCGCTCGGCATGGGCTGGGCGCTCGCCGTCTGGCCCGAGACGCGGCGCGGACAGGATGGCCCGCTGGTCGTGAACTATCGCGCCACCGTGATGCGCTAGCGGGTGGCCGCCGCCGGCCGGCCGCCGCCGGCCGGCCTATTTCGGGTCGACCGTGAACGTCATGTGCATCCCGGCCTCGAGGTGCTCCGCGATGTGGCAGTGGGCCATCCACTTGCCCGGATTCGAGGCGTCGAGGAGAAGGTCCACCGTCTGACCGACCGGGACGAGCTCCGTGTCCTTCCAGGCGAGGTACGGATTCGGCACCCCGTCGCGGGCGACGACCAGGAAGCGCTGTCCGTGGAAGTGGATGGGATGCCCCATGGGGTGCATCGACTGCCCGTCATTGGAGATCCGGATCTTCACGACATCGCCCTGCTTGAAGTGCCAGTCGATGTCCATGTTCTCCTTGCCGGTCGCGAGATCGCGCATGATCCACTTCGTCTGCTTGGCCGTCGAGATCCAGTTCATGTCCGGCATGCCGTCGTTCCACTCGACGGGCGAGAAATACATGGTGTCGACCGACATGAACGCGACGAGCGGGACCGGCAGCCCCTGAATGTTCACCGTGAGCTCGAGCTGCTTGTCCGGCGGCTTGTCGAAGTACTGCCGATAGCGGGCGATGTCCGCGCTGACGTCCTTGTTGGTGCGCAGCGTCGAGAACGCCTGCGCATAGCTCGCCGCCGACGGCTCCGGTGCGACCGTGACCGTCCCCAGGGTGTCGACCTCGGCGAAGTACTCCCCCTGGAAGTTGTTGAGCCCCTGCACGCTGTTGGTGATCGGGAACGTGCCCGGCTTGTCGAAGTGCACCTCGACGACGTAGCGCTCGGCGGGTGTGATGGTGACGCTCGGGGCCATCACTTCGTGCTCGAACTTGCTCACGTCGGTGGCCACGACCTTGATCGGATTGCCGCCGAAGACGAGGTTCCAGCTCCGCGTGTTCGAGACGTCGGTGACGAAGAAGCGGATGACGTCGCCCCGGTGCACGTCGAGATGGTAGTGCGGCTCGCCGTTGATGAGGAGCACGTTCCCGAACCGGCCCATGATCGTGAAGTCGGCTGCGTCCTTTCCGTACGGGAAGAGGCCCTGCTTGTCGATCAGCAGGTCGTCGAGCATCAGCACCTGCTCGCCGTTGACCGGGCTGTAGTACGCGGGGTCCGGGGAGTCGACGATCATGTTCCCGAACAGCCCCAGGTTCTGCTGGATGTCCTCGCGCACGTGCGGGTGGTACCAGAAAATGCCCGCATCGGGGAAGTGCACGGTGTAGACGAACGTCTGCCCCGGGGCGACCGCCTCCTGCGTGAGGCCCGGCACGCCATCGAACCGGTTATCGAGCCGCACGCCGTGCCAGTGCACGGAGGACGGCATGTCGATGTGGTTGGTGAAGCGCACGGTGACCGTCGTGTTCTGCTTCACTCGGATGAGCGGGCCCGGGTACTGGCCGTTGAAGCCGTACATGACGAACGTCCGGCCGTTGATCGTACGTCGGACGAGGCTCGCCTCGAGGTTGAAGGTGTCGCCGTCGGCCAGGGTGGCGACCTTGCGCGGGCTCGCCTCCGGGAACCGGGCCGGGTCGGCGTCGGCCGCGGGCAGGTACAGGCTCACCGTCGGCGCGGCTCCCTGAATGCCCGCCATCATCGGCATGCCGGCGGGCATGGGCACCATCCGACTCATGCCGGACATGCCGGGCATGGAGGCCATGTCGCCCTGCCCGTCGGTCGTGCCGCTCGACCCGTTCGACATGCCGGACATCCCGGACATGCCGCCCATCCCGTTCGCGCCGCCCTGGCTGCCGGCCGACCCGCCCCCCGTGTCCGATCGGGCACCGGACATGTTCATCCCGGCCATCCCACCCGCGCTGTCACGCCCGGCGCGCGCGGGGGGTGGGGGCCTCCGCTTCGACTGTTGGGCGTGGCTCGCGACCGGGGTCCCGGCGGTGACAATTGCGAGCGCGGCGATCCCCCGCCAGGCCGATCGGTGCCGGATCAACATGGCGGCATGCCGCCGAGGAAGAGCGGATGGCTCGCATAGTTCGCCAGATACGTGCTCGGCGAAAAGCCGCGGAGCACGACCGGTCCCTTCCAGTGCGTGCCGACCGGCGCGTGCTCGGCGGTCACGAGCACGATGTACTTGTTCCAGGCGACCGTGCCCGTGGTCTTCTGGTCGGCACCGATGACCCCGAGCTTGTTCGCGTCGGTGAGGTCCTGGGTCGTGGCCCAGGCCACGTACTCCGTGCCGCCGAGGGCCGACACGGCGGGGAGATTCTGCACCGAGACCGTGACCGCGAACACGGGGTGCCCGTCGGCCGTCAGCGTGATCCCGAAGGGTGAGGGGGCCGGGATGAGCGTCGCCACCCCCGAGCCGGACATGCCCTGATCGGCAATCAGCGGGATCGAGTACAGCGCCGGACGCGTTGCCGTGGTGACGCACGCGACAGGCCCTGCCGGCCACGCCGGCGTGGTCCAGGATCTGGGAGTCGGTGCCGGATTGCGAGCCCCGACGAGCCCCGTCAGGGCGATGCCGGCCGCCGCGGACACGGGTCGCAGGCGGCGCGGGCGCGCCATGCCTCTGCCGTCACGCTGCATGAGTATTCATTGCCTCCGCTCGGGCAATGCTAGGTCCCGACACCGGGGTGGTCAAGCACAGGGCTCGGCAGCTCCCGAGAGCCGCCGAGCCCTGCCGTCGTCTGACGAAGCCCGACGGAACGTGCCGAGTGGTGCGTCGTCCTGCCGTTCAGCCCGGGACCGGGTCCCGATGCGTGGAACGCCCGTGCCGCGACACCCCGTCCCCGGCCTCGCGACCGGGGACGAAGCGCGTCGAGGTTACTGACAGGTCGTGGTGAACGAGCCGCCGCGACCGAGTAGCTCCGTCTGCGGGATGGGGTTGACCGTGGTGTGCACATCCACCGCGCCCACCGCCGGATCCTCCTTCCCGTTCCACGTCGTGTCGGCCACGGCCGCCAGTCCGTACATCCGGAGTGAGATCGTGCGGTCGGCGCTGGCCTCCCACGTCGTCGAGATCCGCTGCTCCTGAAGGAGATCGTTTCGGGTCTGAACGTACGACGCTGCGTCCGTGAGCGGGTACGGCGTCAACGCCGGGCCGCCGACGACGCTTCGGATACTGTCTACCTCTGCCAGCGCCGCCGCCAGGTTCCCGAGCCCCAGCTCGATCTGCGCGTGCCAGAGGAAAAGCTGCACCTCACGCACGATCGGGATGGGTGATCCGGTCGTCGGGTACATCGACGGGATGTACTTCGAGGCGACCGGGTTGTAGAGCTGCTGCTGAACCTTGTTGGGGTTGAGGGCGAACTTCGCCTTCCACCGGAGGTCGTTCACGGTGTCGACGGCCGCCACGAAGTCATTGAGCTGCGCGAGCGTGCCGATCTCGCCGTGAACGGGGTTCACGAGGTCGCCCGAGGTCCCGCTGAAGTCGTGGGTCACCACGTACGGCCCCGGGCTGAAGCCGCCCACGGGATCCGGAGCCAGGGCAGCCGCCGGATTGTACATCGCCGACGCGGTCAGATCCTTGAGCGCCGTGTTGAGTGCCGCGGCGTCAGGCGATCCCGGGGTCGACGCCGTCGGTGCAACGCCGCCGGGACCCCGTGCCTTGGCGTACGCCAGCTCGAGGTTCGCCTTGGCCGCCAGCGCCCGGTTGAACGATGCGAACGTGCCGAGGGTCGTGCTCGGCCCGGCCGCTGCCGCGATGCCGCTGAACCCGCTCGGCAGCGCCACCGGAATCGGCGTCGGCCCGGCCGCCGTCAGGCTGGTGTTGGCACTGTCCAGCAGTGCCACGATGTACGCCCAGGCGTCCTTGTTGCACACGGCCGGCGGCGGACTGTTCGGGATCGTGGCGCCTTCGATCGCGAGGCCGAGCGTGTCATGTGCCTCGGCGATCATCATGTACTCGTACGCGATGTACGTCTGGAGCATCCCGACCATCGCCGCCGCCTGCGCGGCGGTGTACGCCGGCGCCACCTTCGGCACCGCCGCCAGCACCTGGTGCGCCTGCGTGATGTTCTGGTACTCCTGCGCCCAGATCGAGCCGCTGGTGTTGGGGGTCGGGAAGACGCCCAGCGGGTACTCGACCGTGCGTGCCTCGGTGTTGGTGAACACGGCGCCGTCGCGGGCGTAACCGGCGGCCACCGTCGTCACGAACGTGACCATGTCGATGCGCGTCGCGGCGAACAGGCCGGTCACCGCGTTCTGGATGCCGGCCGGTGTGTTGTCGACGGACGTCGGTGCGGTGAAGAACGGGACGTTGCTGTCCTTGCAACCGGCGGCCGCCATGACCGCCGCCGCGGCGACCGCGGCAGCGGCCCGACGCGCCAAGGGGCGCGCGCGGGCGGCGCGGTGAATCGTCTCGATGGGTGTCATGATTTTAGAGTCCAAGGTCGAGGCCGACGAACCAGCTACGAGCGGGCGGGTACGGCGTGACGTCGTAACCGCGGCCGACGGCCTGGTTGCCGAACGCACTGACTTCCGGATCGAGCCCGCCGTAGTTGAAGATCGACCAGAGATTGTATCCGCTGACGGAGAGACGAGCGCTCGTCAGCCGGCCGGCACCAAGCCGGTTCACCAGGCGGTCGGGCAGGTTGTAGCTCACCGTCACTTCCCGAACCTTCAGGAAGCTCGCGGGCTGCACGTAGGTCTCACGCCCCGCGCTGAACCCCGCATTCCGGTTGAAGGCGGCGACGGAGTCGGCGCCCAGCTGCGGACCGGTGTCGTAGTACTGGGCCGTCAGGTTGATCACGTTGCCGCCGCGGTTCCAGTCGAGCAGGCCGTACACGCGGAAGCCCTTGAACGTGAATTCGTTGCTCAGCCCCATCTGGTAGCTGGGGGAGAAATCGCCCACCTGCACGTTGAGACCGGACGGGCCCTTCTGGAACGTGTTCACGATCTCGGACACCGAGCGTCCCGGCGCGAGCAGGTCGGCGCCGTACCCGAAGTTCAGCCCGGCGTTGAACGGCTTGCCGGGGAGGGCGTTCACGACGCTGTAGTTGCGGAAGAACGTCGTCGTGGTGACCCAGGTGAAGCCGTTCCGAAGCTGGAGCGGCGTCGCCTGGAGCTCGAGCTCGATCCCCTGGTTGGTGAACTCGCCGCCGTTGATCCACTGGTTGGAGAATCCTTCCGACGGCGCGACACCCTGTTGGATCAGCAGACTGGTGAGCCGCTTCTGGTAGACGGTCGCCGAGAACTGCGCCCGCGACTTGAAGAACGGCGCGTCGAAGCCCAGCTCCGCCTCTTGCTCGGCCTCCGGCTTCAGCGTGCTGCTGCCGAGGAGGTTGGGTCGTGCGATACCGTTCCGCCCGTCGATCAGATCCGGCACGAACGGCGTGTACTTGGCGCCGTAGAGACCGAGGTTCCCCGACGTCCCGATCGCGCCGCGAACCTTGACTTCGTCGAGGAAGCTGACGAACTGCGGGATCCGGTACGACGCGGAGAAGTGCGGGTACGGATAGAACTTGCCGATGTCGCCGTCGATCGTGGAACGCTCGGCCGTGACGCCGCCCGTCAGGGTCAGGCGGCTGGCGAGCGTGATGAGCTGCTCCTGCGCGTAGAAGGACTGATCGCGCTGGGCGGTGCGGAAGAAGAAGTTCTGCTGCACCGTGCCGACCGTCGGCGCGTTCACGCCGGCCAGCAGGTTGTAGCCGATCGTCACCGGGTTGGTCAGGTCACGCCGTTCGCGCACGTAGCCGACCGAGGTCGTGGCATCGAGCCAGGCGAGCCCGGTGTAGTGGTGCACCAGGTTGACCGAGTAATTGAAATAGTTGATCTGCGAGGTGTTCGAGACCGACGTCCCGGGGAGCCCGGTGGAGATCGCTTGCTCGACCTGGAGGTCGGGCGGGGCGTAGAGGAGGTCGTGGAGGCTCGAGAGGTCCGCGCCGCCGACGAGGTTCACCTGGAAGGTCTGGTGCTCGGTCTTGTACGGCGTCCAGTTGACCTGCCCACCACCGATGAAGCGCGAGAGCTCCTGGGGTGTCGCGATCTGCATCGCGTCCGCGAACGGATTGGCGGGGCCGAACGGGTTCGTGGCCCAGGTGCCATCGGCACTCTGGTGATCGAGCTTCACGAACTCCGGCGTGTACGAGAACACGTTGTACGGACTCACGCCGATGTTGTCGTTCCCCGAGATACCGCGACGCGTCACGTCGTGGATGTAGTTCAGGTTCGCCGAGACCGAGAGCGCCGAGGCGAACTGCTGGGTGAGGTTCGACCGGACCGACTGCTTGTTGTACCCGGTGTTGAGCATGATCCCGTCATCGTACTTCGACAGCCCGGACAGGAAGTACTGCGTGTTGCCGGACGTGCCACTCACGCTCACGTTCGCCTGGTAGGCGGCCTGCCCATTGCCGAACAGCTGGCTCTGGTAGTCCTGCGGACCGGCATAGACGCTCTGGATGAGCGCGTTGTCGGCCGCGACGGCAGCCGGCTTGGTGTCGTGCGTGACGTCGTTCACGTACCACGTCTGCGCGCTCGCGAGCGTCGGGAACTGCCGCGCCGGAATCCGGTTGGCGAGCGAGTAGTGGCCGACCTGGCCGTCGACGTCCCACTTCGGCTTGCCAGAGGTCCCCCGCTTGGTCGTGATGATGACGACGCCGGCTGATGCCTTGGAGCCGTAGATCGCCGACGCCGAGGCGCCCTTGAGGACCTCGATGCTCTCGATGTCCTGGGGGTTGATGTCGGCGATGCGGTTGACGCCGTTGTCCTCGACGCTCGGCGCCCCCGCCGTCGCCTGCCCGGTCGCGTTCGTGCCGCCCCCGGCCCGCGAGATCGCGTTCTGGTCCTCGTTGACCGTCTGGTTATTGACGACCACGCCGTCGACCACGTAGAGCGGCTCGGCGTTGGCGTTGATCGACGTGATCCCACGCACCTGGATCTGGAGGCCGCCGCCCGGCGCGCCACCGTTGTTGCTCTGGATGATCGCCCCCGGCACCTTCCCCTCGAGCGAGTTCTCGATCGTCGGGGCGGGGACCTGGTTGACCTCCTGCGTGTTCACCACCGAGACCGCGTTGGCGGCGTTCTGGGACGAGACGGTGGTCGCGACGCCGGTGACGACCTGCGTCTGCAGTCGGAGGACGTCCTTGGTGAGGCTGATCGTGTACTCGGTCTTGCCGGCCACGATCGGCACGGTCTGGGCGAGGAAGCCGATGCGGCGCACGGTGAGCGTCCTGGCGTCGGCCGGGACGTGAAACGCGAACGTGCCGCTGTCGCTGGTGTTCTGTCCGATGGTGGTGCCGCTCACGAGCACCGCCGCGGCGGCGATCGGCTCGTGTTGCTCGGCGTCCACCACCCGGCCGCTGATGCGGGCCCCCTC
>Ga0070738_10000876_pt1 | contig 73704 bp, 75 predicted proteins | sample Coa_R2_2_FD_66446 | JGI IMG/M metagenome (GOLD analysis project Ga0070738, IMG submission 66446) | Surface soil microbial communities from Centralia Pennsylvania, which are recovering from an underground coalmine fire - Coalmine... | ecosystem: Environmental > Terrestrial > Soil > Unclassified ...
CCTCAGGGGCTCGCGCACATGCAGCGGCCGAGTCAAGGTTATTCGCCAACGTTCGCCGTTGGGGCGAGCCGCCTCTACAACCGCCGCTTGCAACGGGTCGTGTGCCGCAAGCAGATGCATCAAGGTGGATGTTTCGTTGCTGTACACACGCTCTATGCCTCGGATGCGGTTGACGCTTGTGTCTTCGCCTCGCGATGACGGCTCGTTGCTCCATTGCCACGGCGCTCCGCCTCCCCCCGAGAGCGCTAACTCAACGGTGTTTGGGTTGCCGACCTCTGCTTCCAGAAGCAAATGCGTTTCGATGATAGCTTCGCCAGAAGCGACGAAGACTTCACTCTCGCATTTCGCCCGCAAGCGCGCCGAACGCGGACGGACTTGTATCGTCCCTTTTAATGGTTGACCACGAAAACGATAGTAATACTCCGGAAATTGCTGGCCCCACGGACCTTCGCTTTCCGGCTCGGCATGTTCCGCCGAGGTCCGCACGTCGAAATGGTACAGCTGTTCGTCGCAGTCCAGGGCCAGAGCGCCTTGGCGGAAGCGTGACCCTAGGGGGACGGCATCGGGGAAATCCAGTGGTTTTCCCGCGAGGAAATCGGTAGACGTCGGTCGTAGATGGACTGTCACCGTCGGCAGCCGTGCGCGGGACGATGTTGCCGGATGCGGAGTTGTTTCGGTGGGGCGATCTCTGTCGTTACTCGAACGGATTCCCAGTGGGCTGGAGAGATCGACGAATAAAGTTGGTTTCCCCTCGACCTTGCGCACATGCCAATCCCGCAACAGAGCGGAAGGGGTCATCTCGACTTTTTCAACGGTCCACTCGGCTGGCACCAGGATCGGCAGCTGAAACAATTGGCCTTGGCTAACGTCCCAACCGATCTGCAACGTCATGGCCATGCCAGCGGCATCGCAGCGCCACCACGTCAGTTGCTGAGTGGAGAAATCGATGCCGTAGGTATGCAGTCGGGCAGCCGGCCGGCGCGAAGGACTTAGACCTCCTCCTACCAGCGTCAGGAACTGAGCTCCCGTGGCACGATCCGGGGCCGAAGAATCGATGCGAAAACTACCGGCATCCCAGCTTTCGACTCGCAAATCGGGATGCAGCCAGAGGGTGAGCGACTCGCCTCGCGGAACGCCGTTAACCAGCCGCAAAGCGGGACTTCGCCAATCAAATGTCCCCGAACTTCCCTGAGATGGAGAACGATTAAGTGGAGCCAGACAAAGGATCTGCCATATTCCTGCACGTACAGGCTCACGCAGCCGAATCGTTAACCGGGAGGGCTTCTGAACATCACCGGCCTGGAACGAGTAGCCCGACACTGCAGGACCGATGACATCGCGAAGACGCAAATCCGCGTCGCATTCACAAACCAATTCCTGGATCCCGTTGGGCGAGCTGTCAACGGTCAGCTCGAATGTGGCTTCCAGTCCATCCGGATGTAGTTTTTGCGTTGTTTTCTGTCGAACCAATGGCAATGACTTTTCGCTCGAGTGTTCGGCGCCAAGAATGCGAATATCAACGCGCTGGCGACCGGCACGCTGGCGTCCGCCGCAAACAATCTTCCAACGGCCTAAGTTCCGCATCTCCGCCTCATGCGGGCCGGACAGCAAGGCACCATCATCGAGCACCGTAACCAAGCGGCCAACCGGAACGTCCAGCTCTAATAGCGCGACGGGACAGGGCGGCATTTCGAGATGAAACTGCAACCCTTCGGGCCGTGCCTCGCCCCGTGCCGACCAATCAAGAGATACCGTCCGCTCTCCGGGAGTTTCCACGAGCAGCGCTGGAATCTTGCCGTCGAAGGCGGCGATGAGTGCATCACCGTTTTCGAACCGCGCCTGCCGTAATGCGAGATTAAATGGCTCCAAATTCAACAATCCGGGATCCGGACCTATGTGCAGCAGTTTCCACTGCCCTTCACCAATCAGGCTCTCCTCCTTGAGCGTTGCGTGATAGCGAGCTTCCAAAAGACGCGGTGGGGATTTGCGTGCCCCCGCCTTCGACGCGCGCTCAACCAGTGCATCGAATTCGGCCAGCGGCAGACGCACCAGCACACCATTTTCAACGCGCTTCAGTTCCTCCGGCAGACGCTCCGGCGGCAACAGCAGCCGGCGAAAGTTGGGAACGTCTTCGCTCTCCTGGCATTGACAAGGTGACAAGGTGACAAGGTGATAAGGTGACAAGGTGACAAGAAAACAGAGGGCCAAAGTGATTGTAGTGAGAGTGAGAAAGCGCATGGGGCTACGAGTGCCGGAAGGCAAACCTTGTCCTCTTCTCGATCGCGCCGCGTGCTCTCTCGGTATCGATCGTCTATCGGTCACCTTGTCACCCTGTCACCTTGTCATCCCACACTAGGCGGCGGCGCGTCAACTGTGGAGGGCTCGCCGCTCTGCGGACGATTGGATGGAGTTTTGCGAATGAGCGACGAACCGCCCCGGCTCCGGCTAAAGCTTGGCAAGAACACAATTTGCCGGCGATAGCGTCGGTGCATCAGCCATTGCAGGCTGAGGATGGCCACTATCACTAGGGCGCCCGGCTCACAGCCGTAGGCAATGGCACACAACATCGTCGGCCAGAAAAGCGCCGCCACGGCAATCGCCAAGATCAAGAAGGCGAGTAGCATCCAGAACCAGGGTGCGATGCGGCCTCCACCGTTGGCCTGCGGTCGCGCCGACCAGGACAGTCCCAGGCCAACAACTAACAGTCCCAGCGAGCACACCAGCAGCCAACCTAGATGGGGAACGTGCGTTAGAACAATAGGCATCGTCTGGTCCTGCCAGCACACCAGTGCGATTGGTTCTCCCATCGCCCAACTAATCTCGATCCCAGGCTGAGGCGAGGGAGATGAGGGAACCGTCGGGGAAAAGCCGGCCGCCCACAAGAAGCCGCGACGTGTCCAGATTCGCTCTACTCCGGCACCGCTTTCTGGCGCAAGCAACACGCGATTGGCAGGGATGCTGACTTCCCAGTAGGCCGGCATCGCCATTGCACGCAGTATGCGCGGCGGCTGCAATAAGCTGCGTAGTGGGCTTGCCCCGTTGCGGCCTGGCGGTGACTGAAACAGCACCTCGAGCGACGCCGTCTGTCGAACCAGATCGGGTGAGAGATGCAACCGGGCGATGTCACCGCCGAATGTGTGTTCGCCCTTTTCGTTGACAATATCCGGGGTAATCTTGATGCCATTGAGGAGGAATCGCGCGGTGAGTGTGGCTGCGGGGGCGGGCAACAGAACCTCGAGGTTGCGCCAGGATAGTTGGCGGAGTCGGAAGCTGGCACGCCAGTTCTGTGCGCCGCTTTCCAATAGTTGGACGCGCATCTGGGCACGCTCGACGAGGACCGCAAGCCCCGTTGCCTCCTCCCCGACGAGAAGGCGCAACGGAGCATCCAGTCGATTCGCGTGAAGCACCAGGATCGGCAAATCACGGTCCTTGACTTCCTCAACGTTCCGCTCTTCCCAGTGGGGGCTTGCCGCTCGCGGGACAAAGCCCGGTTCGCTCCAGATGCGCACCTTCAGCTCACCTCCCGTCGCTTGTTCGGCTGTTACCAGCGGTACCACGAAAGGGACCGCCTGTCGGCTTTCGACAATCGGTTGTCTTTCCTGGCTGCCACGGCCAACCGCATCTGGCACCCCAAAAACGGCATCCGAAAACCGATAGTTCAGAACCAGCTTCCATTCGCCAGCCTTCGACGGAGTGGGAATGCGAAGTCTAGAATCCGAATTGGACGATGGGACCTTGGATGCGGAATTGCGTACCTCGGTTTGTAACGTCTGCACATCCCGACCCTGATCGTCCTTGATTTGGAACGAATTGCCGATGGCGGCGGGCACGCGCAGATTCACAAAAGACGGCGGTGATGGGGGCATTTGCAGACGCAACTCTTGGCGTACCTCCCCACGGTTGCCGCGCAAGGTCAGATCCACCACCGAAAAGGCGCGTAACTCCGGGCGGTAGGGCCGCCAGCTCACCTCAATCCCCAAACCATCCGCCGGGACCGAGCGGCAACGCCAGGTCTGTTCGTTCGGTCGCGGCTGTCTGGTTAGCTCGAGATTGACTTGATCCGCATTGTTCAGGAACACTTCGGCATCGACCGGCGCTTCAATTTTTATCTCACACGACTCGATGGTTCCTTGCGGACGGGGGAGTTTCAATACGGCGTGCTCGCCTGCTTTATATTTGGCTTGATAACGTCCTTCCAAGCGTTGAGATTGCGTAGGTGCTCGCAGCAGAAACGTCGGGATTGTTAGCCAACGTGCAGAAAGATCCGGTGTCGTTAGCGGCTGCTTCGACTCTCCGTCATTCACGCCACTGACGTGTTTCGCCACCACCCTAACGTTCTCGTCGATGAGGCTCCAGTCCGCGGGCACAAGGATTTCGAGCTGCTCAGCCTCACTCCATTTGGTCGCGGGTGAGATGGCAGTGAGAACCTCCCACTGACGGACGCCGGTGTCTTTCCCGGAGTTCGGTCCGCTCGAACGCAGCGTCAGCGTGTGCGAAACTCGCATCCGCGCTTGAACCGGCACCAATACCGCTTCAAGGTCGAGCCAAGAGCGCGATTTAGGTCCGCTTACCCCATCGGGGTTCTCCTCCATCGGGATATTGCTATAAACCAAAGTCGCCACGGTCGCAGGTGATTCTCCCTTCGACTCTTCCGTATCCAGGCGGCGCAGCTGCATATCGCCATGCCCTCGATAGTCGAGATGCAAGTTGCGTACTTGATTTCGTACTCGGACGGTGCCTGTCTGCCGCGCCGTATTGAGGACAAAGAAAGGACCGACAGGGATTATCGAATCGGATCCGTGTAGCGGCAGGAGTGGGACTTTGACCTGAACGCGAAGCGGCTCGGTCCTTGCTTCTTTCAGGTGGATGGTCCGCAGCGAGGCGAATGGCTGTTCGGCCGTTTCGATGCGATGTTCGACGCGGTCTTCCTTCTCGGACGGAAGCACCTTGATCTCGGCATTCTTTGGTATGAGCAAACTCCAAGTCTTAGCCGGCGCCCCTTCGGTTTTGAGCAACAAATCTGCCTCTGTAGTCAATCCAGCCGCATCGAGTCGCGCCAGAATTCGCCCCTCCGCAGTCCGAACCGAATCCTCCGCGCCCTGCCGTGCCAGGTTCCAGCTTAGATCGAGCTTGTCCACGGGGCCAAGGCCTGGATTGCCGCTGAGGTGATTGTTCTTCAGCTCCAGTCCAGTTTGTTGAAGCTCCTTCACGAGTTGGCCGCCGACTCGAACGTCCGTGCATTCGGCCGGCAAATCCAGCTCCAGCTTGGTGATAACCGCGTGCGGCAGTGTTAGCTCGAATCCCCTGCGAGTGCCTTCGCGCGAGGCCAGCGGCAAGAGCAAATCGAGTTTGATATGATACTCCCCCGGCTTCTCGATCCGCACGAGAAAGCTGCCGGTTTCCGCGCGGCGTATTTGGGCCATGCGCCCGTCGGTCTCGGCCGCCGAGGCTCCCGCCTGGTTGCACCCCAATGCTACCAAAGTATCCGCATGTTCCGCCGTGCCCGCGAACTCGGCCTCGATGTGGACGGCACCAGACTCCACCTTGCCGCGGAGAAAACAGCGCGTGGGAGGCGTGATCTTTTCACTTCGTGGTTTATCTATCTCCTTTTTTAATTTCGCGATTTGATCGAGCAGAGCTTGATACCTGTCCGGTCTTAGAACCACGGCTTTGGGAACAAGGTCGAGAGCTTCATTTGCATGTTCACAAATAAATATCACAACGTCAGCCGGTAGCGACGACAGGTCCATCTTTCTCTGCTCATTGGTTTTCTTGCTATCAGAGGCCGGCAGCGATTTTTTTTCGCCACCATTCGCCTTCTTCGGTGCAAATGGCTTGACGGGAGGGATCTCCTGAGAGCGCAGCGGCAGCGCGATTAACGCACAGAAAAAGAGCAGGATGAAAAATCTGCCCGTCGAGGATGACATGAATGCTTCCTCCCGCTTTCAACTATACCATGTGAGCAACGCCTTTACTCGCCGGCTCGCAGCGTAAGCAAGGGAGGAAGACATCCTTACTAACGCTGCGGGCTGGTCAGGAAGCAATCAATCGCTTCCTCTGCGCTCGCCGCCCGGTACTCCGAACGGAACCATCCGAGGCAGCTAGCATGCGAGCGGAGCATTTCGACAAGGCGCGTCTCGTCGGCATCTTCATCCAATTGTCCGAGTACGAGAAAACCGAAGCGATCCGCTTGCTCCCAGATCGTGAGATTGCTCGATGCAACCGGAGCGATGAGTAGATTGTACCCGGTCTGATGCAACTGTGTCGCCTGGTCATCGGAACACGCATCGATCCGAATACCGCGCAGCGTCAATGGCCTGTCATTGACGTAGAGAACGCGCTCCTTCATCCGCAGGGAACGCAATCCGTGGCTAATGCTCACACGCTCACAGCGTTGACCGTCCTGCCACAGCTCGATTGGCCCTTGATAGAGAAAAGGACATTGCGGCTCCCACAAACTCGCTTCGGGAATGATGACGCGAACGGTCAAGCCGGATTGTTCCGTTGCCTTCTGGCTTGGTGACAAAGGCCGGAGCGGATAAGCGACTTCGATGGTGCTGGCATATGGGCAGCGCGGTCCCATAAGTCGGCCATGCACTTCCGTTGTGGATGTTTGTTGCTCCGGCACCACCGTGATCCATACCTCGGCCTGGGCCGGAACGAGCGAGTAATCGCGCACAATTATCTGGCGAATGCGGTTATCCATGATGGCAGCGTCATTACAGAATCAGCATTGCGTCCCCGTAGCTGTAGAACCGATATTTCTGTGCGACGGCGATCTCGTATGCGCGACGCATCGATTCCATGCCGGTGAAGGCGGCGACGAGCAACAACAAGCTGGAACGCGGTAGATGGAAATTCGTCACCAGGGCATCGACGACGCGGAAGTCGAACGGCGGGCGGATTGTCAAATCAGTTTCGCCGGACCACGCCGATAATGGAAAGCCATGCCGTCCAACCGTCTCCAGAATCCGCACCGAAGTGGTGCCCACGGCGATGACTCGTCGGCCACGCGCCTTGCAGGTGTTGATCGCATCGGCTGCTGTGGCCGGCAGCTCTCCTCTTTCGCTCTCCATGCGATGCTCAGCCACGTCCTCGACCTGTACCGGTTGGAACGTGCCTGGCCCGACGTGAAGGGTCAAACAAGTCCAGTAGATGCCGCGTTGCTTCAACGTCTCGAACACAGCCGGCGTGAAGTGAAGTCCAGCGGTCGGCGCGGCCACCGCGCCGACTTGGCGGGCGTAAACCGTCTGATAGCGTTCGCTATCTCCCGTGCCGGCTCGCCCCTTTCGGATGTAGGGCGGCAGCGGCACACGGCCATAACGCGGCAGGAGTTCGGCAGGCGTCCCCGGCTCGCTCGGTTGAGCCAGCCAGCGGCCGGCCGGCGTCTTGCCCACCAGACACAAGCGCAACAGAGGCGCCTCCGACTCGCCATTGGGAGGATCGACGAGCAGTGTTTCTCCGACGATGAGCCGCCCGCGCGTTTGACAGAGAAGTTCCCACGCACCCTCCGCCGTTGTACCGACAATCAGCCCCTCCCACTTGCCATCCGTGCGCGCGCGCCGTCCAACGACGCGCGCCGGCAGAACGCGCGTATCATTCAGTACCAGCAAATCCCCAGGAGCGAGCAACGAGGGAAGATCGCGGAACTGCTGATGACCCAGCACTTCGCCGCCGCGGCGCAGCACCAGCAGACGAGACCGATCGCGCTCGGCGCACGGTTCCTGAGCGATCAGCGACGGCGGCAACTCGTAATCGAATTCGTCGATGCGGATAGCTTTCTCTCCTCAGATAGTCCGGGTAGGGTTGTCCGCGCCGCGCACGCAGCGCAGCGGAGTAAGCGGCCACGATTACCGCTTACTCCGCTGCGCTGCGTGCGCGGCGCGGCTGTGGACTATTTGAAGTTCTTTACCCACTCGTCGAAGCCTTTTTTGTAGGCCTCCACTGTTTTGGCCGGCCCGGTCAACTTGATGTGATAGACGTTCTTAGGCCCATCAAACTGCACGGCTAGCATCCGATAATTCGGCCGTTTCTCACCCTTGTCGCCAGGATCGAACGGTCGTGTCTTGAACAGGTAAGTGCCCGATACATCCAGGTAGGTCAGCGTGGCGCCGCCAACCTTCATCTCCTCGACCTTGGCGACATCGTCGATCTTTTTGCCCTCGGGCGGGGTGAACTGGCCCTTCCACCGATCGACGTTTTCCTTGGCTGTTCCGCTGATGTTGCGGAAGATGATCAGTTCGGCGTCGTTCGGGTCTTCGCCTTTCTTGGGCAACCGGAACTGCATGAAGCGCATGCGATTCGAGGGGGCTTCTTCTTTCCAATCGCCGGGCGTCGTCGATTTGAGACCATCAAGGTCCACGACAACTCCCTTGCTTTTCTCTTTGTCGCCGTCTGCCGCATTGGATTCGCTGGCGGAGGGGTTGCAAGCCGCGGCCAAAAAGACCAATACTATGAAGCCGATAAGCCGTCGCATTCGTCTTCCTCCCTGTGTGCGGAAGCGATTGACCGTTCGCCGAACGTTTCTGTCAGTTAACGGGATGCCTACGGTCTTGGCAAGAGGCCAAGCGTTCGTCTCGCCGTTGCCTTTGATGCGGCCGTGGCTTACACTCGATGAAGAATGGCGGAGGACTATCAACTATGTTAGCCCCGGCTGCGGTTTCCGAACTGATCCGCCGTTGTCGCGACGGCGAGGCTGCCGCACGCGATCAGCTTTTCGCGCGTTATCAGCATTATCTTTACGTTCTGGCTCAGGCACAGCTCGGTAAGCGTCTCGGCGCCAAGTGCGCCCCGTCCGATCTCGTCCAGCAGACGTTGCTAGAGGCATACCGCGATTTTGCAGGATTTCACGGCCAGCACGAGGGCGAGCTGCTTGCCTGGCTGCGACGCATTCTGGCTCACAATCTGTTCAACGAAGTCCGCCGCTACGGCGCTCGCCAGCGTGACGCTGACCGCGAAGTCTCGCTCGACCAGGTGCGGGCCGGTGTCGATCATTCTTCGCTGCTATTGCAACGCTGCTTGGCCGCCAGCGCTCCCAGTCCAAGTGAGGTTGCCCAGCAACACGAATCCGCGGCGCGCCTTGCCGATGCTCTGCATCGCCTGCCGAAGGATTACCAAACCGTAGTTCTCCTGCGCGTTTTCGAGGAGCTGCCGGCCGAGGAAGTGGCCCAGCGTATGGGACGCACCGCCGGTGCCGTGCGGATGCTGCAAATGCGTGCTCTCACGGCCTTGCGGGAGGAGATGGAGAAATAGACACAAAGCCCATCCAAACCGAAAGAGAGGGTAGAGATGAATCGACGTATGTGGATATCCGCCTCTGTTCTATTGGCTCTGGTCGGGCTGCTGCTCGGCTGGTCCTTACTCACCGCTCAGGCGCCGAAATCTTCCCGAGCGATACCGGAAGGTTTCAGCGGCGAATATGTGTTAATCGAGAAGAATGACGGCGGGTTTGTGCTTCTTCACAAGCCCGAGGTCCGCAGCCTTGCCGGGAAGAGATATTTGGTGGGTTCAACCATCTCACTGAGCGGTGTGACCGACGACGAGTTGTTCGGCCCGCTGGCCCAATGGGTTGATTTGGAGAAAATCCGCCGCATGGGCGAAGCAAATCGGGATTCGGTCATCGGCGACATCGGAAATATCGCGGAAAGACTAAAAAGCGCGTCCGCCACCAAGTAGGCCGAATAAGTCGCTGGGCAAGACGCGCCACGCGAGACACGGTTTTCCTCGTTACTAAACGGAGTTTGGGAATCTGAGAACCTGAGAATATCGGTGCTCAAACACCGTTTCATTTCGCTTTCGGAGGCTCTCGATAGATCAATCCATCCTTCATCACAAAATGCACCTTACGCAACGCCTTGATGTCGCGCGTCGGATCACCATCGACGGCGACGAGATCTGCCAGCAAGCCCGGCTTGATCGTGCCCAACCGATCCTCGAGATGCAGCACCTTTGCGTTAATCGACGTGGCGGAGCGCAGCGCCTGGGCTGGTTTCATGCCGTAATCAACCATCAGCTCCAGCTCGCGCGCTTCGTCGCCGTGAGCGAAGACGCCGACATCGCTGCCGTTGGAAATGACGACGCCCGCTTCTAGCGCTTCCTTGAAGCTGATACGTCTAGACCGAAGCGGAGCCGGCTCCGGTTCCTCGCCGATATGCCAGCCGCGATAACGACTCATGGCCTCGCTCGCCGCCAGCGTTGGGCACAGCGCTACGTGATTATTGACCATTAAACGATACACTTCCGTGTCACCTGCATCGCCGTGTTCGATGGTTGCTACACCTGCCAGCGCCGCCCGCCGCATTCCTTCCTTCGAGGTGGCATGAGCGGACACGGGGCAATTCGCCGCCTTCGCCGTCTCGACGATAATTTTCAACTCGTCGATCGTGAAAGTCGGTTTTGCTTCCTTGCCCGGTCCCCAATAATAATCGGCGTAGACCTTGATCCAGTCGGCGCCGTGGCCGATCTGATCGCGCACCACGCGGCGTAGCGTGTCGCCGTCGGCTTCCTCTGCCCCCTGCGGCACTCGGAAGCTTGGTGCGAATCCCTTTGGCGCGTAGCTGCCCGTGGCCACGATGGCCTTCGTCACCACCAAAAGGCGCGGCCCAGGGATAATGCCTTCGTTGATTGCCTGTTTCAGTCCGGCATCGGCATAGCCGGCCCCTTCGGTGCCCAGGTCGCGCAGCGTCGTGAAGCCGGCCAACAGGTTCTTTCGCGCATGGTTGGTCGCTCGGCAGACGCGGAGAGCTAGCGATTCCTTGAGCACCTGATCCTCCCACGACGCTTCGTTGTACGGATGGAGAAACAGATGCGAGTGCGCCTCGATTAAGCCCGGCAGCAGCGTGGCGTTCGGCAGCTCGATCGTGCGTGCCTCTTCGGTTGAAACATCGGCGGCAGGACCAGCACTGACGATGCGATTGCCGCGGACGAGGACCGCCCAGCCCTCGTGGACTTCCGGCGTAACAGCGTCGAAGACTCGCGCCGGCTTGAGCAGAACCGAACGTTGCGGTGCATCGGACAGCACTAGCGACGGCGTCAACAAGAGGGCAATGGCAGCGAACGAGAATCGAGACATGGCTTTCTCCGTAGGATTGCTTTTGCTCTTAGAGGGATCGACAATGAGGGAACAACAGGTGCCCCGCGTGGTTTATCTTGCGAGGGTCACAATCATGAAGACGACGCTGTTGCTCAGTATGCTACTCGCAGCACCGCCCGGCAGCGATGCGGAAAACCAAAAAGACATCAAGGAGGTCAAGATCGAGGCGAGGGCCGTATGGCCAGTGCAAGAGGAGAAGCCCGTGCAGCGTGTCATTCGCAGCGGCGAGGAACTGGCTGTCGCTCTCGGTGTCGATCCCCCGCATGCCAAAGAAAAAAAATTCCAGACCGGAGCCTCAGAGGACACCGCCAAGTTGCTCAAGGTCAAGAACATCGATTGGAGCAAGCAGATGCTGGTCATTGTTGCCGCGGGCGAGAAACGAACCGGCGGCTACCGGATGGAAATTCTGTCCCTTCGCGCGAAGGCTGATAGGTTGATCGTGAATTGGAAACTACACTCGCCGCCGCCAGGAACCTTTGTCACGCAAGCGATCTCGTACCCAGCGCAAATGGTGCTGGTAGAGCGCTTCCAAGGTGCCGTCTGCTTTGATCCGCCCGTTGAGAAAAAATAGAACACGGATGCACACGGATTAGACGGATTTACACGGATCGAACCATCAAATAAATCAAAAAGAGGTTTCGTTTCGTTTTTCTTTCTGATCCGTGTAAATCCGTCGAATCCGTGTTCTATTCAGCGATTCAATTAGTTAGAGGCTCTCAGTCGACATACGGATCGGCGCCGAGATCCTTGAGAATCTCCTGCCGTTGTTTTTCGTGGACGAGCAAATCGACGCGGTTCTTAAAATGGCGACGCTCGACCCGCCGCTGAGCGCGGCGAAATAGTTTCAGATATTGGCCCCAATCTCGCTCACCTCCACGGCGGCCAAACTCTTTCCACCTTTCCTGTCGCTTCGGCCCCAATCCTTCGAGTAGTTCATCATCCAGCGACAAGAAAAACTGAGCGCTGCCGGGATCGCCTTGGCGGCCGGCGCGGCCGGCGAGCTGGCGATCGATACGGAGCGATTCATGGCGCTCGGTGCCCAGGACGTGCAAACCGCCGGCGGCCAATACTTCGTCCGCCGGCTTGATGTCGGTACCGCGACCGGCCATGTTCGTGGCGATCGTTACTCGACCGATTAGCCCGGCCTGGGCGACGATCTTCGCTTCCTGCTCGTGCTGCCGCGCGTTGAGCACTTGATGTTCGATGCCGGCGGCCGTTAACCGCTCACTCAGCTTCTCGGATTTCTCCACCGAGCGCGTGCCGATCAATACGGATCGGCCCATCCCTTTCAGTCGGGCCACTTCCTCGACCACCGCATCGAACTTGGCGTCCTCGTGGGGAAAGACGCGATCGGGCCATTGCTCGCGGATGACCGGGCGATTGGTCGGCACGCACACGACCCAGATCTTGTACACTCGCCGCACTTCCCAGCGATTTTGTAAGGCGGTGCCGGTCATGCCGGCCAACTTCTTGTACAGGCGGAAGTAGCTCTGAAACGTAACCTGGGCGGCATGGTCGGCGGGATGATTGATCTGCACGCCCTCTTTGGCTTCTACCGCTTGATGTAGCCCTTCGCGCCAGTGACGATCCGGCATGCGTCGGCCTGTGAACTCATCGATGATAACGATCTTGCCTTTGTCGATCATATAGTGCTGATCACGGCGGAAACGATAGTGAGCGTGCAACGCTTGCTCGATGGCTTCCTCGAGCTTGTCCATCGCCTTGCCGTGCGGGCCGGAAGGTGGATTGGAATAGCGGGCCAGCTGCATTCCGTTGACGTTGAGCACGAGTTTCTGTTTTTCGACATCGAAGTAAAAATGCTCTTCGGGCTTCATTATCCGCACCAGCTGGTCGGCCCACTTGAAAACGATTTGTTCCTCATCGGTGGCCGGCCGGGTCGGCGAGCTGATGATGAGCGGGGTCCGCGCTTCGTCGATAAAGATGTTGTCCGCCTCATCGACGATGGCATAGTGGTGCGGCCTTTGTGTGAATGAATCCTCTTTAGAAGGCGGAGCGCTGGCCCGCAGCCATGGATCCCAAAATGGTGCATCCTGTCCTTTCGTGCCAGCGCCCTTAAGACGATCGCGCAGGAAATCGAAGCCGAACTCCGAGGCGGTGCCATAGGTAATGTCGCAGCGATACAGCGGAAAGCGTTCCTGGTCCGGCATCGACATCTGAATGACGCCGACCGTCAGTCCCAGGGCGTTGTAAATCGGCCCCATCGTCTCGGCATCGCGGCGCGCCAGGTAATCGTTGACGGTGGTGACGTGGACGCCTTTTCCTTCGAGGGAGTTGAGGAAGGCAGGAAGGGTGGCGCAGAGCGTCTTGCCTTCGCCGGTGGCCAACTCGGCGAGACCGCCTTGGTGCATCACGACTCCCGCTGTCAGCTGCACGTCGAACGGCCTCAGACCAAGATGCCGCTTCGCCGCTACACAGACGAGGCCGAATGCTTCGGGAATAAGCCTGTCCAACGACTCGCCGCCACGCGCTCGGCCGCGCAGCCGCAAACTCGTCGTCTTCAATTCGGCATCCGAAAGGTCGTCGTACTTTTTCTCCCACCAGCGGATGCGCGGGACATACAGCGCCGCCCGCGCCAGCCGCCTTTGCCAGGGAGGACCGATCAATGCCATCAACCGATTCCGCCAGAGCGAACCGAGACGATTGCGCGGCGCCGGCGGCTTAGTATAAACGGCCTCGGGGATGGATTCGCTGGGAACGCTGAGTGTGCTCAAGACGACAACCTCCGCTCAATACCTTGAAGAGTGCGCTCCAGCATAGCAGAAAGTCTCGTACACGTCGATGAGATAAGATGAATCTTCGAGGGATTTATTGTCTACGCTCTCCGATTATTTCGCAGGCTCGAATGGAACAATTTCGCGAGTATCTGAGCGAGGGGGAACGCGCCGGGCAACGGTATGCTCTGGGTCTGCCGCGTCAGACGCCGCGCGGCGCGACCGGCCTGGCTTTGGGCCAGAGGGCCGGAAGTTCGCTGGAATTCAAAGATTACCGCGATTATCAGGTCGGCGACGATCTCCGCCACATCGATTGGAACGCCTTCGCGCGGAGCGATCAGCTCTCGGTCAAACTGTACCGTGAGGAAATCACCCCGCACCTCGATCTCGTTCTGGACGTATCGCGGTCGATGGCCTTGGAGAGCACGGCCAAGGAACGCGCGACCGTCGCGTTGGCGGCATGTTTGGCAACGGCGGCCACCAACGCCGGATTCGGCCGTGCCGTGTGGCTGATGGCGGATGATTTTCGACTGCTGCCCAATGGCGATGCTTCACCAATTCTTTGGGGCGATTTCGAGCTGAATCATCGCGGCAGCCCAACGGCGGTGCTGGCACGAGGGGCGCCGGCCTGGCGTCCGCGCGGGGTGCGCGTGCTCCTGAGCGATTTGTTGTGGGTTGGTGATCCGCTTCTCGCGCTGCGGTCGTTCACCGAGGGCGCGGCGGCGGCCGTCGTGATCCAGTTGCTCGCCGATGCGGATGTCAATCCGCCGGAGGACGGCGCTCTGCGGCTGATTGATGCGGAAACGGAGCAGTTGCGTGAGATTCACGTCGATGCAGAGATCGCACGGCGCTATCGTGAGGGGCTAGCGCGACATCAGCAGAATTGGCATCAAGCATGCCGGGCAAGTGGAGCGATTTTCACCACGGTCATCGCCGAAACTCTGCTCCGCGACTGGCGGCTGGATGAACTGATAGCAGCGGAGATTCTACGGCTGGTATGAGTCCGAACGGGGAGACAAAGCAGAGCAGCGACCGTCAGGGAGCGGAGATTCGTACAACCGCTCCCTGACGGTCGCGGCTCGGCCGACATCAGGGGACCGTCCGTTCGTCCGAAATCCTTACCAGTAGCGGTATCGGTATCCGTATACTCCTGTCCACGGGTTGTACCAGCTCCGGCCGTAACCCCAGGTGCCCGTGTATGGATTGATGAAGGCTCCACTGCCGTAGTAGCGGCCCGTCCACGGACTGTAGCCCGTGCCGCCGTAGTAGTAGCCTGTCCACGGACTGAAGGCGGCTCCGCCATAATAGGCTCCGCCGGTCCACGGGTTATAAACCCCTGCTCCGTACGCACCCGTTCCGACCCAGGGATTGTAGTAATACCGGCTGCCCCACAAAACTTGGGCGTTCGCGGTAGAAGCCGTCGAAAGGGTCAGAACCACGCCCACGACGCTCGCAAGGATCCACTTCATGATGTCACCTCCATTCATCAGTCTCAGGATTCGCTAATCCGCCCTTCCCCGATAAAACCACGAGCAAAAACCGCGCCGGAAGTCGCGAAACGACCGGGCAGAAAGGATGCGGCGGCGTTGCTACAATGGCGACGTAGACGGCGGAATAGTGCCCAATTTCTAGTGTTTAAGGATCTGTCTCATGGTTCAGTTGACCCACGAAGTGATTGATTATCACACTCTGACCGAGCAGGTGCGCCTGCCCAACTGCGGCGGCGTCGTCGTTTTCCTCGGCACCGTGCGCGACTTGACCGGCGAGCGCGTGACCGTAGCCCTGGATTACGAGGCTTATGCGGAGATGGCCGAGAAGAAAATGGCCGAGATCGAGGCTGATACCCGGCAGTGTTGGCCGATCGGCGAGATGGCGATGATCCATCGCTTGGGCCATCTGGAGGTAGGCGAAATCAGCGTCGCCGTGGCCGTGAGCTGCCCGCATCGCGCCCAGGCGTTCGAGGCCTGCCGGCACGCCATCGATCGCTTGAAGGAACTCGTTCCCATCTGGAAAAAAGAGAACTGGGCCGATGGCTCGACCGAGTGGGTCCATCCCGGCGCGGATCGGTGAGCGATTTTGCCACAGCGGGATGACGAATTGAACATGTGGCGCGAATTCGCGCAAATGTTCAAAATTTTGCATTTCTTCGGCGAGCGGCTGGCTCAGTAGATAAAGAGATCACGGCCCCCCAGGAGCCTTGCGAATGGCCACGCCGCCCTTCAATTCACTTTTGCATCAGATTCGTCGCTTATCCGGCTCGCTGAGCGAGCAAGACAGCGATGGGCAACTACTGGAACGCTTCCGCGCCAGCCGCGATGAGGCCGCTTTCACCGCGTTGGTGCGCAGGCATGGGGCGATGGTGTTCGGCGTGTGCCGACGCGTGTTGCACCACGAGCAAGTCGCCGAGGACGCTTTCCAGGCCGCGTTCCTTGTCTTGGCGCGCAAGGCGGCGTCGCTGCGACTCGAGCGCTCGCTGGGCGGTTGGTTGCATGAAGTGGCTTATCATCTTGCACTACGCGTTCGAGAAAAGGCCGCGAGCCGGCTAAAGAACGAGAAGGAGGTTCGCCCGATGACATCGACCGAAGACCCGACGAATGAAGTGTGCCGTCAAGAATTGCGATTGCTGCTCGATGAGGAGCTGCGTCAGCTTCCGGCGAAATACAGAGAGCCGTTCTAGAAAATCTCTTCTCAATTGTTTTGATCGTCATCGAAAGCGATTCTATACTTGCCGTGTGCAGTTTGGCCAATCCGTCGGGTAAGATGAGTTGGTTGCGTAACAATATAGTGCAATCGGCGAACCAACTCTTTCTTCTGCGTGGCACGAGCGGTCGCTCACAAGTTCGGCTGTCGAAGCATCGTTCGCCGATTATTTGAACCAATACAAGATTGGCCAAACCCGGCAAGATTGAGAGTAAGTCGTATCAACATTGGCGGACATTCTCATGAAACACTGGATAGCAGACTGCCTTCGCTTTGGGAAAGCCAAAGGGTTCTTGACATACACAGATGTCAACCGATTCGCGGTCGGAAACCCAGAACTCTCAGCCGAGGAGATCGATGAATGTCTACTGGTGCTTGAGGAGGAAAATATTGAGGTGACGAGTGAAGAGCCCATCCAACAGTTGGACATGACTAAAGGTTCTCGCGAGATCTATCACAAGTTTCCGATCGATCTGATTGAAGGATGGAAAGGCTATCCGGTCCGACTCCTTGGCCCTCGGATGTCAGAGTGTCATGGAGAGCCAACGTTGCTCGTCCAAAGCATGCCGGGCGGTTTTGTAACGGCAAATTGTTCTGCGTGCGGAAAGAAATACACTCTTAAAGAGCATGAGTTTCGTCGTCTGCAACTTTGGATCAGCTGCCCGCGATGCAAGCGCCAGATGAGCCCCGATAGGCTTTCTCGAATCAATAGTCAAGCTAGCGGTAATTACGGATATGTTTGCTCCAAATGCCAGATCTACGTCCTACTTACGGACTTGCTGCCTCGATGGGAAGACATCGTGTAGGGGCAAGCCCGGTCTGGCAACCAATTGATAACGCAGAAATCGAACAACCGGCGATCCAGTGGGCGAGCAACATGACAAGCGGAGGAGGTTTTACAGCGCTTATCGCGCCAAGCTTTGCGGTAGGCAAACCATTGACACTCCCGACGGAGTTCCCATTGGGAGCCCCTCGAATGTTAATGGGTCGCGGTGCCGTCTGAAGCATAGAGGTGGAGGCGGAAATGTTGTCGCTTGTTGGCACGCGATGACAGAACCCTGCTCGCACACGGCAAGTTGGCAAGGTGGCCGAATCTCTTGGCCTTAACCCTTGACAGGGAAAAAAGTTTAAGCATTTCGCCCTTTATGCCAAAACTGAGGGCGTAACTGGCAACCTGGCAAAATCCCCTCGTGACCTTACCCCAAACGTGCCGCTGCGAACACTTCTTTTCCGGCCAGCCAGCGTTCGGCGGCGTCGGGCAGCGATAGCGCGATGTCGAGGGCTGCGGTCAGTTCCAGCAACGCGCCATCCAGGTGGGCCTCCTCCAGTCCGGCACGCATCCCATCGAGGACGTAAGTGCATAAAGTTCGCTGAGGAGCGTAAACGGGGACGCTGACCGCGTTGCCCGTTTGCAGGGCGCGCTCGCATTGACGTGCATCCGAAGAATTGAAACCGCGGCAGGTCAAGGGGCGCACGGGATAAGCGGTGCAGCGATTCTCGACCAGCAGGGGACAGGGCCAGCCGGCGCGCCGGCGCTGATCGGGCCTCAACGCTCGTCGTTGTTCCGCCCGTTCGCGGACGCGCGCCAGCGTGGCCTGCATCTGATCGGGCGTCAGCGTCTGACGTAGGTAGGCCACGATGCGCAAAACTTCGGGCGCCGCCGTTCCCACCGTTTGATGGCAGCAGAAGGCACAGCCCTCCTGGCAGGCCGACGGCAGACGCGGCGGATCGGTAGCGATCGCGACGTTCACCGCATCCTCTGCCACGCGGACGGCGTCTTCGGCAATCGCCACGACTTGGAGCGCGATGCGGCCGGTCGCCAGCCGAGCGGACGTCTTCAGCCGTTGGCTGCGCCGCGCTTCCAGCTCCGCTCCGCTTACCCCCGTCGCAGTCGTTCCGACCACCTTCCGCCGCTTCACTCGTTTTCCTTTCCACTTCTTAAGATGATCAACCCTCGGTTAGTAACTCAACACCCGGTTCGCCTTCGCGGACCTCGCCGATGATGAAGGTCCGAACGCGGTCCTCTTCGAGCCGCCGCTGAATGCTTTCGGCGTAGTAGCTGCTGACGATGACGACGAAACCGATGCCCATGTTGAAGACACGGAACATCTCGGCTTCATTGATGCCGCCCAATCGCTGCAGCCAACCAAACACGGGCGGGATAGGCCAGCTACCTTCGCGGATGAAGACGCGGCGGCCCGGCGGCAGCACGCGCGGCACGTTGCCCTCCAGCCCCTCGCCCGTGACGTGGGCCAAGCCGCGTACCACGCGGCGCTTGACAGGATAATGCCGCAGGATGCTCTTGATCGCCCGCACGTAGATGCGCGTCGGTTCCAGCAGTTCCTCGCCCACCGTTCGCCCCAACTCCGGCACGAAATCACCGATCTTTAATCCGGCGTGGTCGAACACTACCTTGCGCGCCAGGCTGTAGCCGTTGGAATGAAGTCCCGTGCTAGCCAGGCCGAGCACCACATCGCCAGGCTGGATCGCTTTGCCGTTGACGATGTGATCGCGCTCGACGACGCCGACGCAGAAGCCGGCCATATCGTAATCGCCCGGCTGATAGAAATCGGGCAAGATCGCCGTCTCGCCGCCGACCAGGGCGCAGTCCGCCTCCATGCAGCCGTCGCTGATCCCCTTGATGAGATCGCGCGTCAGGGCCGGATCGTCCTTTGGCATCGCCAGGTAATCGAGGAAGAGCAGCGGTTCGCCGCCGGTACAAAGGCAATCGTTGACCGACATGGCGACAAGGTCGATCCCGACTGTATCGTGTTTGCCCATCATCGACGCGATTTTGAGCTTGCTGCCGACGCCGTCGGTACAGGAGACGAGGACGGGATGTCGATAATTCCGCGAGAACAGGCGAGTGTTGTAATCGAGGCTAAATAGGCTGGCGAATCCGCCGAAGCCGTCGAGGACGCGCGGCGTATGCGTGCGGCGTAGATACGGCACCATACCCGCAAGGGTCTGCTCGTAAACGTCGAGATCGAGTCCTGCGGACTTGTAGCTCAAGGACGTGCGCGGCTCGGCAGAGTGGTTTTCCATAGGGGCATCATAGGAAAGGTAAGTTCAAGCGCCAGCGCCTCCATCTCGTTCCGATAACGCCCGAGCCGCGCACGCTTTTCGGTCCGAGCCGCGCACGCAGCGGAGCGGAGTAAGCGGCCGCCCAAGAAACCGCTTACTCCGCTCCGCTGCGTGCGCGGCTCGGACGAATAAGGCGAACCAACTTAACCATTGCCGGGCGAGATCCTCAATTCCTGAAAGAGCGCCGTCGCCTTGTCCGGGTGTTCGGATAGATACCAGGCCAAGGCCCCGAAGAACATTTCCAGCTGGGAAACATATTCCTCAGCTAATCGAGGCGCCGAGGCGCCGAACAGCCGGGTCGCCAGGCTGACGGCCCGGCTATCAGTATGTAAAATCATGTCCATTTGATGACGCATGGCCGGTTTGCCTTTGCCGTCGCTGCCTTCCTGATGATTGAGGACAACCACGGCGCGGATGGACACGGCGGGCAGCATCAGCCCGGCCTTGACGCGCCCCTCGGCGTACCAGACACGCTGTTTCGGAGTACGCACAATGGTCTGCCAATGCACTTCCCCATTTTGCGCATCCTTCCACATGAAACTGCCGTCGCCGAGGGATTGAATGTCGGTACACTTCGCCCCCAAGCCGCGCCACAAGTGTACGGCGATGTCTGGATGATCGAGCAGCCAATAATACAGAGCGGGACGGCAGTGGAATGCCTCAAGCGGTCCACGCGAGGACAAAGTGGGATGCTCGATGACGGTGCGAACACGCTCGCGTATGGGGGGAGCCAACTCCTCCAGCGGCACGGGAGCAGGGATGAATCCTTGTTGAACGACCGGCGTTCGCACGGTTGCTGGGACCGGCGCACCGCCGGTCGTTGCTTGCGGCGGACTATCCGGCACAGTCTGGGCCAGGGCAGCATTGGTTGCCGCCGCGCTCGATATCATTAGCACCCACAGCAACACCCGGCGACGGCATTCCATCAGGCACCTCGCGGTTGACGCAGATTTCCAAATATCTCTCGGCGCGTACACACTATTTAATCATCGAATGCCGATCGCGCCGGCATGAGGGATTTTGCCGTGATTTCCGCCGCGGGGAGTGCCCTTGTTCCCGCGAACGTCCGAGGGCTATAATCCCGCTCCCTGGAATTGTCCAGGGGAGGATCAAAAGACAAGTCGCCACGAAACACACGAAAGACACGAAAAAAAAGAAGAAATCAAAGAAGTATGCAGAGCGATCCGGCAATTCTCTGGTTTCTTTCTTTCGTGTCTTTCGTGTGTTTCGTGGTTGATTATTCTGGGAGGCGCCATGGCAGGATATGCGATCTGGTCGCGGAAGTTTCTCTCGACAGTATTGCTGGTTTTCCTGCTTGGCTGCGGCATCGTGGGATGGCGTGAAAGTGCCTTCCTGCTGTCCTGGTTTTACGTTCGCAACCTGGCCAGCGCCTCGGAAGCGAATAGGCAGCGGTGGGTGGGCCGAGTGGCGAATCTGGGCGAGACAGCGCTGCCGGCATTATTCGACTGCCTGACGCAAGCCGATACCCGTGTCTGTGGCAATGGGCGGGCGGCCTTGCAGCACATGACGCACCTATGGGGCTATGACTCCGCGCGAACGGCGGATCTCGCGCTTCGCCTTTCGCGCGAGTTCGCGCGCTTCAGTCCGGCGGGCCAACACCAAGTTCTCGATCTGGCTGCTGTCTGGTTCCATGAGCCGGCACGCCAGCCGGACGGCCTCGTTTCCGCATGCGGAAGCCTTCTCACAGAGTCCGTCTCGGTCAATGATGAGGTCGTCCGAGCCAGCGCCCTGGAATTGTGCGGTCTTATGCTCAATCTATCGGGGAATGAACAGAGCCAACAGTCCGGCAAGCCACTGGATCCGGCTCGAAAGTTGGTCGCCGCCGCGCTCCAGGCTGAAACGACGGAGAATCGCTTGCGGGCGGTGCGGCTAAGTTTGTGTCCCGGCATGGCCGATCTGCTGGAGCAGGTCGCGACTCTGTTGAGCGATGAGTCCGCAGAAATCCGCCGCGCAGCATTGGTGGCCGTGAGCCGAGCACGCGAAGCCGTTCATGAGGATCAGCTCCTTCCTTGTTTACACGACTCCGACCCCGAGGTGCGCCGCCTGTGCGAGCGAACCCTCATCGCTCGCGGACTCCGCCGCGAACACCTCGAACTGGGCCGCCTCCTTACCGATCCTCAGCCGGCCACGCGCTTACAAGTCCTGGATCGTTTGCGCGAATCGAGCGAGTTGGATCCCGGCTTATGGCTTCGCAGACTCAGTCTCGATCCTTCTCCCGCGGTTCGTGTTGCCGCCGTGCGCGCCATGACGCAGCAAGGATTCACCGATCTCAGCGACCGCATTGATCAGATCGCTCGTGAGGATGGAGATCCCACGGTGCGCCAGCTGGCACAGTATTATCTAAGATGTCCGCGCCGCGATCCCGAAGGCAATCAACACGGGTCGGACAGCCTTGGTTCTGCGTCTGGCCGCGAGCGGTAGAAGAACGCTCGACTGTCCGTCATCGATATGGCTCGCAGCCAAACTCACGCGACCGACCTCCCAGAGACGAAGCGAGAACGACTCGATAAGGGGCATGTAGAACGAATTCCACAGCTGCTGTACCTGGGTTCCGGGGCTTCCGTCCGCGGAATCTGACTCTATGGCCGCATTGTTTGCCGAAATGCACTCTCATTTCTCAATCAAAACTAGTTCATACATTTTCACTTGTTAGGTTCGTAGGTTGTTTTGCGGACCTCGCTAAAATGCGGGAGAATGACTGTCCGCTGTAGCTGCTTTCTCTACCTCATCGATCCGGTTTCTTGTTCCTGACGGCTTGTCACCGGCCCCTCATTCGTGGATCAGCTTATTATTCTCGCGGTGTTTGACTGCTTTGGTCGGGGAAGTGGAAGCGATTATCCCTAGCGAATTTGTTCCCCATCAGGTAACGTTAAATGTCGCCGTTGTGCCCCGGAATACGAGCAGAAGCATGCGAGCGCGCTTGATCGTAGAAACCGGTGCGGCCTCACCACAATTGTCGGACCTCTCGCCCAAGGAAATGATTCGGCTGGGCCGCAATAGTAAAAACGACGTCGTGCTGGACGACCCCCATGCCTCGCGCTGGCATGCCGAGGTTTACAGCGACGGACAGAATTGGTACGTCCGCGACCGCCGTACTACCAACGGCACCAAGGTCAACGGCGTGAAGATCAACGAACCGACGTTGCTGGCGAACAACCACGTCATCAGCATCGGTGATGCCCGATTGCGGTTCACGCTCGACTCCTCTCTCCAAGGCACGGAGGAACTGCCGGTCATCGTCGCTCAGGTGAAACACAACGATAAGAAAACAGCGTCACCGGAGTCCAGCAACGACTTTAATCCGACCATTCTTCACGCGGACGAGTTGACGGCGCTTCTCCAGTTCATGACGGCGTCGCTATCAGAGACGACCCCGCACGGCCTCGTGGCCCTGGCATTGACGACGATCTTGCGGCAGACGCTGGCCAACGTCGCCGGCTTTCTCAGCCTCGATGCAGATGAGCCACAATTTCGATTGGTGTTGCCCGTTCAGGCCGAGGTGGACACCCAGCTGAGCCGGAAGTTGACGCAGCGCGTGCAGACCGAAAAGCGCTCGGTCTGGCTTGGGGCCGATCGGCTCCGTGAGATGGACAGTGATAGTTTGGTCGCGTTCCGTGATGCCATCGGCATCCCCTTGCGTGTCGGACCGGCCCTTGGTGAAACCCCGGCCAATGGGACGCCGGAGTCGCCCGAAACCCTCGGCGCGCTGCATGTCTATAAGACGCAGTGCCTGTTCAACGAGCGCGAATTGCGTTTCTGCGAAGTACTGGCCGGTTGCCTAGCCAGCACCCTGCATGTGCTTCGGGCGCGCCGAGCGTTGGAAGCCGATAATTCGCGCCTCCGCGATCACGCCGCCGGTCCTTCCGACATCCTGATCGGCGATAGCACGGCCATGAAGCAGCTGCGCCAACAAATCGCTCAGTTCGCGTCGTTGCCTTGCACTGTCCTCATCACCGGCGAGAGTGGTGTTGGTAAGGAGTTGGTCGCTCTCAGCTTGCACCAGCTAAGCCCCCGACGGGAGGGACCGCTTGTAACCCTCAATTGCGGGGCTATTCCGCACTCGCTGGCTGAATCCGAACTTTTCGGACACGAGAAAGGGGCCTTTAGCGGCGCCGAGCGCGATCGATTGGGCTGCTTCCTCCGCGCCGATCAGGGCACGCTGTTTCTCGATGAAATCGGCGAAATGCCGTTGGCGGAGCAGGTGAAGCTTTTGCGCGTGCTTGAGACGAAGGGACTGCGCCAGGTCGGAGGGGACGAAGAGGTCAAAGTGGATGTTCGAATCATCGCCGCCACCAACCGCGATCTAAAGCGTGAAATTCAAGAGCATCGTTTCCGCAAGGATCTGTTTTACAGGATGGGTATGACTATTCATGTTCCGCCGCTGCGGGATCATCTGGAAGATGTTCCTGCGCTGGTGGAGCACTTCCTATCGCGCCTTTCCGGGGAATATCGCCGTCACTTGAGCTTGTCCGCTGCTGCCCTGGAACGACTTCAAACCTATCCCTGGCCAGGTAACGTTCGCCAGCTCCGTTCCGTGCTGGAATCAGCCGTGGCCATCACTGAGGGCAGTGTCATCTCTGTCCGCAGCCTTGACCGACTCCTCCTCGATGAAGTACCCAGCGAGACCGGATCTTCCGATCAACTGCCGACGCTCAACCTCGGTGAACTGGAAGCACGGGCAATTCGTCAGGCGCTCGCTCAGACCGGCGGCAACAATACGCAGGCCGCGCGCTTGCTCGGCATCCATCGCGATACGCTCATCACCAAAATGAAAAAATTCGGCATCGACCGCAAGGGGTGAGGGTCACTTCATCTCTTCTCCCGTTCCCACGCCGAGCGCAAGTACTAAAGCGCGAACTTCCCTCTTCCCTTGACGTGCTTCCGGACGGATAATCGGGCATCATGCTCCACGGTTTGACGGAGAGGGATGACGGACATGAGCGAGCCTGGAACTACCTATGAGGGCTCTCTGCTGCTGACGCTCGAAGAGATCAGCCAGCTGGTCGCCCACAGCCACCATTCGAGCGAAACGCTGACGAACATAGTCCGTCTCATTCAGGGACGTTTCCACACCGCCGTTTGTTCCGTGTATTTTTACGTACCCGATCGCGGGGAGTTGGTTCTTGGCGCGACCGTCGGCCTGAAGTCTGAAGCAATCGGTCAGGTGCATATGCGGATTGAAGAGGGATTGACGGGATTGGTGGCGCAGCAGATGGCTCCCGTGGCAGTAGCAGATGCGTTTCAGCATCCGCGCTTCAAGTATTTTCCGGAAGCCGGCGAGGATCCGTACCACTCGTTCCTCGGAGTGCCGCTGGTCGAGGGCGGCACGCTGCAAGGCGTGCTCGTGGTCCAGACGCGCGAGCCGCGTCAATTCTCGCCCAGCGAAGTGCGGATGCTGGTGACAGTTGCCGCCCAGCTAGCCGCGCTGGTCGGCGACGCATTGCTGCTCGACCAAGTATCCGCGGTCGTCCACCCTCGCACTGTGCCTCTCCCATCGGAACCGGGGCTGGTCCTTCAGCTGAAAGGAGCTTCCCTAAGTCCGGGCATCGGTTTGGGCCGGGCGTACATCGTTGATGCGGTCGAGGAATGGCGGCGCGACGTGCCCGCTAACGGGCGAGGGGTCGTCGAGGAACGCCGCCGGCTGATCGAGGCCATGCAGCGGGCGCGTGAGGAGATCACTCGGCTAAGCCAGCGCATCTCTGAATTGGTAGGCGAAGATCACGGCGCTATCCTGCAAGCTCAATTGATGATTATGCAAGACCGCACAATCGAGCGCGATCTCGACGCTTGCCTGGAAGCTGGTTCTGCCGCCGAGGTTGCCCTGCTGGCCACGCTCGATAAATACGTCTCCGCACTGCAAAGAGTCACGACGCCGTTTTTCCACGAACGCATTTACGACATCAAGGATGTCTTTCACCGCATTTTATGGCAGCTGCGGCCGCGGCAGCCGGCCGATCCGACCGGCGACCGTATTGTGCTGGTGGCGCGCGAGGCTTCGGTGATGGAGCTGTTTGCCGTGGATCTTGATCGACTCGCAGCGGTGGTCGTGGAGCATGGCGGGGCACAGAGCCACGCCGCCATCCTCGCCCGCAGCCTCGGCATTCCCATGGTGGGTCAGATCGCCGACTTCTCGACGCTGGCACACTCCGGCCGGCTGATGCTCGTCGATGGCTCGGCGGGGACCGTGGTGCTTGATCCCGCCCCGTTGTGCGTCGTACCTCCTAGCAACGTTGGCCTCGTCGCCGGCCGAGAACCCGTTGCGCCTCCCCCGTCCGAGCCGGGTCTGCCCGCGGTTGAAGTGAACATCAATTTGTTGTACGAGGCTCGTTCCGCTTTCAACCAGGGAGCGAGAGGCGTCGGTCTGTATCGCAGTGAGTTCCTATTCCTCGCCCGCCGTACCCTGCCGACCGAGGAGGAGCAGGTCGAGATTTACCGCAAGCTTCTCCAAACAATGGCAGGCCGGCCTGTCACCATCCGCACTTTCGATCTACGTCCGGACAAGCTCGCTGCTTATTCTCACTTCGGCTCGACGGCCGCGAGACCGTTCGACTGGCGGCTAGTGCTGGACTCGCCCCCGTTGCAGCAGCTCTTCCAGGATCAGGTCCGAGCGATCCTTCGCGCCTCCATCGCGGGGACGGTTCGCATTCTCGTGCCATTGGTCACCAGTAGTGAGCTGCTCGATTTTGTGCTGGAAACGGTGGACAAGGCGCGCGACAGTCTGGCCGCGGAGGGGTTGCCCTTTGCAGCCGACGTGCCTTTGGGAGTGATGATCGAGGTCGCCGCGGCTGTCTCCCTCGTCTCCGCCTGGGCCGAGCAGGTGTCCTTCTTTGCCATTGGTACCAACGATCTCGCTGCCTCCGCGCTCGGCTTGGACCGCGACGATCCGCTGCTGGCACAACAGGCTGACTCGCTGCATCCGGGCCTGATTCGCCTGATACACGATGTCGCCGCCAGCGCCCATGCCGCCGGCCGGCCTGTATCCGTCTGCGGCGAGATCGCCGCGGATCCTCTTGGCGCTCTCGCTCTTGCCGCACTAGGTGTCGATACGCTGAGTGTGCCAGTTAATCAACTGAGCGCCGCCCGGCAAGCGCTCGCCGGCTGTAACGCGGCAGCGCTTGCGGATATGAAGGCGGAATTGTTACGCCAGCGCGCGACCACGGCGATCCGTAAACTTCTCAAATCCCTTCCAGACCGCCAATGAGGTGGCCATTCTTTCGATTTGTCATCATGAATAGCAACACGAGTATTTCCGAGCGTCTGCGCGTGGCTGTAAATCGCCAACGTTTACTCGATACGGCTTACCAACTCGTTTCCGTACCGAGCCGCACCGGCGAAGGCGGCGCAGTCGCCGATCGCCTCGCCGAACTGCTGCGCATCGATGGTTTCACCGTCGAACGCCCCATCGCGAATCATCCGGCCGCCCCGGCGGTCGTCGTCCGCTTCGGCAGTGGGAAGGGGGGCCCAACGCTGCAATTTGACGGGCATCTCGATACGGTGCACTTGCCGTTCGTGCCGCCGGCGATCGCTGATGGCAGGTTAACGGGTAGCGGCGCCTCGGACATGAAGGGTGGCACTGCTGCTGCCGTGGAGGCGCTGCGCGTCTTACGCGACACGGGCGCGTTGACCTCAGGGTCCGTGATGCTGACGGCCCACGATCTGCACGAAGCGCCGTGGGGACTTGGCCAGCAGCTCAACGCCCTTATCGCCGAAGGGTACGTTGGCGATGCTGTTCTCATCCCGGAACCACTCTGCGATCATCTGCCGATCGTCGGCCGCGGCAACGCCACCTGGAAGGCAACCATTCGGCGAGCCGGCAAGCCAGTCCACGAGGTGATGCGGCCGCCCGATGAACCAAGCGTCCTCGCTGCCGGCGGCGAGATGATCTCCCGCCTGGGCCGACTCGCCGAAAGTTTGGCGACACAGTCCGATCCGCTGGCCGGCTGTGAGAGCGTCTTCATTGGCCAGATCCATGGGGGAGAGATTTACAATCAATATCCGCAAGAATGCTGGCTCGAAGGCACGCGCCGCTGGCTGCCCGGCGTTTCGCCCGCCCTCGTCGAGGGCGAGTTTCGCACGCTGCTTAGCGACCTAGCCCGTGATACACGCACAAGGATCGATGTCGAATGGACGTTCATCCGCGATGCTTTCCGCTTGCCGCCGAGCGATCCACTCGTGCAGACGTTCCAGCAGGCGTACAGAATTATCAGCGGCCAACCGCTGCCGCCTGGCCCGAAGCCGTTTGTCGATGACGGCAACTGCTTTTATGGATCGAAGAACATTCCCGCAGTCACGCACGGTCCGCGCGCCGGCGGACAGCACACGGTCAACGAGTGGGTGGATATCGACGATTTGGTGCGCGTCGCGCATCTCTATGCGTTGACGGCGGTGCTTTACTGTCTGGAGCTATCATGATGACTGCAACCTTGCCCGATCTGATTTCCCATGCCCAGACGACCGAGGAACGATTCCTCCGCCACATCTTCGTGCGCGATCAGATGGCCGAGTGGAGCAAGCATCCGCTGGTCATGGCTCGCGCCGACGGTGTGTGCTATTGGGACGTGACCGGCAAGCGCTACCTCGACGCCCTGTCCGGCATCTACGTCGTCTCTGTCGGTCACAACAATCGTCGCGTGATCGAGGCCATCCATAAACAGCTTGACACACTGCACTTTTCCCCGCCGATGCACGGGACGAACCCAGTGGCGGTGCAGCTCGCGAATCTGCTTGCCGAGCTTGCGCCCGGCGATCTCTCCGCGGTCAAGTTCCAATGCGGCGGCGCCGAAGTCACGGAGGCGGCCATCAAGCTCGCGCGCCAGTATCATCGTCTCACCGGCGCACCAGGGAAATACAAGGTCATTAGCCGTTATTTGTCGTGGCACGGCTCGACGCTCGGTGCGCTGTCCGCCTCCGGCCTGAAATCGCGCAAGACCGTCAACGAGCCGCTCGCGCCCGGATTTTTGCACGTATTTCCGCCGACGTGTTATCGCTGTCCGTTCGGCAAGAACTATCCCGACTGCGGCATCACCTGCGCCACGCTAATCGAAAGCGTTCTCGACATGGAAGATCCGGACACGGTGGCCGCCGTCATGGTCGAGCCGATTGGCCATACCGGCGGCATCATCGATCCGCCGCCGGAGTATTTACCCATCCTCAGAGATATTTGCGACCGTCATAACGTCTTATTGATCTTCGACGAAATCATCACCGGCGCCGGCCGCACGGGACACCTGTTCGCCGCCGAGACGTTCGGCGTGTTGCCGGACGTTCTCTGCACGGCCAAGGGACTGGGCGGCGGCTATGCCCCGCTGTCTGCCATGATCTGTCGCGAGCCGATCGCCGACGCCTTTTGGGGACCGCTCGCGGAAAATCCCGGTTTCGTCGAGGGCCACACGTTCGAAGGCAATCCGCTGTCGTGCGCCGCCGGTCTAGCAGTACTCCGCGAGATTCTTGAACGCGATCTGTGCGGCAATGCCCGGCGTCAGGGCGAACGACTACGCGTCGGTTTCGAGCGCCTAGCCCGCAAACACGGTATCATCGGCGACATCCGCGGCAAGGGACTACTACAAGGGATCGAATTTGTCCGCAATCCGAAAACGAAGGAGCCGTTCCCGAAGGAGACAACGTTCGGCCTGCGCGTCGGCCGGCGCGCGCTCGACAACGGCTTGCTGTGTCGTTTCGATCCAAATTGGTTGGCGTTCGGCCCGCCGCTGGTGGTCACTGCCGAGCAAATCGACGAAATGGTAGAATTGCTGGATAAGAGCATTGGCGAAGTATTGGCGGAAATGAGAGGCTGATTCAATGGCCGGATTGAATGACACACATCCGGAAGCCGAGCTAGTCTTGCGTGAGGCATACCGCAAGATGTCTTTCGAGTCGAAGATGCGGCAGATGGGCGACCTCTACCACACGGCCCGGCTCCTGCATGCAGCCGGATTTCGTTCCCGTAATCCCAACGCGACGGAGGAGATGATTCAAGAGGAATGGCGGATTCTCTCTCTCGGAGCTGAGCTTGCCGACAAGGTCAAGGAGGCGAGGCGTGGAAAGTAACCAGGAGAATGTGACCATCGTTCATGAAGTCGCCGCCGTGCTTGACCGTTTAGAAATTCCTTATGCCGTGGGCGGTTCCTGGGCTAGCTCCCTCCTTGGTAGGCCGCGATTGACGCACGATGTCGATCTGACGGTAGAGCCGTTTCCTGGCAAAGAGACCGCTTTTTGTGACTCATTCTCTGACGACTACTATGTGAGCCTGCCGATGATTCAGGACGCCATCCGACGTCGTTCCTCGTTCAACATCATCCATTGGCCAAGCGGTTTCAAGATAGATATTTTTGTTCGCAAGGACCGGCCGTATGACGCGTCCGTTTTAGCGCGTCGTCGCTTGCATTCTTTATCGGAAGGGCGATCCCTCACCCTCGTCAGCCCTGAAGACGTTATCCTGCTCAAATTGGAGTGGTACCGTCTTGGTGGGAACATGTCAGAGCGTCAATTGGAGGATGTTCGAGGAGTGTTTCAGATGCAAGCCGGCAAGCTCGATCAAGCGTATCTCGATCATTGGGCTGCCGACCTCGGCGTTAGTGATTTGCTGCAACGCGCGCGTCAGGAGAGCGGCGTCTGATGGTTTCGCTCACACGAGCGCGTTTCTGCGTTGTCCTCGCAGCAGTCTTGTGGAGCACAAGCGGTGCGTTCACCAAAGTCTTGTGCGAGAATACCGGCTTAGAACTGAACGAACCGAGCATCGATCCGTTGTCGATCGCTTTCTGGCGTGTCGCCTTTGCGGCGGCCGTGTTCCTCCCGATGGTCCGCCGCCGCGAGTTTCGATTTCGTCCAGCCCTGTGGCTGACGGGACTGGCGTTCGCGCTGATGAACGGGCTGTTCGTGTCGGCGATGGCTCTTGGTTCATCGGCCAACACCATTTTGTTGCAGTACACGGCGCCGATGTGGGTCTACCTGATTTGCGTTTGCATCCTGCGCGAGTCGGCGGTGAAGCGGGAAACGGTGACGCTGCTGATCGGACTGGTTGGCATTGGCATCCTCCTCGCGGGCGGCTGGACGGGGAGCCAACTGCCGTCCATCGCCCTGGCACTGGGCAGCGGGTTTTCCTACGCATTGGTGATGATCGGCCTGCGCGTGCAGCGCGGCGAGTCCCCACGCTGGCTGACAGCGTTCAATCATCTGCTCAGTGCCATCGCGCTCTTGCCGATCGTCTGCCGTCATCCGCTGCCGAGCTGGCCGCAGCTCGCCGTGCTGTTCGTGTACGGCACCGTACAAATGTCGCTGCCGTACTTGTTGCTCGCCGTGGGCTTGCGCCGTATCAGCCCGCAGGAAGCCGGCACGCTAACGCTGATCGAGCCGGTGTTGAATCCGCTGTGGGCGTACCTGGCCTCTCCCGCGACGGAGACGCCAACCGCGTGGACGCTGGCGGGCGGGGCGTGCATTGTTGGGGCGCTTGTGTGGCGATATTGGCCAGGGCGGAGGGAAATTCATTGATCTCGGCCTTGCTGGAGGTGAAAGACAGCATGGACATGACCGAGGTGGAGTGGCTGGCGTGTGATCATCCTCAACCCATGCTTGCTTTCATGCGAGGGAAAGCAAGCGACCGCAAATATCGATTATGCATCCTGAATTGCTGTTACTACATCCGGCACCTTCTGGTGGATAAAACTTACGGCTGTGTAATAGAGGTTGCGGAACGGTTCGTGGAAGGTTTGGCCGACGATTCAGCTTTGGCTGCTCCTCGCGCGCTCGCCAAGCATTTTGCTTGGTGGGGGAGCAATAAAGGCTCTGCGGGTCCCCTCTGGGACGCTGGTTGGTACATGGATGCCTACATGGGTGCTTCGGTCAACGCAACGGACCCTGATGCACCCGCAGTGTTGGCTCTGGCCTTAACAATGGACAATGCTCAAGCCGCTGCCGTGGAGTTGTGCGGCCCTTGGGCAATGGCTCTTGGCGTTAGCCCCACAGTGATGACTGCAATTCTCCGCGATATCTTTCATACTCCATATCGAGGCGTGGTCATGAGAGCTAGATGGCGGAGGTGGAATGGGGGCCTAGTCTGCAAGTTAGCCCAAACGATCTACAACGATCGAGCTTTCGATCAATTGCCCATCCTCGCCGACGCCCTTGAGGAAGCGGGCTGTAACGAAGTCGATATTCTCAATCACTGCCGTCAACCGGGGGAGCATGTCCGCGGCTGCTGGGTGGTTGATCTGCTGCTAAACAAATCGTGATGAGACGCCGTACGGATGCCACATCCTCTCCGAGGTGGTCAGAAGTAGTATGCCAGCTACGCAATGCCCCCATACGCAGCATCGCTACAATAAGCCCTTATGGAAACAGTATTCGAAGGAATCGAATTCATCGATCCGCCTCGCGTTTCATCCTGGCTGGAACAGGCGCCGGCCCCGATTGCGAGCTGGTTTCGTCGCCGCTGTGGGGAACCGACGGAAATCCAACGTGCCGCCTGGTCCCGCTTGCCGGCCGGAAAGCACCTTCTCCTCAGCGCTCCGACCGGCACCGGCAAAACCCTCGCCGCCTTCCTGCCGATCCTAACGCAGCTGATTCAGCAACGATGCAGCGAAGAGGAGACCTTGACTTGTCTCTACGTTTCGCCCCTCAAGGCGTTGAGTGCGGATACGGAACGCACTCTGTCCATGCATCTGGAAGAGATGAGTGCATTAATGCAGGGGAGCATCTTGCCGACTCTTGCAGTGCGGAGCGGTGATTCGACAGCGACGGAGCGGCGGCGGCTGTGGCGGCATCCACCGGACGTCCTGCTGACGACGCCGGAGAGCGTGGCGGTGTTGCTTAGTCAACCGAGGGCACCGCAATTGTTCGCCGGCCTGCGCTGGGTCGTGGTCGATGAAGTGCATGCTCTAGCCGCCAGCAAGCGCGGGGCGGACCTCGCCTTGAGCCTGGAACGGCTGACGCAACTCGCGCAACGGCGGCTCCAGCGCATCGGTTTATCGGCAACGGCCACGCCGCTGACAGAAGCAGCACGCTGGCTGGCGGGGGACGGCTGCGCTATCGCGCGGGCAGCGGAAGCGATGCCGTTGCAGCTTACCCTCGTTCCCCTGGAGGAAAGTGGGCATTTCTTAGCAAATCTTGTCGATCGCCTCATGCCGGAAGTGCGCGGCAATCGTTCCACACTTGTTTTCACAAACAATCGCCGTCTGGCGGAACAACTCGGTTGGGCGCTGCGCCGAAACATGCCGGAGATGCAAGCAGAAATCGCCGTTCATCATTCCTCGCTGTCCGCGGAGCGACGCCGGCAAGTCGAAGAGAAGTTCAAGCAAGGGCAGCTGCGCGCCGTCATCAGCAGCACGAGTTTGGAACTGGGCATCGATATCGGCGCCATCGATCTCGTCGTGCTTGTGCATCCGCCCGGCGATGTGATTCGACTGCTTCAGCGAATCGGTCGGGCCGGACATGCACCGGGGCGCGTCGGGCGTGGCTTGGTGTTGACGGCCACAGAAGCAGAACTGCTGGAGGCTGTCGTCACCGCCGCGTCGGGACAAGCCGGCCAGTGCGAGCCGCTACGCATTCCTACTCACCCACTCGACGTGCTTTGCCAGCACATCCTCGGCATGGCTGCGGCGCAGACTTGCTCGGCCGATACGATGTTCGACCTGTTTCGCCGCGCCGCTCCGTATCGCGATCTCTCGCGCCAGGATTTCGACGACTGTCTGGCGTACCTCGGATGCCGTCCCGTAGGGCAGGTCGGAGAGCCTGACCTACGGCTCGACCTGCCGGCGCGCCTTCGCGGCGAGCCGGCGAGCTTCACGATCCTGAATCAGCGGGTGGCTCGTTTGCTACGGCGCAACCTGGGCACCATCCTCGCCGATCCGGTCCATGAAGTTTGGCTATCGGCCGGTGGACCACGCACCGAGGATTCGCGAATCGGCGAGGTAGATCGAGCGTTCGCGGAGCGATTGCGAGTGGGAGATCGTTTTCTACTAGACGGCCGCTGTTTGCAAGTGCGTTCGATTCTCCCGGAGGAGTCTTGCGTGCGCGTGGAGGAAGTCGCCGGCCGGCCAGTTGTGCCGCGTTGGGGCGGATCGGGCTGGCCGCTTTCGACCGAGCTGGCTCAGCGGCTATATCTTCTGCGCGTCCAGGCTGCCGAGGGGCTGCGCGATGGACACGAAACGCTGGCCCGCTTGCTCCGCCGCGAGTACGGTTTGGATGATGCCGCTGTCGCCCCTTTGACCGCTTACTTCCAGCGACAAGAATGCGTGAGCGAGATCCCGGACGCCGCCGGCTGCCTGGTCGAGATCGTTGCACACGATTGCGGCATCGATTGCTATGTGCACACACCGCTCAATCGTCTGGGCAACGATGCGCTCGTTCGGGTCGCTGTGCATCGCCTGGCGCGCGATGTTGGCCGCGCCGCCGATTCGCTCGTCGCCGATCTCGGTTTCGCACTCCTGATTCATGGCGGCATCGATGAGGAGCATTGCCGGAGTGCTGAAGTGCTACGAAAGCTGCTGGCCGCAGAGGACTTTGAGGACGATCTGGAATCGGCGCTGCAAGATAGCGCGGCGCTGCGCGAACGCTTTCAGCGCGTGGCTCAGACCGGGCTGATGTTACTGCGCCAGCCGCTAGGTCAGACGCGGCGAGTTGGCGGGCGCGACTGGGGCGCTCGCCGGCTCTTCGATAAGATTCAGGCTTACGACCGCGATTTTGTGTTGCTCCGCCAAGCCCGTCGCGAGATCCTGAGCGAATGGTGCGATGCTGCCTCAGCGGCCCGTTATGTGCGTGAGCTTGAGCAGTTGCCCATTCGCTGCCGCTTTTTGAGCCATCCATCCCCATTCGTCGAAAGCTGGACACAGTTAGAAGCGGGAGCGACCGAGCGGATCGAGACACCTGCCGAAGCGCTCTTGCGTTTGCAGGCTTCGCTAACGGAGGGAACCAGCAATGCTCGTCCTGCATGACTGGCTGTTGACCCCGGAGCGAGTCGCCGTGCATTGGCCCACGCGAACCGCCGTCGTAGCCGATTTGCATCTGGGCTACGCCGAAGCGCGGCGACGCCGCGGCGATGCGGTGCCCTCCGAATCCATGGCCAAACTCCTGGAGCCGCTACTCCGCGTGAGTCAACAACACTCCGTGCGGAATTTGGTAATCGCCGGCGATCTTCTCGAAGAGGGCGATTGCCGCGAAGCGCTGTCGGCATTTTTGGAATGGATTCATCACGCTGAGATGGATTTGATAGCTGTCGTGCCGGGCAATCACGATCTGGGTCTGGCGTGGCCCTCGGACTCGAAATCCCACATGCCCCTTCATCCGCAAGGAACCACCGTGGGTAAATGGCGGATTGTACACGGCGAAGCAGCGCTGCCCGATGGTCCGGTCGTTCACGGACACGATCATCCCGTCGTCCGCTGGTCGCCAAAGAGCCGAGCGAATCGGCCACGGTTTGCCCGCAGCCGATTCGCTCCGGAAACGATCGACGGACCTTGTTATCTAAGCGGTCCTCGGCGGCTGGTCTTGCCTGCCTTCTCGAAGGAAGCAGCCGGCGTCAACATCCTGTCGATGCCGCGCTGGCGGGCCTTCCGCTGTCATATCATCGCCGGGGATCGCGTCGTCGATCTCGGCGAGGTCTCGACTCTCCGCCGCCGGCTCGCGTCACACTTGATGACTTAAGATTGATGATTGTTTCAATCATCAATCTTAAGTCATCAAGCCATTAATAGTAACGCAGCTTCCACCAATCCCAGCGTGTCGCCGTCTTGCTGTACCACCAGAAGCCGTCATCCCATTCCAGCCGCACGGAGCGCCACCCCAACGGCACCTTGGGGAAGGGGTAGACCGGGCCGATGAACGGGAAGGAATTATAGGGATACGCCAGGGGGTAACCGACGCGCGAGTAATTGTTGTACGGTGCATAGGTCGGCCAGGCATAAGGCGGCATACGCGGCGGGTTGAGCTGGTAGGGAGCGGGTGCCGGCGCCTGGAAGATCGGCGTTGCTTCCGGTGCTGGAGTGCCGGGAGGAACGGCCCCCGGCGCCGCCCCGGTGGGTGGCGGCGACGCGGTCGGAGGCATGGGACTGCTGCTCGGCACCGGTGGCAACGTCTCCGGAACGGCGGGCGCCTGTACCGGAACGATCGTGCCGGGTATGCTCAAATGATCGACCACGCGCTGCACGCCCGGCACCTCTTGCACCAAACGCAGCACTTGGTCGCGTTGCAGCGAATCGGCCACCGAACCGCTCAACTCGGCGACTCCGTCGCGGAAACCGACATTTACATCATAACGCTGGAGTTGGCCGCTCTGCCGCAATCGAGCGGCGATACGTTCGGCCATTTCTTGATTGCTAACGTGGATCGTCAAAGGCGACGGCACAGTAGGCGGCGGATCCAAGTTATCGGCATGGGCCGCGGGAAGCAGCGACAATCCCAGCGTGAAAGCCAGGGAAAAACGGGCAGGCACGGTCACGGCAACATCCTCCTGATGTAAGCGCATCGTAGGCGATGACCAACTATTGCCGGCATTCCGCGACTGGTCAAATGAGTACGGGCATGTTCTTCGACTTGCATGAGGGCAGCCCGCGGTGCGACGCGCAAAATATTCGTGCCGAGCATTCTTGGAAAAGTTTACCTGGATAACCATCCCACAACCTCTGCACTGGTTTTCTCATCGCTGGGAGGTGCCCGCGACCGAGTTGACAGCGAAAACGCTGATCTCTATAGTGATTTCACGGCGGACTTGACCAAGTATCCTGAGCAAGTCTGTTCCCAGCGCACCTGTAGCTCAACTGGATAGAGCATCGGTCTACGGAACCGAAGGTTGCAGGTTCGAGCCCTGCCAGGTGTACTTGCCCTAAACCCTTTGCCGAACGCATTTTCAGCGTACCTGTCTGCGTCGGACAGCGCGGCCGAAAAATCCCGAATAGCGCGGAACCTTCCGCGCAGGGGAGAAAGCCGCCATGTCCCGAAAGCCTCGCATCCCGTCGTATCGTCTTCATCGCCAGTCCAGACAAGCCGTCGTCACCCTCACCGATGGCGTCACCGGCCAGCGCAAGGACTTCCTCCTGGGCAAGCACAATACCGCCACCAGCCGGGAGGAGTACAAGCGGGTGGTTCTCGATTGGGAAGCCCGAGGCCGGCGCCTGCCTCAGCTTGAAGCGACGGCCGACCTGACGCTTGCTGAGTTGATCGCGCGTTACTGGAAGCACGTCGAAGAGTATTACCGTCGTGTCGATGGCACGCCGACCGGCGAAGTGCAGGCCATGCGGTATGCGCTGCGCCCGCTCAACCATCTCCACGGTAAGATGTTTGTTTCGGTGTTTGGCCCATCCGCCTTGAAAGCTGTCCGCGAGCTGATGGTCACCGGCTATCTTCATCCGAAGTACGGCCCTCAGCCTCCGCTCTGCCGCACGCGCATCAACGCGCAGGTGAAGCGCATTCGGCGGATGTTCAAGTGGGCCATCGAGAATGACCTGGCGCCGCCCAGCGTCCATCAAGCGCTCTGTGCCGTGGCTCCGCTCAAGCGTGGAAGGACGCAGGCCAAGGAAAGCGAGCCGGTCAAGCCGGTGGCCCGCGCCGTCGTCGAGGACACGCTGCCGATCCTGCGCCCTCTGCTGGCGGACATGGTGCGGTTGCAATTAGAGACGGGCATGCGTCCGGGGGAGCTGGTGGTTATGCGGGCTGCGACATCGACATGGCGGGCAAGGTGTGGCTCTATCGTCCGACCGCGCACAAGACCGAACATCACGGGCATGAACGAATCATCCCGATCGGACCGAAGGGACAGGAGATCATTCGCCGCCATCTATCCGTGGACTTGCAAGCGTTCCTGTTCTCGCCCCGCAAGGCAATGGAGGAAAGGGCGGCCGCGTTGCGATCGGCGCGCAAGAACAAGGTGCAGCCGTCGCAGAAGTGTCGGAAGAAACGCCGCCCGAAGAAGAGACCGGGCGAGCGCTACACACCGCAATCTTATGGACGCGCCGTCGCCGAAGCGATCAAGCGCTACAACCGAGGCAGATCCGAAGCGGAACAGATTCCGCACTGGCACCCGCACCAACTACGGCACCAACGCGCCCTCGAATTGAAACGTGAGGCCGGCCTGGATGTAGCTCGCGCTGTGTTGGGGCATCGCTCGCCGGCCATCACGGAGCATTACGCGACCCTGGACACAGCCAAGGCCGCGGCGGTGATGGAGAAGCTGGGCTGACAGTCCCAACGAACGCCCAAGTAAATCCAATCCCCATGATAAATCGGTCTTCCATAAGCTGATTCGTCATGGGGAGTTGGTTTTTTGGTCTACTTGGCGCAACAAAATCCAGCTGTCCCTGTGCAATTCAAGTGCGATAAAACTCTCTCATTCGTATAAAGTGATTCTGAGGATTTATTGAGCGTAAACTTTCTGCTCGCAAGAAGTTGCGTCAGTAATGACTGCTCATTTTTATGCACACATTTCCACACCTTTCCACACTCTCGTTCGTTTTGATTTTTCCTGCCCTTGATGTTCAGTGGTGGTGAACAGGAACAATTGGAGTATACAGCTACACAGGAGGAATGATGACTGAAACGAAAAAACAGAGCGAGTATATTTTGTCGGCGGAAATCTGTGAGCGCCTCGACATCCATTTAGCCAGTCTCGGCAATTGGATACAGGAGGGTTGGTTTCCACCACCGATTCGTTTAGGCGCCTCTGGGCGACACCGCCGATGGCGAAGGGACACCGTAGAGAAATTCCTGGCTGGGTTGGAGGAGAACACCCGTGGATAACAGCAATGTGGAGGCTGAGATTGCCGCCGGCCTTGGCCTTTCGCTTAGTGACGCAGCACGCCGGCTGCCTAGCGCGCGTCAGGGCAGACCTGTGCATTCCAGCTGCGTCTGGCGCTGGATTACTAGTGGCGTGCGCCTGGCGAACGGCGCGGTGGTGAGATTGGAAGCCGCACGGCTGGCCGGCCGCTACCTCACCAGCACGCCGGCCCTGGAACGGTTTTTGGCGCGGCAGACTCTCGGGAGGGCGTCTGAACCGGCGCGGCTGCGCACGGCAGTACAACGCCAGCGAGCCAGTGAGCGCGCCCAACGAGAGTTGCAAAAACTCGGAATCTAATCCCGCCTTTTGCGCCGCCTTCCTCGGCGCCCGGACTGTAACATCTCCCGACCTGCTCGCATTCCATCCTGGTTGAAACGCCCTCCGCGCTCGCGGTCCGCGCCGATCTGCCGCGCGTGAATTGCGACAAACAAAGTCCGTTATCCGGCACTGTGCCGGATACCGGACAAATAGGGTCCATAAATGCGAACCCCCGGCTGGCACCGGGAGAATCGCAGCAAACAGGCAGAGGTATATCGAAATGGTACGACCACTACCTACCGGCGACAAGCCCCGCAAAACATCCGATCCCGTCGACGGCATCCTCACCCGCATACGCGCGTTACTACCCGACGCCCTGATACGCCTCCTCGACGAGCTGGCGCGCTGCCCGCGGCAGCAGTTAGGCGGTCGGATCATCGTGCATGAGTACATGCTCGAGGAACTGATGGGCGCGATTCATGGCCACATGGAGCACACGGCGAGAGAGCACCCCGCGCGAAAACAGATGGAGCGCACACATCAGCGGAAGCGCAAACCATCCAAGCTGACGCTGGAGCGCCTCGAAAAAATCGAGCGATGGCGAGTCCAGAAAACGCCAGTGAGTTGGAACGCCATTGACAACCGGCTGGGCATGTACCACGGAGGCGCGCGGCAACTATGGAGAGATGCCCACAAACGCGGATGGATATAGAGCGGGGGTGCAACCGGTTGCACCAGAGGCAACCCTTTGCCCCAAATTGATTGTTCATTCGCGAATGGGACAATTGCGATAACGGGAGGGCGATTGTATGGCAACGACACCAGTAACCGACGTGATCGACAATCTGACCATCGAGGATGTCCGCGCCGAACTACTACGCACAGCAGGACGCGACATTGTTTTGCGCTCATTGCTGCGGGGCCTGCTGGCACGTGAGCGCGAGCGTCAGGAGAATCAGCGGGCGGCAGCTATCGAGGCGGCCAACGAACGTTAACGACGCTGGCCGCGTGGGGTGATAACCAAGCGGCCAGCTTGATGATCCGACCAGAACAGATGGCTGCGGCCCGCCGGGTGACAGCGTAACATGCACCGTACCGCCGGTGTCCGCGGCCGCCAAACACTGCGGAGATGTAGGTATTATGCCGGCGAAGACGCGAAAAGACAAGCAGGGCAGCAGCCTAAAACTAACGGCGTCCAGTAACGGGCATATCGATCTCGACGACTACCTGACCGACAAGGTCTACCCCGCGCTTTTTGATCGGCTCGACAGTGCCTTTCCGGATTTTCGTTTCGAGCGCAAGGGCAACGCCTGGGTAGCAACCTCATGGCCGTCTGATTTCCCGTACACCGTGGAACAGAAGCACCGTGACCGCCTGATGGTCTACCAGGATCGGCCATGGTGGATCAAGATTCACGGACATGACGGCATCCGTTTGCTTGATCTTGTCAATGGCGGCCGCAAGCCGAGAGGGGAAGAGTTCGTGGAATCTGTGCGGCGGCTGTGCCAAGCCGCCGGCGTTCCATATCCCGAGAGGCAACAGACCAAGGAACAAAAGGAACATGCTCGCCGCCTCGATGCTCGCCGTGCCGTCCTTGATGACGTGATTTCCATTTGCGAATCGCGGCTGTGGAGCGAATGGGGCGTAGATGCCCTGCGCTATCTACGCGGCTCTCGCGGCCTGACAGATGAGCAAATCTGTAGTTTGCACGCCGGACTCTATCCGTCCATCGATTCTCTGTCTGCCCAATTGCGTCAGCATGGTCATGATGACCAGGCCATCCAGAACGCTGACGTGCGCTGGGACAAGATAGTCGGCTATATCATCCTGCCCTGGCGGGACGACCGAGGAAGGATGCTCACCCTGTACGGACGATGGCCCGGCGATCCGCCCAAAGGGAAGCCGAAGACGCTCGCCCTACCCGGCAACGGGAGTAAGAGTTCTCCATATTGCCTCGACCATGCTCGCCGTGCCGGACATCGCGAGTTGATTGTCGTGGAAGGATTGATTGACGCAGCTGTTCTCCAGGTGCGAGGCGAGACGCGGGCTGTCGCCTCTGTCGCGGTACAGTTCTCGGGCGAACAACTCAAAACACTTGTGCGCTGCGGCATCGAGAAGGTTTTTGTTGTCGGCGATCCTGACGGCGGAGGCGATCGTGGTACGGTCGCAAACGTCAACGCCCTGATGAGCAACGGAATCACTGCCTACGTGCCCCCCCGTCTGCCGGATGACGTGGACCCAGACCAATTTGTTCTTGAGCGCGGCATGGAGGCGTGGAACGCCAACATCAAACAAGCCGTCCATGGATTTAGGCATATCGCGCGATTGATTGTCCTCAAACACGGTGAACGCGAACCAGGAGACGATCAGTGGGGCGATAATGTTATTCGCGACGCTCGCAAGTTTGTTGAGACATGGAAGGGCGAGCATCTCGACATGTTTCGGCGGCATTTCTGGCCAACGATCGCCGAAGCGACGGGTAGCAAGGTTAGCGATCTTTGCGCGGGCGAGCAAAATGAAAGTGATCGCTCAACACAATCACCGGAATCATGGGACAATCCTATCCCCCTGGGGGAGGTTCCAGAGGCCGAGGCGTTCCCCCTGGATGTGTTGCCCGAGCCTATGGCCAACTTGGTTACCGAAATCAGCTGGGCTATGAACTGCGCGCCGGACCTAGCCGGCGTAGCCCTCCTCGCATTGGCCGGAGGTGCCATCGCCAACGCTCGCCACCTTGCCATCACCGAAACACACGTCGTCTCCCCTTGCCTGTACGCGGTGGTTGTTGCCCCGCCCGGCATGGCAAAGTCGCCACCGTTGCGTTTGCTGCGCCGTCCCTTCGATCTTCATGAGAGTGAACACCGAAGAGAATGGAAAGGCGAATTGGAACGATGGAAAACAGCAGAGGATAAAGCTAATCGCGGGCCGAAGCCCACGCTGAAGCGCTGTCAGGTTTCCAACACGACGACAGAGAGCTTAAAGATCCTTCTCGATGAAAACCCCCGCGGATTGCTCATGATACGCAACGAGTTGAGCGGCCTGATCGCCGGCTTGAACCAATACAAGAGCGGAGGAGACGATCGACAGTTCTATCTCGACCTGTGGGACGGTACGCCGATTATAGATGACCGCAAGTCCGATCGCACCCGCGACGGAGCACCCGTCTTTGTCCTTGACGCCTTTTGCACAATCTATGGCACCATCCAACCCGACATCATCGCTCGTATGCGCCACGATCCTGGGCGACGGCGTTCGGCGATCAATGACGGCTTTCTTGACCGATTCCTGTTTTCATTCCCAGCGGATCGGCGCGCCGTTGGTGAACAGTGGCGATCCGTGTCATCTAAAGCGCGTGCGGCATGGGATGACGCCGTCCGTGAACTAATCTCATTGAAAATGAGGGACGAGAGTGGCAAGCCTCCTCGGCCGGTCCAGCTCAAACTCGATAAGGAGGGACGATCGGCCTGGCAGCGGTTCACCGAAAAGATCGCCAACGAAATGAACGCCGAGTCCTTCCCGCCTCACCTGCGCGGACCATGGGCCAAGCTTCGCTCTTACGGTGCTCGGCTGGCTCTCATCCTGCGCTGCCTTCGATGGGCGTGCTGCAAGCAGACCGCACGATGCGATGACCTCTCCGAAGTGGATGGGGACAGCATGGAGGCAGCGGAGCGCTTGATCCACTACTTTGAGTCGCACGCCCGCAAGGTCTATGCAGCCCTCGACGCCGACCCCCGCCACCGCGAAGGCAAGCGCGTTATCCGCTGGCTCGCCAATTCTCTGAATTCTCTGAAAAGCCTGAAAGGGTTTCGTGTAGTGAGTAAGAGCGAACTGCACGCCGGAGTGTGGGGTGGCAGCAAAGATGTAGATGAAGCCTCGGACATCATCGCCTTGTTGGTCCGTTACGGCTGGCTTCGGCCAGTCATCGAAGAGGACAGAAAGGGACCGGGGCGAAAGCCCTCGCCTCAATACGAAGTGCACCCCTGTACCTTCAAAACCCTTTCAGAGAATTCAGACAATTCAGACTATCGCCCAGAACCCGGACGGACCCGGCCCGGATGAGGGCGAAACCCCCACCGGCGAGCTACGAACACCGTTTAACGATACGGAGGAGAGCCAATGGCATTGACCGAACCGCGGTTCACCGGCAGTCCTCGAAATCTGCCAGTAAGGGCGGCAAAAAAAGGGGGTGATGGCGGATGCCTTGTCTGGCATCCAACGAAAGAAGTCCCGCCAGGAAAGTAGCCTTATGGGGCATGTTCGCCATTTGGCACGAAAAACCCCAAGCAACTCCTTGGCGTTTTAAGAGGAAAGGGCATGTCCGGCCGAATCTTCACCGATGAAGAGAGGGGATCCGCCAAACACAATCGGCGTGAGCCACGGTAACGTGTGAAGGATTTGCAATCCGCTGCCGACTCGCCGCAACGTCCCATTCATTCTATAACTTGCGACGAACCAGGACCAGCGCTTACACAGCGCTTACACAGCGCTTACACACGCCAGCGGATGACGCGTTGGCTCGCGTCATCGCCGCCTGGCCGCACCTGCCGCTCCACGTCCGCCAGACCATCGCCGCCCTTATCGCAGCCGCCGTGCCTACACTGGATCAAAATGCGCCCGGGAGTACAGAAGCGGCTGCCCCGTGATGTTCGCCTTTCGTGCATTTTGCGAAACTCGCGGGCGAGACAGGTTCGATCCCTGTCTCCGGCATATTGAGGCATGAGGGGTTACGGCCAAAAAGCCGTAACCCCTTAGCTTTGCGCCAAACTGATTTTGAAAGCACCGTCTCTTATGCCGATACGAGCGCACTCATGACGCTCCCAAGCATCATGGGTACGATAACGAAAGGCGATTGGGGAGTGCAACGATGAAGTATCGGACGTTCGGGCGACTCGGTTGGCAGGTCAGCGATGTGGGCTATGGTATGTGGGGCCTAGCCGGCTGGACCGGCTCTGACGATCAGCAAACTCGCGATGCCCTCCGATTGGCCGTGGAGTTGGGATGCAATTTCTTTGATACCGCCCTTGCCTACGGAGAGGGAACTAGCGAGCGGTTACTCGGCGAGCTGGTCCGCGATACATCCGACCGTCGTCTCTTTATCGCCAGCAAGATACCGCCGAAGAACCGCTGTTGGCCCAGTCGTCGCGGTTTCGCCCTCGCTGACGTGTTCCCTCCGGACCACATTCGCTCCAGTGTCGAGACAAGCCTGATAAACCTGGGCCTTTCCTCGATGGATCTGACTCAGTTCCATGTCTGGGAGGATGTCTGGGGTGACGACTCACGATGGCAACAGGCCGTGGAAGGTCTGAAGCGAGACGGGCTTGTGCGGGCGGTTGGAGTAAGCGTCAATCGTTGGGAGCCATGGAACGTGCTTCGTACCCTGCGGACAGGATTGATCGACGCGGTGCAGGTGATCTACAACATCTTCGACCAGGCTCCCGAAGACGAGCTTTTCCCGGTCTGCCGCGAAGGAAACGTGGCCATCATCGCTCGTGTTCCCTTCGACGAGGGCAGTTTGACAGGCACGCTGACTCTTGAGAGCCGCTGGCCGAAAGGCGACTGGCGGAACAGCTACTTCGTTCCCGCCAATCTCAAGGCAAGCGTGGAGCGGGCTGAGCGGCTGCGGCCGTTGGTGCCAGCCGGCTCAACGATGCCCGAGATGGCTCTGCGGTACATTCTGTCCAATTCGGATGTATCAACAGTCATTCCAGGAATGAGAAGACCAGCTCACGTTCGATCAAATGTGGCGGCCAGCGATGCAGGACCTCTGTCCGCTAACTTATTAGCCTTGCTGCGAGAGCATCGCTGGGACCGTGTACCGACCGAGTGGTCACAGTAAGAAGCCTAGAAGACGACGATCGCCGCCTGGCTAGAGGACAAGCTCCTGTATTCTGCTGCGAGAGATAGTCAACAGCAAGATTTGCCCTCCATGCGGGCCCGCACAACCAGAAATGCTTATTGTTATAAGCGTCGCTCAACCAGAAATGGTTGACTTGCCCTCCTTGCGGGCTCGCAACTCCTCGGAGAGCCTCTCCAGCAGTTCAGATGTCGATATGCCGTCGATCACTGGGCCGCTGAATGTCCGCGATCAAGTGTCCATCCTTGAAGAGGGTCACCGTCCCAGTCGATTGCGACACGCACACCGACACTGCCGCCGTCGAGGCCGTGATGCCCGCCGCCGCGGCGTGACGGGTGCCCAGACCCCCAGACAACGCCACGTACCCCCCATCGGGGACCAGATGCGTGCCCGCCGTCAGCACGACCCCATCGCACCGTACCACGAAGGCACCGTCCAACGCCGCAAATTCCTTGATGGTCTCTTCCACGGCTGGGGCCAGGAGGTTCCGCTCCGACTCCGGATGGCCGTGGAAGGGATTGAGCACCAACTGCCGCGATTGGGCCAGGACCCTCTCGCTATCGCCCAGGACGAACAACGCACCCACCGGACGCCCCTCCCGCCCCTCGACGGCCAGCTGGGTTGCCAGCGTCAGGACCCGCTCGAACACTTCGGCGGCCACATCGGCCAGGAGCGCCGCCGGGTGGGACAGCGTCAACAGCCCCGGCTGACTGCTGAGGTCGAGCACGAGCAGCAGATCCAGGATGCCCGAGCCATCGATGCCGGTCAGACAGACGACGCGATCACCCTTCTGGAGAACTCGCCGGGCCAGGCAGACCAGCAGGGCCGTCTTGACCTGTCCGGCCCGGGTCATGGGCACGTCAGGCACGCGGACCCAGACATGGGGTAACGAGTCCGTAGAGAGACCGGCCTCGGTCGAGCGGGTGATGAAGACAGTGGGGAAGTCTATCGCCGGGAGGAGTCCACTGTCCTCGACGAGGGCATCGGCGTAGACGAGCACGGCTCGGGCGCCGACCTCGCGGGCTAGCTGCTGAGCGTGTTGCAGGATGTGGCGGGAGACAATCTCCATCCTCGAGTCCGTTTCGATAGCCGCAGGGCGGAACCACCTACGTCATTGTAAGCTCGACTTGGTCAAAATGGTTCCTAACACATTTTTCTTCTTTGAATTGCGAACCTTGGAGAGCCGACACCCATCCTGACTTGGCTGGGAAAATTCCTGGGATAATCACAAGTTCCGCCACGGAGGTGCTAACGATGGACACAGTCGTAATCCCGACGGCGCGCCTTAAGCTGGTGCTCCAGACGCCGGACGAGGTGCTCGCTTGGGTAGCGTCGCTGCCCCTGGTCGACCGCGCTGAGGTGTCCCCAGCGTGGATCGCGCGAGTGCGGTCAACCCCGGCCGGCGACCCGTGGGCACTCAGTTATAGGGTCGTGGAGCGGGCGACCGGAGCGGCCGTTGGCGGGTGTGCGTTCAAGGGCCCGCCGGACGCCTTCGCGGTGGTCGAACTGGCCTACGGCATCGACCTGCCTCACCGCGGCCGTGGGTTCGCTACCGAGGTAGCTGGGGCGCTCACGGGGTTCGCACTCGCTAGCGGCCGGGTGCGGATGGTCCGTGCCCACACCAAACTGGACAACCCCGCCTCGGCGCGGGTTCTGGAAAAGTGCGGGTTTCGCCGGGTCGGCGAGGTCATCGACCCCGAGGATGGTCCTGTCTGCCGATGGGAGCGAGGGCCGGCCGAATCCGCCGCTGCACCCTGACCGAGGCCACGGCGTCACTCCCGGTCAGGGAAACGAAAAAGGCCGCGGCAGGTGTCTTTCGAGATGAGAACTCTTCTGTCGCTGGGTCACAGAGGCTAAGGCCGATTGCACTCCCGCCTCTGCCTTTCGTGCTAGGTCTTGCCGTGATTCCTCCTATTCTTTTGCTTTTCCGTTTCGTTTTTTTTGACCATATCATTAGTAGATTAAAGTCTCCTGCCGCTAAGGGCATTGATTTGCCACGAGCGGCAGATTCGGCCCCAACGCACGAACGCCCGTCGGTGTTGCGGACCTCAGCGCGCTGGCAACCTTGTCCTTTGCGCTGAGGTCGAGAGGACCGCTGCCAATTAAGCAGGTTTATCACCCGCCCCTCATGTCGCCCGGCGAGAACTTTACCGATCCTGGGCTGATGAGCGTCTGAGTCTCTTTGATCACCGAGGAGAGCTTTAGGGCGGTTAGCGTGAACTCCGTCAGTTCTGCGCGACCGTCGGAACCGACCCAGGCGTAGCAATGTCCGCATTTCCCGACGTAACAGGCGTCCTTCGGGACGTCCCGCCGGCGACCGACATGGAACCAGCCGGGCTAGATCCGGGCCAGGTCGCGTTGGATCGTCTCGATCTTTCGGGAAACGTTTCTCGCCAGCGGCGAGTGGTCATCAGGGCCGCCAGCTTGCTGCCTAAAGAAGGAATCGTCATTCGTCGTAACGGCACGCGCCTCCAGGTCGCGCGCATTCTTGCTGTCGCGGCCCTGGAACTCGTAGAACCACGAGGACTCGTACCGGAGATCGGCGTTGGAGGCGAACTGGTCCTTCAGCTCGTGAGCCAGTTCATCGAGGAATTCGGGCGACGGCATATCGGGGAAGCCGTGCGCTCGGCGATAGGCGATTTGGAGGAGCCGTAGCTCGGTCGCATCAATGACCGGGGACGCCCCCCACTGGGCCACGGCGGTTCGCGAGCCGATGAGTTGGGGATGGGTCAAAGTACCAACAACTGGGGCGAGGTCCACTACCGCCCCTCCCGTGAGAAAATCGGTGACCTGGGAGGTTCCTTCCTTGAAGTTCACGTGCCAGGGCAGGGCCGATGGGTTGACAGCGAACTGGGCAAGGTTGTTAAGAACCTGCTGGTATTGCAACTCGGGCAGGGTGCTCCCCTGGTTGATCATCCGCTGTCGGAGTCGCGCGGTGGTGCTGCAGCCGGTTACGCAGGCCAAGCCAACGATGAAGATGATGTGAATAAGACTCATGGACGTCCCCGACGGCGCCGCACGGAGAGTTTATGCCGGTTATATCGGCGAGGGGTGGCCCGGGCTTGAGAATCGTGGCGATTTTAACTCCGGCATCGAATAATCGTTCTACCCATCGTCTCATCCCCGCAGCCTCCAGATGGATCATAACGGCCATCCGGGCGAGCGCGCCGGCCGACAAGAGTAAAGCGGCGAGGGCGGCCAGAGCTAGGATATCCAGGAAGATCACGGCGACACCTCCTCGATGGTTTAGGATTCTTCACACGCAAAGCGCGTCGCCAGGGCAGTCAGGGCGCTGACCACGGTGAGGCCATGGAAGACGATCCGGTGAACGTCCTCCGTCTGGTCTAACAGTGCAGGGTGGTTCTCGAAAAGGAGCCGGGCCGTGGCGGTGCGTGCCTGCCGTAGCGTATCGGCCGCGGCCAGGAACTCGACGGCCAGGTTTGCGTCAATGGTCTTCATGGCGATTCTCCTGATTGAGCGAAATTCGGCCCTCGACGGTAGACATCGCGAGGTGCCCAAAAAACATCTGCCACAGTGTTGTGGGGTCGAGAGCGCGGCTAGAACGGCACGCCTCCTGGTGCCAACGACGCCCATGTCGGCAAGGCCGATACGCTGGGGGGCTTGCGGCCGGTCTCGCCGGGCGCCTCACCCGTCACTGACATTCCCTAGCGGAAATGAACTCGTGTCTGTCTAAGCTGGAGGCAGCACCGCCTTGAAAACGATTTCGATGAGCTGCTCAGGAAAGGCCAGCCTCGATACGCCGATCAGATTGCTGGCGCACTGAGGCAGCGCCTTGGCGTACGCTTCTTTGCGCACTTTGCCCGCGACCGCAAACGCCTCATTGACATCCAGGACATAGAGCGTCTCGTCCACCACGTGGTCGAGGGTAGCCCCGAAATGTGCCAGGATCTTTGCAGCGTTGGCATAGGTCACCCGCATCTGCTCTGCCATCATCGAGAAGTTGGCCGGCTTGCCGGATTCATCGAGCGCCGCAGGCGCGATCAGGGTCCCGTTGTCGTCGTAGCTGAGCTGGCCGGACACATGGATCGTGTTTCCGATCTTGATTGTCTGTGCATCGCCGTAGTCGTCTTCCGCCGGCACACCGTGATAGGCGGCCTCTTTGCCATTCGCTGCGGTCGTGTTGGTCATATTCTTATCTCCTGTTGTCTAGGCCAGCTCGGACATCCGAGTCCTTTGTCCATCACGAGGTTCTGCAGAGCCGATGAGTCCGGGGCGGCGCGTTTTCGCCCTGTTATCGGACGGCAGCCGATCCTCGCTTCGCGGCGACATGCTCGCGTCGCAGATGCGATCGGTAAATCAAGGATTTTCATCTCATGACTTCTGAACGTTGAGCCACGGGCGCCGTAAAGATGCAAAGAGGAGAGAAAGCGATGCAGCCAGCAGAATTATCTGGCCGTGCCGCACCACGGATACGCCGTGGTCTTCATGCCCTTTGCTCACCCGCTTTCCATGCCTCGCCGAGCGTCCAGAGCGAAATCCCGAGCAAGGCTAGGTCCTTGATGAGGAACTGCCCCGGGACCGCCGACAGGGCGGGGAAGCCACCGAGACTCGGCTCCCAGACGCCCGGCGTCGTGATGAGGAAGCTCAGGGTCGTGAGGAACATCCCCACCGCCAGGGCGCTACCGAAGGCCGAAACCCGAGGCGAGAACGGGCGAGCGGCGATGAGGAGCGCGATGGTGACCTCGACGAGGCCAAGCATAGCCGAGAAGCCTGGTACGCTTATGAGTCCGTACACCCAACTCATCAGAGGGCTGTTGGCGACGAACGGACGGATCCCCTCGGCCTCGTAGGTCGTGAACTTCATGAGGCCGATCCACCCCACTACGACCACCAGGCCGTAGCGAGTTAGCTCGCGGCCAGTCGGGGTGGATTATTGATGGTCCCCACGGCGCGGCGAAGATCCTCGCCCTTCATCCCAACACGCTCCGCAGCCGATTGAAAAAGCTCGGCATCGCCCGAGCGCCACATGAAGGCCAACCGTGATTTTCAATTCGCCCATGAGCTTAAGGGTTTAGTTTGCGGTCCCAATGCAGCAACTCCGCCACGAACGGAGAGCAGGCGTGAATGCGCACACCTTGCCGCAGAAGCTGCTGTAGCATTTCGGCATCGCGACGATCGACAAACCGAGACCGGAAAGATCGAGGCTGGGAAGTGAGCCCTCCTCGGCCTCGACGCAAAGGCGTCGCACCTCATCGACCCACACTTGGAGCAGCTTGCCTTCGAGCTTGATGATGCGGCACGACGGGTTCTGTTCGGAAACCGAAATTCTCAGCATCGGGGTAACCCAGCTCATTGGTTCTTGACCGGGAAGGTGGAAGCGAAGACCGTGCCATTCTTCACGCCGTTTCCGGTGCGCGGCCGCAACGTCTCACTTCAACGTATTTTGGAGCACGTCTCTGGTGTCAGCCCCAGGACTGTCATGAATCACCTTTTGATCCGCGTCCACGAGATTTCGTGGACGCACACGAAATCTCGTGGCATCAATCCTGAAATGACTGAGCTCTCTGGGACAGAGGCGTCAAGATAGGGCGCTGAATTGTTCAGGACGAGTATGAGCGATTGGTTGGTTCAAGCCGGATCGGAATGGTTACGTGTTGCGCGCTTCGGACTTATCGACACGCGCGCAATCCGAAGTCCGCTGCGCGCGGAGGCCGGACACTCCTCGGTAGATTCGTGCCAGAGCGTAAGGCGCGGAGGACACATCGCCAGAACTATCCGGGGTCGGCGAATGGTCGTCGGCAGCAGGGGCACTCACCGTCATGTCCGTGGATTAGGGCCAGGAACGCGGTCGGTTGGGGGATGGTCATGATCGCTTTGAACGCTAAGGGGGCCCGATGAGCGTAGTGACGGTACGTAATGCCGCCGACCGAGTGACCCAGAATCTCAACGGACGACTCCGGCAGATACTCATCGTAGTACATCGCACACGTCTTGCGCAGGTCCTTCAGTACCCAGGGTTCGTCCCGCCCCGTCGCGATATTCGTCCTCGGCTTGATGCCAGCGAGGACGCAAAGCTCCTGGAAGCGTGCGTTGGGGCGTGCTCCCCCGCCCAGGAAAACGGGGCCGTCCGCATGGCCGTTTTCCGGCACGATGCTCTGCAGATGCGCATGCACGACGTGATTCATCGGCCGGTAAAAGGTCTTGGCCGTCTTCACGCGGCGGTAGAACAGCCAGCCCCACCTTGACCGCTCCTTCACTTCTCGGTCTGGCGACTGGGCCTCCCGTGTCACGTGCCGCCAGAGAATCGGTTCGTGGAAGGGGGCGGACTTCCAGACGGTTCCGGTATCGACCCCGTAGTTGAAGAAGACGACCAGCGCGGCCCGCCAATACCTTCCCACCGGGAAGGGGCTGTCCCAGCCGCGGGGCCGCTTCATCTGATGCGTGGCAAAGTAGAGGGCGTTGATCTCGGCCTTCGTCAGGTAGTGCCGACCGGCAACATCGCGTTGCTCCCTGGGCTTGGGGAAGCGGGGTAGGGTGTCGATCAGTTCCTGTTCCCAGGCCCAGGAAATGACAGCGCGCAAGTGTTCGCGAGCCTTGTTCGCGGTGCGACCCGGGTTCATTCCGTCCTGGGCGAGGGCGCGCTCGTGGACCCAGTCGAGGAACTCTCGAATCTGCTTGTGCTGCAGTTCGTCGATCGGAGGGCCGTCTCCCCACCGCTCCCATTTGCGGAGCGTCGAGAAGTATTCATTGCGTGAACTGCATGACATAGTCTTGGCACGGAGGTAACTCTCCACCACGGCCTTGAGGGTTGTTGACATAAGGGCAACTCCCACGCCGCCGGCAATCGCCTCCATGCTCAATCCGGTTGATCGGCGGCGTTGCGCTACACGTCCTATGACCGGGACCTGCAGCCGAGGTCCAACGAGATCGATGGTGGCGCTGATTCACCGAGGCCATCAAAAGCCTACCCTACACGATCCTTGGGATAAGCTTGTACGAAGAAACTCCGGTGTGAATCTACGAACTTCCTCTCCGCAAATCGCGTAGTTCTGGCACACTGCTCTCTTCCGAAGGTCATGCCAGAGGTAGACGCAGGGTGGGCCAAGTGAATATCGTTCGCACGAGGGCCGGAAGGCGAATTCGCCTTCCGGCCCGAAGCGCCTTCTCCAAACGGAATGCTCGGGCGTCATGTATCCGGGTGTCCCGACAATCGCGCCGGTCCGGGTGTGGCCGGAATCGCCTTCGACGCTCTGGGTAAGGCGGAAGTCGGTTACGTGGGGCTGGTACTGTACGTCGAGCAGGATGTTGCCCAGCTTGAAGTCGCGGTGTAGGATTGCGCGCTAATTCGCGTAATGAACGGCGCGGGCCACCAATGCCACCTGCCGAACTGCCTCCCAGTTGGGTGACGGCCGTTTGCCCGACCAGATGGCCGCCGTCGATCCGCTACATGCCGAAATAGTGTCGCCCTTGGTCTTCGCTGACTTCGTACATCGGGGCGATGTTGACATTCCCAAGATGGGCGGCTCGCTCCGGTTCATGGTGAAAGCGCAGCACGTCCCCGTCGCTGCCCTGCTCCCACGATATGGCAATCTCTCCTCGCGATTGGAGACTTCGGTGTTGAAGGACGCGGATTCGAGACGGCGACGTCAGCTTGTCAGGCGAGGATGCCGCGAACGACTTCGCCGTACACATCCGTCAAGCGAAAGTCACGGCCCGCGTGGTGGTAGGTTAGCCGCTCGTGATCGAGGCCGAGCAGATGCAGGATCGTGGCATGAAAGTCATGCAAATGCACGCGGTTGCGGCCCACCCGGGCTCCGATCTCGTCGGATTCTCCATAGACGATGCCGCCTTTGACGCCGCCGCCGGCTAGCCAGCTTGAGTAGACGTGCGGATGATGACCTCGCCCCTTGGGACCGTCGATACCTGGAGTGCGGCCGAATTCCGACGTCCACACGACGAGCGTGTCGTCCAACAGGCCGCGCCGTTTGAGGTCCTTGAGGAGTCCGGCAATGGGCTGATCGATTCGCTTCGCGAGCTTGGCGTGCTCGGCCATGTCGGCGTGGGAGTCCCAATTGTTGTTGGCGCCGCTGTCGATCAGCTCGATGAAGCGGACACCGCGCTCGGCGAGGCGGCGGGCGATCAAACATTGCCAGCCGAAGCTCGCCGTGTCCCCGCGCTGAATGCCATACAGTAGAAGCGTTTCATCCTTCTCGCGCGAAATGTCGAAAGCTTCGGGCGCCTCGAACTGCATCCGAAAAGCCGTCTCGAACGTCTTGATGCGGGCGGCCAGCTCCTGGTCGTGGCCGTTGCGTTTCAGATGCGAGCGATTGAACAGGTTCGCGAGGCCGAGCTCCCTCTCCTGGAGGTCGGGCGCGCTCGCTTGGCGCGTGACGTTGGGAATGGGATGCTTGCCCGGCGTCACATGCGTTCCCTGGTACTCGGTCGGCAAGAAATCGTTGGCCCAGACCTGTGCTCCCGCGAAGGGCAAGTAAGGAGCAATGACGATAAACGACGGCAGATTCTGGTTCAGCGTTCCCAACCCGTAGCTGAGCCAGGCGCCGAGGCTTGGGCGGGTGAAAAAGAACGAGCCCGTATGCACAGCCAGCGTCGCTTCGAAGTGTTCGTTATTATCGGTGGTCATCGAGTGGATCAGGCAGATATCGTCCATGCACTGCCGGATATAGGGAAACAGATCGCTAACCAGGGTACCGCATGATCCGCCGGGGTGAAACTCCCAGCGCGGTCTGAGCAGCGGCCGGCGATCCAGCGACAGACCGCCGCCGATGCCCAGCGACTTTCCGTCCGCCTGAAAGAGCTTGGGCTTGTAGTCGAAGGTGTCCATGTGCGACACCCCGCCACTGGAGAATAGGAAGATCACTCGCTTGGCTTTCGCCGGGAAGTGTGGTCCTTTCGGCTTCAGCGGATCTTCACTTCGCGGCGTGCCGTCTTCGGCGGCCAGCAACTGCGAGAGGATGCCCGGCAAGAGCAGCGAAGTGCCCGCGAGGGAGCGAAGCACGGCGCGGCGGTTCAAAGAGCGTGAGGGCATGGGGACACCTCTGAAAGATTTTTCATCAACTGCCCGTGTCTCGATACGCAATCCTTTAGTTCACATAGACTAGCTCGCTGCACATAAACAGGGCACGCGCGAGGCTCTGCCACGCCGACAGAGCTTGGTGCTCGGCCGGTACACTATCGGCCTGAATCTTCTGTCGCACCTGCGCGAGGTATCCTTGTGCGGCAGATTCCTCGTCGCCGTTGGGCGGCCGGCCGAACAGGAGGAGATAGGCCCAGCGTATGCGTGCAGCATCATTCGGCCGGTGGTCGAGCAAGCGTGTCGCAAACGCCCTGGCCTGGGCGTGAATGAATGGGTCGTTCATGAGATAGAGCGCCTGGAGCGGCGTCGTGCTGACAATCCGGCGGTCGGTGCTCGTGTTAGTGGCAGCGCCGTCGAACAGACCCAAAAACGGATGCCGATACACGCGCTGCGTCATGAGGTAGACGCTCCGACGGTTGGTTTCGTAAACGGCTTTGAATACGTTGTGTTCGGTGAAGTCCCACTTCTGCGGGTCGGGAAACGGATGCGGGCCGGCCATGCTTCGGTCCAGCGTGCCGCTAGCGGCCAGCAGCGTATCGCGAAGGCATTCGGCTTCGAGCCGGTGGCGGCGAAATTGCCACAGGTAATCGTTGGTTGCATCGAGGCGGGCGTTGGCCGCGTCATCGCGGCTGGATAGCTGATAGGTGCGCGAGAGCATCATCAACCGGTGCATGGCCTTGAGCGACCAAGCGCTGTCGATGAAGCGGCGGGCGAGATAATCGAGCAACTCCGGATGCGTGGGCGGCTTGCCCTGTTTGCCGAAATTACTGGGAGTCAGCACGAGGCCCTTGCCGAAATGGTAGTGCCAGATTCGATTCACCATGACTCGCGCGGTAAGCGGGTTGGCCGGATCGGTGAGCCAGCGCGCCAATTCCAGCCGGCCGCTATCTTTGGTGCCGTCCGGCAGCCGCATGCCGCCGAGCACTTCCGGAAAGCGGCGGGGTACCTCTTTGCCCAGGCGCTGCGGGTCGCCCTTGATCTGAATACAAGCGTTGCCAACCCTTTTCTTCCCGTCCATGCCTTCCTCAGAAACGGCATAGGCTGCCTCGTAGGGTAATGGCTTCTTGGCGAAGTTGTCGCGTTCCTTTTCCGCGGCGCTAATGGCCTTGCCAATCTGTTCCAGGCGTTTGACGGTCTCGGCCACGCGCGTGGCACGTTGCGCCTCGTCCACCAGTTTTTCCGTGGCCAGAAGCGCCTTATCGGCGGCTTCCTTATCGGCATCGAGTTGAGCGAGCTTGGCTGCAAGGGCGGCAAGCTTTTGCCGATGTTCCCGCGCGCTCGCCATGGCGCGATCCGTGAACTCCAACGGCACCAAATCTTGCTGCGCCTTGTAGAGTTCGATTCCCGCCCACGGATAGCGCGTGCTCTGGAAGAAACCGTAGAGAGCGTAGTAGTCCTCGTTCGTGAGAGGGTCGAACTTGTGGTCGTGGCAACGGCAACAATTGATGGTTAGGCCCAAGAACGTTCGGCCCAGGTTGTCGATGGTGTCCTCGATCGTGAGATGCCATGGATAGCGCGGATCCGGAAGCGATCCAAACCGGCGAGCGTTGGCCAGGTATCCCGTCGCGATGATTCGCTCACGCCGCTCCCGATCATCGGCGCCGCCCATCAAATCGCCAGCCACTTGCTCGCGCACAAACTGATCGTATGGCTTATCCTGGGCGATGGATTGGAGCACCCAGTTGCGATATTTGTACATCTGCGGAATGGGATAGTCTGAATTGTCGCCAGCCGTGTCGGCGTAGCGGACCACGTCGAGCCAGTGCCGGCCCCAGCGTTCACCGTAGTGGGGCGAAGCCAAGAGCCGATCGACGATTCGAGCAAACGCGTCCGGAGAATCATCCGCCAAAAAGGTGTCGATTTCCTCGGGCGTCGGCGGCAGACCGATGAGATCGTAGGTGGCGCGGCGAATCAAGCTTCGCTTGTCGGCCGGTTCAACCGGCGTCAGACCTTTTTCTTCCAGCCGATGCAGCACGAATCGATCGATCTCATTGACGGGCCACGTCACGTCCTTCACGGAGGGTATCGGATATTTCTGAATCGGGCGGAAGGACCAGAACTCCCTCGCCCGAGTGCGGTCCATGGCTTTGGCGAGGCTCCCGGCGTCGGTTCGCGGAACGGGTGCTCCCATCCGCACCCACGTCTCCAGGTCGGCGATCTCCATGGCTGAGAGCTTGGCCTTGGGCGGCATTTGGAGGTCCTTGCGGGTGTAGCGGACCGCCTCGATGAGAAGACTTTCGTCCGGATTGCCAGGCACGATCGCGGGGCCAGAGTCGCCGCCTTTCCGTAGACCGGCACCCGTGTCCAACAGCAAGTGCCCCCGAAGTTTCTTGGCCTCGCTGCTGTGGCAACTGTAGCAATGCTGGATGAAGAGAGGACGGATTCGCTTCTCAAACAACTCGACCCCCGCTGTTTCGGACGCGACGGGAGCCGCCAGTACCGGTTTGTCCGCGGGCCAGACATTAGTGGCGAATACCGCGAACACGGATATCGCGAGCCAATTGCGAACCCAGTCGAATGCCATGATGAGCGACCCTCACTGAGCAATGTCTGTAGGCGCCTTCCATGATTCTACACCGCTTTCTCGTGGCTTCCACAATTGCTTGTGAATCGATTTCTTTGCCTCGCGTGCAGGACACGGTTCGTACAGGCAGTTTATGCCCGTAGAACCCGCTACGGCCGTCCTGAACAACACGTGCCTGCGTCCTTCATGGGTGCGCTCGGCTGGCGGTACAATGGAATTGAGGATCGCTGCCGACTCTCCGGGCTCTACAAGGAACCATCGGTAACGGAAGGGTTCGAGATGGCTGGTAGATTGAACGCCAAGACCGCGGTTATCACCGGCTCCAGTCGAGGCATCGGTAAAGGGATCGCCCAGGTTTTCGCTGCCGAGGGAGCCAGGGTGCTGATCGTTGGCCGCGACCCGCGAGCCGGCAACGCTGTCGTCGAGGAAATACGTCAGGCCGGTGGTGAATCCGACTTCTGCCGGGCCAATGTTTCTCGATGGTCCGATGCGGAGGCACTCACCCAAAAAGCGGTGGATCGTTTCGGCCGGCTTGACATCCTCGTCAGCAATGCCGGCATTTTCCCGTCCATCCGCATCGAGGTCATGACCGAGGCCGACTGGGACGAAGTCCAGGCCGTCAATCTGAAGGGCACGTTCTTCGCCGTGAAGGCCTCTTTCCACCGAATGAAAGCCCAACATTATGGCCGCATCGTCTTGACCTCGTCCATCACGGGCCCGGTCACCGGCTTTCCCGGCTGGGCGCACTACGGAGCGACCAAGGCAGGCATGCTCGGCTTTTTGCGCACAGCGGCTTTGGAGTTCGCCCCTCACGGCGTCACGATCAACGCCGTACTTCCGGGTAACATCCGCACAGAGGCATTGGACGATCTGGGTACGGACTATGTTCGGCGTATGGAGCAGTCGATTCCTGTCGGCAAACTGGGTGAACCGGCAGACGTGGGCTATGCGGCCCTGTTTCTGGCATCCGACGAGGCTCGCTTCATCACAGGTCAGTCCTTGATCGTGGATGGCGGACAGGTCCTTCCCGAATCGCGCGATGCTCTGCAATGACGGCCGCAGCTACGGACCTGCCAATGACTGGCAAGCAGTTCCCCTCCGGCGAGATGAACGGCTGTCGCCGAGGTGCTTTGCTCGGCTTTGCTGTTGCGCTCGTAGGTTTCGGCTGCCGCGGTGGTTCGGACCGCAGCGCGTTGCACAAATTGGCTTGCGCCCTTCGGACGAGAGGTCCTCAGCAGAAAACGCTTCGACGCGAATTCACCTCGGAGTGTCGGGCCTTTGCACGCTGGGCAGTCTGGCTTGCGCCCATCGGGCGATCCCACCGAAGCGCGCAAATCACTGCGTTCTCACCGGCTTGCGCAAGGGGCCTCGCCATTTCTATCAGGTATCGCCGAATGACACCGCTCCGCGTTTTTTCGACGAATATGACGGCAAACGGGAAACTCTTGAAACTTCCCCGCATTGAGGTGAGTATGACTAACATGAAAACCGAATCCCCGGCCCGTCCGTACCGCCAAACGTCGAGGGCGGAGTCCGCCGCGGCGACGGGGCGGCGCATCGTCGAGGCGTTTCTGAACCGATTACGCGAGCAGTGGTACGACGAGATCACGCTCGATCAGGTGGCCGGCGACGCCAGCGTCACCGTGCAGACCGTCGTGCGCCGCTTCGGCGGCAAGTCCGGGCTGCTCGCCGAGGCGATCCGGGCGATGGTCCGTTGTGCCGAGGAACGCCGTGCCACCCCACCGGGCGACCCGGAGCAACTCGTCCGGAACCTGGTCGGCGATTACGAGCGGACCGGCGACACGATCATCCGCCTGCTCGCGCTTGAGCAGCGGCACGCAACCCTCCGCAAACACCTGGCCCTCGGGCGACGCCGACACCGCGACTGGATCGCGAGAATGTTCGCGGAGGAACTGAAGCCGCTCGGGGCCAAGGCTCGACAGGCGGCACTCGACACCCTGGTCGTCACCACGGACGTGTACACCTGGAAGCTGTTACGCCGTGATATGGGGCGGGGCGTGGCCGCAACGGAAACCACGATGACCGGCATGATCCGCTCGACGATCGCCGCGTATTCGTCAGCCGAGGGCGCAAGTAGGGTGGGCGAGTCTGCGGGGTCCGCGCTTGATGAGCGGTGAGGAAGTAACCGGCGTACTCGTACATTCCCCCTCAGAGGAACAGCCAATGCAACCCGTGGCGGTGCGGCTGGGGAGCCTGTTCAGTGTCGGAGTCACGGTTGCGGACGGTAGTTACAACCCCCTAACCAAGAGGAGTGTCATCATGAACAAGGTCGCGTCGGTCGCGTTCTGCTTGGCGGTACTATGCGTGTCCCTGTCCCCGTCCCTGAAGGGCGAGGACAAGAAGCCGGCCAAGGTCGATGTCACCGGCACGTGGAAGGTGGAAGTCGATGTCGGCGGCCAGACCGGCGAGCCGGTCTTCACGCTCAAGCAGAAAGGCGACAAGATCACGGGCAAGTACAACGGTTCCTTTGGCGAGCAGGACGTGACAGGCACGGTCAAGGGGAACAAGGTCGAGTTCGGGTTCGACCTCGACCAGGGCAAGGTCGTCTACACCGGCACGATCGACAAGGACTCAATGAAGGGGGAGGCGAAGTACGGCGACCTCACCGGAACGTGGACCGCCAAGCGGGAGAAGGAGAAAGAGAAGGACAAGGACAAGCCGGCGGGCGGCAGCGGCCCGGCGACTGGCGTTGAGAAGACGACGTTCGAGTACGCCATGAAGGGCACGCAGAAGCTCCAGCTCGACCGGATCGTCGACCCGGCGGTGAAGGTGACCGGCAAGCGCCCCGTGATGATCTTCTCCTTCGGCGGCGGGTGGGAGGGCGGCCGGCGGGATGACCCGGGCATCGTGTCGTTTCTCAACGACCTCGCGTCGCTCGGCTATGCGGTGGTCTCCATCGACTATCGCCTGGGGATCAAGGAGGCCAAGGCCAGGAAGGAATTCACCCGCGCCAACGGCACCGAGATGTACCTCCGCGCCATCGAGTGGGGCGTGGAGGACCTGTTCGACGCCACGTCCTATGTCGTGAAGCATGCCGATGAGTGGAACATCGACAAGGACCGGATCGTGATCCTCGGGGGGAGTTCCGGTGCTACCAACTCCCTAGTCGCCGAGTATAACGTCGCAAACACCACCGAGCTGGCCCGCGCGCACCTCCCGAAGGGCTTCCGGTACGCCGGCGTCATTTCGATGGCGGGCGCGTTCTGGCTGAAGGCGGGCACCCCGCTCGCCTTCAAGACGAAGCCCGCCCCGATCCTGTTCTTCCACGGCGCGAAGGACCAGTTCGTCACCTACGACGAGGTGCAGGGGGCCTTCTCGGGGTACGGCCCTGCCTACTACTGCCGCAAGTTCCCGGGCCCGGAGTACCCGAAGTGGTTCGTCGATTTCCCGGAAGGGGATCACATCGTGGCGGCCTCCCCATTGATCGAGAATCGCGACGAGATCGCGACGTTCCTCCGGAAGCTGGTGAAGGAGCGCCAGCAAATCTCGGTGCATATGATCGAGCACGACAAGATCACGAAGACCTTCGGTAACGCCTCGAAGCTCTTCGGCAACCGGTCGTCCCCCGACGGGGATGCGTCGACCAAGAAGTGATGAATTGCCATCGCGGCGGACCACGGCGACCCAGTACGCACGGCGGGCCGGGCCGCGGACAGGGATATCGGATGGCGGCTCCGGCGAACTCGCCGGGACGTGGGCCGCCGAGCGGGGAAGGCCAAGAGGTCGCCGCGATTGGGGGGGAATGCATGGCCCGATTGCTGTTGGTGGTGACGACGGTCTGCGTTACAGGCATCGTGGCGACCGGCCCAGCACGCCCCCAGGACCCGAAGTCCCGGGCGGTCCCGGCCAAAGGGGCCGCGGGGAAGCCCATCCCGATCTGGCCCGGCGTGGCGCCGGGGTCTGAGGGCTGGACGCAGAAGGAGGTCGAGTCCCGGGGCTTGGGCGAGACGACGGTCCGGAACGTGACCACCCCGACGCTCACGGCCGTCCTACCGGACCCGTCGGCGGCGACCGGAGCGGCGGTGATCGTCTGCCCGGGGGGCGGGTTCCGCTTCCTGTCGTGGGAGAACGAGGGCACGAAGGTCGCCGAGTGGCTCCGGAAGCGCGGGGTGGCGGCGTTCGTCCTCAAGTACCGTCTGAAGGAGACCCCGGCGGCGGACGCCGCGTACCGCAAGGACACGGCATCCTTCCTGCTGACCCTGTTCCAGTTCAAGGATCGGGACCTTACTAGTGACGCCGCCAAGGCACTCGAGAAAGAAATGCGGGAAGCCGGGGCGGCAGGCTGCGCCGATGGCCGGCAGGCGGTCAAGGTGGTCCGCCAGCGAGCCAAGGAGTGGGGGATCAAGCCGAACCGCATCGGCATCATGGGCTTCTCGGCCGGGGCCATCGTCACCCGGGCGGCGACGACGGATTACGACTCCGACAGCCGCCCGGACTTCGCGGCCCACATCTACGCCCCCATGTTCGGTGAGGTGAAGGTGCCTCGGGACGCCCCGCCTCTGTTCGTCCTCTGCGCCGCCGACGACCAGCTCGCCGAGGCCAGCAGCGCGCGGTTGTACGGGGCTTGGCGAGCCGCTGGCCGCCCGGCCGAGCTGCACGTGTACGAGAAGGGAGGCCACGGCTTCGGCATGACCCGGAAGGGGCTGCCGGTGGACGGCTGGATCGAGCGGTACGGGGACTGGCTCGGGCAACGGGGGCTGATCAAGCCGGGCCGATGATCCCCACCGTCATGGGCTAGAAATCGCCATCGACCAGGGCAAGGTCATCTTCACAGGCACGGTTGGCAAGGACCCCGTGACAGGGGAGGCCCGATACGGCGACCTCGCCGGGACGTGAACCGCCAGGCGAGAGAAGGCCCGGCCGCACGCCCCGACGCCACCCGCCGTGTGAAGATGGCCTCAATCTATCCCACGAGAGGAATGAACTGATGACAACGAACTCACACCGTGTCTTCCTGATATTGGCGATCGCTCTGGCGGCAGGTGTGCTCCTGCCAGAGGCGGTGTACGCAGACGACTCCAAGGACCGTTTCGGCTGGACACTCCACAAGCCCGAGGAGGTGGGAATTTCCCGCGACGGGCTGAACAAGGTCCGGGAAGTGATCCAGAAGAACATCGACAAGAAGGTCATCGCCGGGGCCGTCACCGCGATCGTCCGGAACAACAAGCTCGTGTGGTTCGAGGCCCAAGGGATCCGCGACGCGCCGACGGGGGCAAAGATGGAGAAGGACGACATCTTCCGGATGATGTCGGGGACCAAGCCGGTCGTGGCGGTGGCCGTGCTGATCTTGATGGAGCGCGGCAAGCTCACTCTGGACGACCCGGTCAGCAAGTTCATCCCCGAGTTCAAGGAGCAGAGGGTCGCCGTGGCCGAGAAGTGGGCGAAGGACGCCAAGGGCGTGAAGCTCGTTCCCGCAGAGAGGGACATCACGGTTAAGGACCTGCTCACCCACACGTCCGGGCTGATGAGCTCCGGCGACGGACTTAACCCCGGCCCGGGGTCGCTGGTGAACAAGATCGAGAGAAGGCCGGACGACACGCTCGCCGACTACGTCCCCCGTCTCGGGGCAGCGGCGCTGGACTTCCAGCCCGGGGCGAAGTTCCGATACTCTGCGCTCGCCGGCTTCGACACACTCCTGCGGATCGTTGAGATCACGTCCGGCCAGACGGCCGAAGAGTTCCTGCAAGAGAATCTGTTCAAACCGCTCGACATGAAGGACACGTCGTTTAACGTGCCGGAGGGGAAGAAGGCTCGGCTGGTGAGCATCCACAGCAGCCGGAAGGACGGATTCCGGGTGGAGAAGCACCTATTCGGCGAGGGGCCGTGGAAGTACTACTCCGGGGCCGGCGGGCTATTCAGCACCGCCCACGACTACATGCAGCTCGAGGTCATGCTCCTGAACAAAGGGGCGCTCAACGGCAAGCGGATCATGAAGCCCGAGACGGTGGAGTTGATGGCCAAGAACCACGTCAGCAAGCTGTTCGCCGAGTGGTTCCCGCCCATGACGGCCGGGCATGGCTTCGGCCTCGGGGTCAGGGTCGTTGAAGACAAGGCCAAGGGCGGTGGGCGCGGGGTGGGCGCGTTCGGCTGGGGCGGGGCCTATGGGACCGAGAGTTGGGCGGACCCCGAACTCGGTGTCGCAGCGGTCATGTTCATCCAGATGCAGTCTGGCCTGCCCAACGTGACATCCGGGTTCCAGCAAGCGCTCCGCAAGGCGATCGTGAAGTAATCGGCCGAGACCGGCGAAGCGACCGGGATGTGGAGGAGTCAGTACCAAACTTGCCGCCGCAGTGTCATCGCGCCAGTGGTCGTCGTCCAACGTGGCGGACCCACGGTCGGTTACATCTGTAACTCGCGTCGGTCCATCTCACATCCGCACGACTTGCGATTCCGTCAAACTGCGTCGGCCACATCGACCGAGCGGCAGAATGCAATCTATGCAACCTGCTGAGGCCGGACACACCGAGGTCAATTAGTGTCGAAGCGTTCGGCGCGGAGGTTTAATCCACCTCGGCACCATGAGTAGTGGTCGGATGCTTGGTGTATCTTCCCGAATAGTTTCGCCATCTAGCGCTGGGTGATTTGGGCTCACTGTTTCGCCAACCCATATCCGATGCCAGGCTCTACCCTGATTTCGATCTCGCAATGTTGTTGTCACCCCTGGCCCTTGAATGATTCCTTCGCGGGGCAACCCCGGTAACGGCATGCGATGCCAAAACAGCGGACGGACGCAAATGCTCCCATCAGAGGGTTGTGCTGCATTCAAGGGAACATAAGTAAAGTGAATTTGCAGACAGAGCATGACTTACGCTAGGCTGAAAGCGGGGCAAGCACGAGGAGGTAACATAAAGTGGGCTGGGACAAGGGCCGCTACTACACGCGTTCGATAAAGGTCAACGGCCGCGTCGTCCGCGAATACATTGGCACCGGTCCCGATGCCGAACTCATAGCACGGATGGATGCCCTCGAGCGTGAAAAACGAGGGGCAGAGCAAGCTGTCCAGCGAGCCAATCGAGTCGAACTTGAGACCCTCGATACTTCCGTGAACGAACTGAACGACTTGGCCGATCTGCTGGCCCGTGCCGCCCTCGTGGTCGCCGGGTTCCGGCAGCACAACCGGGGTGAATGGAGAAGAAGACGTGGCAACCGCAAACGACACGAATACGCTTGTTCCGACCGATGCGAACGAACTCCGCAAATTGCTCGATCAGGCGCAGAAGGGGGACGAGAAGACTCTTCCCATCCTGCGTGAGATGTTGAAAATGCCTCACTGGCTGGAAGCCTGCGGCAACCTGGCCAGACACACCGACGACGCTCTCATTCGAAAGTTCGCGGGGAAGGATTTGGCTGTCGGCGAGGGATTGCGGCAAAAGCTGGAGATCATGCGCGGCGAGTTGGCCGGTCCAGCCCCAACGCCGCAGGAGCGGCTGCTGGCGGAACGCATCGGCACCTGCTGGTTACACGTGTACCATCTGGAGGCGATCTACGCCAGCAAGAACTCTATGTCCCTGGAGCTGGGCACCTATTATCAGAAGAGCATCGACCGTGCTCATAAGCGCTACCTGTCCGCCATCAAGACGCTGGCCACGGTGCGTAAACTGGCCTTGCCGGTCCTTCAGGTGAACACAGTCGAGAAGCAGGTAAACATGGCCGGTCCATGCCTGCCTGCCGACGGAGCGAAGGAGGTTGTATGAGCCTAGCACAGCGGAACGGCTCAGCCAACGGCGCCCAAGGAACGGTCTCCCGCGGTCGCGAGCCAGTCCACAGCGCAGAGCATTCGGCCGCTCAAGCCGAGTTGAATGAGTTGGCCCGAGAACTGGCGCGGGGCTTCGGTGAGAAAGTCGAAGAGTATCGCAAGTATGGTGACCTGTCCCTGCATGAAGCTCGCCAGCGTGCCGCTGAGAACAGTCCCGGACGCATCGATCGCGCCCTGAATGCCCCACCAGATGAGGTAAGCTGGTTCGACCTCGATGCTCTGACCCGCAAGGACCCGGCCCTTGCCCTTCAGCGCTGGGAGCAGATCAAAGAAGCCGCCCGCAACGAGATCCGCAGCGGCTACCGCGCCGCTCTCACCGTCCAGGATGATTGCGGCCCTTGGGAGCGAGCACGTTTCGCGGCAGTCCGTGCCGAACTGATGGAAGCCTGGAAACCGTGTAATGCACAGGAGCAGCTGCTGGTAGATCAACTGGCTCAGTGGCAAGTGTTGCTTTGGCGATGGCAGGATGCTCTGAGCACTTGGACGACTCACGCTACTTTCGCCCCACGGCAGGCAAAGAAGGGCGAGAGTTACAAGACCATGCGGCTGAGCGAGTCCGAGGCGTTGGAGAGGGCAGCGGCGATGGTGGAGCGCTTGCACCGCCTGTACCTACGCACCCTCAAGGCGCTGCAGGATCTTAGGAAACCGAGTCCTCTCGTCGCTGTACGGCACGCAGAGCAAGTGAACGTCGGCCCGATTCGGATAACGATCGACAACCTTTTTTTGCCGACTGGTTCCAGCAAGAGATCGGAGCCCGATGATACCCAACCCGCCGATCGGCTCTCCGGTCTGGCTCCCCACTAGAATAGACGTTGGCTGACCATCAGAAAGGGGGTGAGGTTTCCCGCTTGGGCTCATATAAGGATTTTTCGGAAGCATAGGGCATCTCCGCACTTGCCGATTGTCCAGGAAAGGGGGCTGCCCCTCGAGAGACACCTTCCACGTCTGAAAGGGACGCATTACTGCACCTACTTCCGGCTTGCCACGCACGCCAGGATTCGGCCTGTGGGTCCCCTTGCACGGACATTGACAGGCAGCCGGCCGGCGGCTATAGGCATCCTGCTTCGGGCCAGGAGGATGGGCCAGGGTACGATCACGGGCAGAGGAGGCGGGCATGCGGCTACGGCGCAAAGTCCTTGTGGCTCTCTTGGTGATGGCGTGTGCCCCGGCGGCTGCCCCGGCCCACTGGGGCTGCGGCTGGGGCTGGGGTATGGGATTAGGTCTCGGGCTCGGCGTGCCCCTCGGCATCGGCCTCAGTGCCCCACTGTATCGCCCCTACTACGCCCCGCCCTATCCGGTCTACGTGGCCCCGGCTCCTGTAGTCATTCAGCAGGCCCCGGCCCCCGTGGTTGTTCAGCCGGCTCCGGCCTCCCAGCCGGTATACCGGCCCGCCTACCAGCCCGCTTACACGGCCCGGGCCACCACAGCGGAACCACCCCTTGCCTCGGAGGTCATCCCCACCAGCTCGGTCAATTCTCTACCGGAAATGCAGGCCAGCATGCGTCAACTGGCGAGCGCGGAGCCGGGAGCTCGGGCCGCAGGCTGTCTGGCCTTGGGCCGACTGAGGACCCAGGCCGCGGTCGGGCCGCTCACTCGCCTGTTGCAGGAGGACGGCGACCCCGCGGTGCGCGAGTCGGCCGCACGGGGCCTGGGGTTGATTGCCGATCCCGCCGCCCTTAACGCGCTGGAGCAAGCCGCCTAGTCGGACGGCGACCGCGATGTGCGCCACAGCGCTGCGTTCGCGACCGAGGTCATCCGGGCCCACCAGTCGCACCCTTGATACCCGAGGTGGCTTGCAGATGCCGAGTTGCTTCCTCTGTTCAGGGGCGATGTCGTCCAACCCGATCGACGCCGGCATGATAAGTTTCCTCCGAATGAGGCGAGCGGGAGGACGATCCCCGCTCGCCAAGTTGTGTTGGACTATCAAACGGCGTTTGTGCGGTTCTTCGCCGCATCCACGAACCCCTGATGCTTGATGTTGCGGTCGCATATCCGGGCGAAACGGGTGATGTCCCGCACTTTGGCCGGTCGGACGAACAACTTGCCATTCTCGTCGACGAACACCGCTTTGCGGTAGCTGCCGACGTAGTCCTGCTGGATGCTGACAGGCTGCCACTGACCGGCCGCGACCTCGAAAACAATCTCCGGATCGCGCATCATGTCGCCGTTTTGCTCGCCATGGTGAACCACGGAGACAAGCTCGCCGCCGAGGTCCGGTGCCGGCGTGCTCGATTACAAGCCGCATGAAACCGGGTACTTGCAGGCGGATCGGTTAACGCTTGAGCGCTTCTAATCCGCCGGACGTATCAATGATTGACTGGACGTTTCGCATGGTTCTATCTCCAAGATGAGGCGAGCGGGGCGAATCGCTCGCCGTGGGTTGTGGGTTACGCAGCTGGGGAGGGTGGCTTCTCACCGATGTACACGGTCTCATCGTCGGGCAAGACGGCCACGTCTTCCGGATAGTCGAAAAAGTCACCGAGGGCGCTTTCGAGCAGCTGGTGAGCGCGGCAGAACATGGCGGGGTAGTTCCGCGGCCGAATCCGCAGGATGGCCGTCAAGATCTCGAAACACTCTTCCAATTTGGCTTTCGTTTCCACTGGGTCAGTCTCCTATGGAGTTATTGGTTCTGGTTGATCCACCGTTGCGCCGCATTGATGGCGCTTTCGATGTCCATAAAACTGTCCGTGACGTAAAGCACGGCATCCTCGCTGATGTCGATGATGGTCGCATGATACTGGCCGTCGTCTTCCCGTTCCGGTTCGATTGCCAGCTGCTGGGTAAGCATGGTTGGTTCCTCCGCGGGGAGAGCGGCGGGCGGTTCCGCTCTCCCGGTGACGTGGTGGTTATGGGTAACAATGCACGCAGAACTTGCCGGAGTCGTTGCACATTTCGCAGAAGGGTTGCTTGGCTGCAGGCTTCGGTGCCGTTTGCTGCTTGGCTTCGGGCTTCTTCGGGGCGGCAACCATGTTGCCGTTGCTGGCCAGTGCCGCACGCAGCGCCCGGACATGCTTGCATTCCCGGTTCTGATAAAGGGCGTCCGGGCAATCGCATTGCCAGCCATAGCCGGGGTTAACGTCGATGTCGTAAACCTTGCGGTCCACGATGTAGTCGGTCAGCTTCATGAGCCGAAAACCAACCGTCTCGCCGTCGGGGTCGGTCAGGCGTTGCACGAGATAGTTCGTGCATCGTTCGGTGTGTACGGTCAGGAGAGCATTGCCGGAATCAAGGGCTTGCTCCAGAGCCAGGTTGCCGGTCGCTTTCAAGTAGCACGTGCCGTGTGCTTCGAGTGCGGGCTTGCGGGTCTTGCGGGTTGCGGTTACAGTCATGGTCAGTCTCCTTGTTTGGGAGTCCAGAGCCGGCGGGAAGTCACGATTCCTGCCGGCCCGTTTTGTTGAGTTGGTCACTTCCTCTTCTGTTCTGTGTTGTTGCTTGTCTTCACTGCCACTCCTACTCTCATCCGTTTCCACCCTTGCAGGGTTCCGGGGTAGCTGAACATCCCGGAGACTTGTTCGGAGGGGCCAAGTTGTCAAAGAGCAGTCATGACTAATTACTAGGTTTTACCTAGGACAATCCTAGCGTCAAGGGATATGCTAGGTTTTTCTAGGCAAATTGCTGCGCGTCGATGAGATTTGACTTGCCTAGGTGTTCCCTTGTACAATGCAAGGGAACGGATAGGACGATTCTTGAAAGGGAAACTATGGCGCGGCCGAAAGAAGGCTATCACGATATGTTCGCTCAGATCCCGGAACCGCTCTGGCAAGCGCTATGCGCGGATGCCTCGGCGAACGAAAGATCAGCTACGGGACAGCTGGTGTGGATTCTCAAACAGCGATACCCGGACGCTTTCCAGGGCGAGGCCCAGACTCCGCCAGCGAAGAAAACAACAAAACGGAAGGAGAAGTGATGAACAGAGAGCTATTCGACCCGCCCGGCATCGTCCGGCCGGCGGAGGCCCTCGCCGAGCTAGCCGGGCGCATCAACGCGGAACATCATCAAGTCGAGACGGCGTTGCGGGCCAGCCTGGAACATGCCAAGAGAGCTGGCGAGCTGCTCTTGGAAGCGAAAGAGCAGTGCAAACATGGGGAATGGATGGACTGGCTCAAAGCCCACGTCCATTTCACGCCTCGCACCGTGCAGCGTTACATGTCGATTGCTTCCCGATGGAATGAATTGGCAAATGCGACACGCGTGTCGCATTTGAGCTACCGGGAAGCATTACAAGTGCTCGCCGAACCGTCGACGCCCGATGAAGCCGCCGAAGATGAACCAAAACGGCAACGCGTGTCGCATCTGGACGATGTTCCGCCCGCCCTGGCCCACTACCGGGACGCCGGATTGCTTGACGAAGAGTGCATCGGGCTTCTGATGGGCTTGCAGGCCGACTATGGGCCGGAAATTGCCGCGCCGTTCAAGGATGAAGGGGAACTTTTGAACCCGGACGGCATCACCGCGGAAGATGCTTGGGACATCCTGAACGTCTTGCGGCCACTCGGCAAGCCGGCTTTATGGCCCATTCCCGGCAAGGCTCAAGTTCCTGTCGCCGTGCTCCGGGGTGTCCAACTCTTTCTCCGCGATGTGAACGATCGCTTGGTGAACGGCTTTGGCGGCCGCGAAGAGATTCCGCAATGGGAAGTGACAGCGTTTTGATGGGCATCGCAAGCGATCCACTGCATTGACGGTCTCGGGGACAAGATCATCAAAAGCATGCCTGAGCTTCTTGTCCATCACCTCGAGGTTTGGCGCGACTCTTTCCGCTCTGCTCTGTTTTGGGTCATCTCTCGCGGCCAGAGAACGCCTATCGAAGGCGACGATGAGGACCATGACCTGTGGTTTGGGTATCGCTCGGATTTGCGACACGCCGGCATATTGGACCCTTTCGACGCCATCACCCTTTCGCCGTCCGTACTCAAATCGTTTCAAGAAGGCATCGCTCTTGCCAAGTGCGAACGCGGGTATGCGGAACCAACCATAAGGCAGCAGAGAAAAAAGAAGCCGGCATGAGCCTATACTTCCATAGAGGCACCACCTTGACACCACACCAACGAGGCCCAGCCATGACGCCAACTGATTTCTTCCACATGCTCGAATCCATTTTGCAACAACGCCGCATACCCTTCTCCCGCGCCGCGGCCATCGCTTTCGTGGAAAGCTGTTGGGAGTTGATCGACGACAATCCAGATGTGTGGTACTGGAGCGAGCGAATCGCGGAATGCCAGGGTAGCGTCGTGGAGGCGGCCGCCGAGATGAGATAATCGTGAGCACTTAGCGATTGCTCCCTGGCTGATGGAGCGGCAAATGGACACTCTCGGCCCGATTCTCGGCCTGATGGCGGCATCCACCTTCATCGGCTTGATGCTCTGGTGGCATTTCAGCAGGTCCGCTTCCATCCTCGATCAGTGGGCCGACAAGAGCGGCTACCGCATTGTCAGCGGAGAGTATCGCCATCTCCTTAAGGGGCCGTTCTTTTGGACTTCCTCCCGAGGTCAGACCGTCTACTATGTCACCGTCGAGGACGAACAAGGCAACCAGCGGCATGGCTGGGTCCGCTGCGGCAGCTGGTTGTTCGGGTTGCTGTCAGATAATGTGGAGGTGCGGTGGGACGATTAACGGCAACCACAGCAGTGCGTAGACCCAGCGGCCGGCGGCGCCTGCGGAACGGAAGTGAATCCCGAGGCGGCGATAGTCTGTGCTGGCGGAAGGAGAAGCAATGCCCGCACCACCCACCAGCAGCACCACGCGCTGCCCCATCTGCAAGGAACCAATGTCCGCACCGGAATGGCACTGCCCCTCCGGTAAGTACAAGGTCTGTTCGCGTCCAAGCTGCATGTTAGGTATCCCGGTGGAGCACCGCACCGGGGCGTGCGCCAAATGCTGCGGCGGAAGCTGACGGCGATGGCCAGGAAAAAAAAGGGAGAGTAGGTAGGCTGATTCCGATGACCAGCCTACCCCCGAATCCCTGAATTCAATTGGAATGTGAGGGGATTGTAGCCCGAGCAGCATGTGCCTTCCCCGCCGATCCTCCCTGAAAGATACACGAAACTTGGCTCAGGTTGATCCAGACTGTGACGCTTTTATCACCGTCCTTGGTCTTCACCTTTACCCATCCATCGCGAGGAACCTCTATCACCTTGCATCTGGACAGATCATCGCCTTGGCGGTTGGTGAGAACAAAACTATAGTATTTCCCGACCTCCAGGATATGCGTCGGGGGCGGTGTGGGAACTGTCGCCCCGTATCCAGGCGATTGGTTTGGCGCAATCGCGTAAGGGTTACTAGCGGGCTGTGGGCTTGCCTGAGAACCTGGGGTTACCGGGTATGATTGAGGAGCAGTATATGCTAGGGGCTGTGAAGGTGCCTGGTAGGGCATGAAAGAAGAAGAAGGTGGGATTTGTGTGGATTGATGCGCATACTGGGGCGGTGAGTAAGATACGCCTGGTAGCGAGTTTTGATCTCGCGCTGCGGAAGGCCGGGGTGCGGGTTCAAGAGTGGGCGGAGCAACATGCTGCGGCGTGGGGACAGGCCCGGAAATGGGTAGTCGCGGCGGATCCATCGAGGGTGTACGCGACTTTGCGGGAGACGGGGGTGCGTCCGTCAAGGGCGTCTGCTGCGGCTCGGGATTCTTCGCCGGAGCCTGTTGCTGAGCGACCCCGCGCAAGGCCAGCAACGCTAGAACCATCACTATGCAACCCACTGCAATCCATCGCTTCATGGCGACTCCTTTGGAAAACAGACCATCGTCCGGCCGGCATCGTAAAGCGGCACTGGAACCAGCGTCAATGCCGTTCCCGATGGCTGCGTGAGCCATCTGCCCTTGAAGCATTGCAGAAGGCGTTCCTCACCCTCACCCAACACGATGACGGCGGCGATGCTGACCGGCAATCACCTAGTCGCTGGCTCAAGCCTGCGGTGCTTCCGCCGTGGGGCGAGTAACTCCATGCTCCCTCTCCCGCCGGTGGCAACGAAAGGGCATCCTGAATGAGATTGCCTGACCTAGCCAACTCCTTCCGCATTTGCGGAAAAAAGAGTGACGGTAACGAGCGGACAGCCGTAGCATTGGCCGCCAGCCCGCAGCCGGCGCCGCGAGCGGTGGATGTGGAATCCTTGGAATGAGATAAAAAATCCCCCGTTCGCGGCAACCTTTTCGCGAACGGGGGCCCCATGTGACACTGACTCTAAACCATAACCCGCAATGGTGCATCCGGCACGGTCTGCCAGTCAACGCCCGACATCAACTCGGCTGCCTCTAAACACATAAGCGTACTTTTCAAATAAAGCATTACAACCGGACCATTACGCAGTTCGTTGAGAACATGAACGACGACCGACGGCACGAGGAAGCCGAGGTCATCAAGCGCCGCCGGCAAGAGCTCGTCAAGCGCGTAGCCGAGGCACGCAAGCAAGGAAAAAGCCAGCGTCAGATAGCCGAAGACGAAGGAATCAGCCGCATTCAGGCACGGGAAGACCTGGAGGAGTCTTCAGGTGGGCACCCCCCCGCCCACCTGAAACCGATGACGGCAAAGTGGTAGGTCGGGACGGCAAAAAATACACGGCAACACCGAAAAAACCGGCACCCCGCCCGCGTCCGCTGGGATGTTCCCAGCGGCGGGCCGGGGGCAATGTCGTGAATGCGGAAGGCGTGAGGATGGCTACAGCTTAACCGCTCTTGCGCCCTCCCTCTCCATGCGCTATACTCTCCCGCATGAACACCATCGATACCATTCTGACGGGCGATTGCCTCGCCATCCTGCCAACCCTCCCCGCCGGCGTTGCACAGCTGGCCTACATAGATCCTCCCTTCAATATCGGCCTCGCCTACCCCGGCTATGATGATCGCCGGCCCGAGGACGAATACTTTGCGTGGCTGGAAGATGTGTTCCTCTCAGTCCGCCGCGTGCTTTCTCCGTCCGGTTCGCTCTGGGTTCAGTGCGGCCAGACTATCCAGGCCGAAATTTGCGTCATGCTCAAGCGACTCGGCTTGCACTGGCGGAATAGCCCGGTCTAACATTACACCTTCGGCCCGCACCAGAAAAAGAAGTTTGTCCCCAGCTGGCAAGCCCTGCACTACTTCACCGTGGACCGTAAGCTATTCACGTTCAATGCCGATGCCGTGCGAGAGCCTTCGGCCCGGCAGACCAAGTACAAGGACAAACGAGCTAATCCCAATGGCCGCGTTCCTGATGACGTTTGGAAGGTCTCCCGCGTTTGTGGCACGTTCGGCGAGCGGATCAAGGGCCACGGTTGCCACACGCCATTGGAGATTGCCGAGAAGGTCATCCGGGCTTGCAGCATTCCCGGCGACGTGGTGCTGGACCCAATGGCCGGGACCGGCACGGCATGCGTGGCGTCCAAGATGCTCGGAAGGCGATTCCTCGGCGTCGAGTTGTGTCAGGAGACAGCCGCGAAAGCCAGAGAGAGGATTGCCGCCGTCTCGGAGAGCAACACCGCCAGCAAGTTGACGGTAATTCCCACGCATTAGCCCGCCACGCCTGCACGATCGAGCCTCAAACCGCCTAGCCCCTGCCTCGAATGCCTTGCCCGCACTGCGGCCATCATGGTCGATTTGAATATACCAAATACCACATTGATGCCGAATCTAATCCGCATGAATGAAGAAAGGGAGGCAGCCGCCACCCAGATGCCCCCTCGCGTGAGTGGGCGCTATCGCCGGGAGTCCGTTCAACCGAAAGGCACTTCGATGAGCACTCTTCTGAAATTGCTGAGCGGCTTGACGATCCTGTTGGGTTTCCTGCATACCGGGTCAGCGCAGGCTCAGTTCCGTGCGGGGGCAGCCGGTTACAACCCATACACGGGGTATGGCGGCCGTGCGGGAGTGGGCTACAACCCGTACACGGGCAACGTTGCTGGCGGGCGGACTGCTTATAACCCATACACGGGCCGCGTCGGGCAGAGTCGAACCGCGTACAACCCCTATACCGGCGCCTCGGCCAGCGTTCAGCGCGCCTATAACCCCTACACCGGAAGAGCAGGGTATCGCTACAGCTATCGACGCTGAGCATGCACAAACTCGAAGACTCGCCCGCCTCCATCGCGCCTGCTGGTCGATCGGCGAGACGGGATTGTCTTTCCAAGTGGAAGATAACTTTCACCCCCACTCCCACAGGCGCAACCCTGCCCTCAACCGCCTTTTCCTTGCCGCTGGTCAACTCGGACAGGACAATGGCCCTGGCGAACGACCACGGTAACTCGCACAGGGCTTCTCTATGTCCACAACCTTGCTTCTTCTCGCTTCCATCCTCCCCGCCGATGACGGGAAGACGCCGCTCTCTGCGGACATGCGAGAGTTAACGCTCGTCGAGTTGGTGCGCGGCTCATGGTTCGGCAATTGGTCGAGGGAAGTACAACGCGACGGCGGGGTATTCCTGGAAAAGGAATGCTGACTCTGCCCATGACCCCGCCCGCGAAGATGCGGCTAACGATCGATGAGGAGGGCCGCGGCTGGTTCCGCGGGACTCTTGGCAGGGCCGGATGGCCGATTGTCGGGATCTGGAAGTACAAGCGGGGCCAACTGGTTCTATGCTTCAACGAGGCAGAGAAGGGATTCCCGAAGGGGTTCAAGGATGGGGAGCGGCGGGACGTGGTGACGTTGTGGATGAAGTGAGAAAACCTGAGAGTAAGTTTTTTCCTTGCCCTCCATTCGCTCATACACAACACTTTCTCCGGGCGGGTTGGCGGTCGAGGTATCTTTCGTGTCGCTGTCTATATCTCGGCGCTGGCCCGTCCTTTGTCTACATGCTGACATCGGGCATCCTTACGGGAACCGCCAGAACCGTATTCCGCATACACGGCAGCGGTAGGGCCAGATCAGTAAGACCATCAGGAAGAATTC
>Ga0070738_10000877_pt1 | contig 73620 bp, 72 predicted proteins | sample Coa_R2_2_FD_66446 | JGI IMG/M metagenome (GOLD analysis project Ga0070738, IMG submission 66446) | Surface soil microbial communities from Centralia Pennsylvania, which are recovering from an underground coalmine fire - Coalmine... | ecosystem: Environmental > Terrestrial > Soil > Unclassified ...
TCCACGCCGGCAATTCTTTCTCCGGGGGGCATGCCCCCCGGAGAAAGAAGCAAAAACGAAGCGGACAGATCATGAGCTACAAAAACCGGACATCTTTACAAGCTAGCGACAGGTCAGGATCCAAATGTCGTAAAAGTCCTTCATCCGGCTGTTGGCACGCCCGAGCGCGACCATGGCTTGGAACTTCTCGGCAATGACTGTTTCGGGGGCGTAGGCGCGCAGCCGCGGCGCCGGAAGGTCGATCAGCGCAGGATAGTCGATCGTCTCGAGACCCGGTTCCACGGAATCCCCGAAGCCGATGTCGACGACGATCGCGACGCGCGCGCCAGAGAGCAAGGCTGTACCACGCAGACGAACGCCGCCATATTCGAGAGCTCCTCGCGAATCAGCCCGACCTGCAATGCATCGAGATCAAAGGCGACGCCATCGTCGGCGGCGATCGCCAGCACTTCGCGAAAGATGCGGAGAATGCGCTGCTCGCTGGCATCGCCAAATCCCAGGAGATCAAGGTCGCGCGTGCCGCGTGCCGTCTCGGGCAGCCAAGTAGTGAGCAGCATCGCGCCCTTCAGGACGAAGCGGTCTGCGTGCGGCGAGCGGCTTAGCCGGTAGAGCAGCCTCTCGTGAACGAAGCGCGTCAGGAGGACGTCGAACGGTTGGTTGGTCTGCCGCGCGAGATTGAGCAGGCGTGCCCGTACGGACGCGGCGATGTTTGTCGGCGGCTTAGCCATCGGCGGTGAACGCTTCGAGGTAGGGGCGAAGTGCGTTCCAGACACCGCCCCGCATCGCGCATGCCGAAATTTCGGATGGCGTGGCCTTTCGCTGGAGCAGCGCTTCTTTTAGAGCGGGGACGGCGACGTCGATTCCGATAGAGCGGCGGTGACGGAAGACATCGGCGATAGTTTTCGCCACACCAAAGATTGGTACCGGAACTCCTTCGATGTCGTGCATCTCGACGCCATCGCGCAGAAACTTATCGGCAAACCGGACGATGCGCAGCGGCGGGTAGTCGATCTGGGGCTTCCAGCCCTTGGGACCGATGGCGATCCACACCCGTCGCGGCATCTGGTCGGTGATACCGTGGAAAGTGAGGGCCGAGACGAGGCAGATGACGCCCTTGGGCACGCGCTTGGCGGCCTCGGCAAGGCTATGATTGCCTTCAGGGGCGGCGTCGGCGAGCTGATAGAGTCCACGCCCGAGCTTGGTGACAAAGCCTTCCCGTTCGAGCCGGGAGACGGTTGCCGCAGTGACGCCGGCTCGGCGGATTTCGGCCAGGCGGGCGATGCCATGCTCGCGTAGGAACGCGGTGAGCTGCGCCCGCTGAGTGCGGGTCCCCTCTGATACAGTTCCTCGGGCCACTTGAGCTTTCATCCGAGGAAATGTATCATATATCGGGCTGTTACCAAAGGGTCGTATGTCGATTCGATACCAGGGAATGTGGAGGTGCGCGCCTTGGGAATCGACTGCGCGGGCTCGCATCCGAGTTCCCGCCGGACAAATTCAAGGGCAAGCGTGCCCTACCGGCTCTACGCTGTCTTGAATCTTGGCGGCCGCGTGTCACCCTCGGCATCTGCTGGGTTCGCGGCGCACGGGCGTCCTTTTCCTTGTCGCAATTTGTCGCAATGAGTTTGGTCAACGATATTCCCGGCCGGTACGTGTCGGGATATGCCAGGTCAAGGTTTCTGCGGGTTTCAAGAAAACGCCAGCATTATCAATGGCTTGGGATAATCCTTCTAAGCTGAGGGTTGCAGGTTCAAGTCCTGCCGGGGTCGCCAGCGGCGAACATCCGATCGAGACTCGCCAACTTGCGTTTTTGCGCACCGCAACACGAAATTTTTGACTGAAAACGCAAGGTTATGCCCTGCACGCATAGCAGCCGCGCTGCGGTGCACTATCAAGTTCTTCGCGGTTGCGATATCAAGGGAATCGATATGGCACCTTCCCCGCCATATCCGACGCCTCCTCACTTGAGGCGTTTCCTCCCTAAACTCCGGGCCGCCTTTGGCGGCCCGTTTTCTTTTCTTCATATACGAGGAGCGCACCGCGCTCAAGACATTTTGGCGCACCCGCGCAATGTGCTCTTCTCTTGACTGGGCGCGCGTTCGGCCAGGCGTCAAGCGTGAGCCCGGAGCAAGGTCCGTTTCTCGCGATAGAATTCGTAAGCGCGTTCGGGTCCATCCAGAATTTCGATGATCCGGGTCGCGTTCGCGACCGTCGCCTGGGCTGCGGCGGCGGCTTCCGTCTGGCCGTTCAATTTCCCGAGAACGGCCAGGGTCTCGTCGACGCCGTGGCGCACAGCGGCCATGCTTGAGCTGATTTGCTTGGCGATGTCCGTCTCCATGCCCAGCCTGGGGGCGACCCGGCCACATTTGCGCATTGCCCGAGCGGCTGATTCCGCCGCAATGACGGCTTCGCGTCCGACGGCGCCGTGGCCGTGGTTGCGATCCTCCCAAGCGCTGGAGAGAGCTTGAGACGCGGCGGTCATGACCTGGCCTTTGACCATTGCCCTCAATTCGAGCCGCATCTGCGTCACCGCCCCGGGGTCGACATCCTTGCTGTCGCGGATGAGGCCGTCGGCGGAATCGAGGCACTCCGCCGCGACACTCACCAACTCGGCGCAGCCTGCAATATCGATCGCGTCGCCTGCCAACGTCGTCTTGAGCACGTCCATCTGCTCGGCCGCGCGTGCGACGACGACCGTATCCCGGCTGCCCATCAAGGCGCGCCCCATCGGTGTGGGCGGGCCCAGATCCATATCGCCGCAAAGTTGGAAAATGTCGGCTGGATTCTGAGTCCAATGAGCGACGATGTGAACGAGGCAACGCAGATCGTGCTTGTTCTCGGTCGACAAGCGCTGGAGCTCGGCCAGAAGATGATCGCGCTGGACGGAGTCCAGCGATCGGAGCGGCCGGATCGGAAAAAGCTCTTTCATATCCTCGATCAAGTTTGCAACCTGGCATGCGGCGGCGGCGACTTCGGCGTGAGCGATGGTCGCCGGATTGTTCTCGAAGAGCGCGAGAGCCGCCTGATCCTTGCTCCTAGCCGCCGTTGTAACGGTCGCCAGCGCTCGGCTCGCAGCCGGCCAAAGCTCATGCCCGATCTCCGATATCAGCGCGCGGCTTGGATGCAGCGCGGCCTCGAGCCGTCGCTTGAGATCCAGGTGGTGCTTGGACTCGATATGGCCTTCCACGATTCGCCAGCAGACCTTGATCGCTGCGCGCGGAATCCAGGTTGTGCCTTCGACAACGCTGTCGCGAAGCAGGTCCTCGAAGGGCAGGCAGAACACCCTGGTGAGGCTTACTTTCCGGGGAGGCCTGAACTCGGCCAGGCGATCGCGGACCTGGCGCTTGATTTCAATGATTTCAATCGCATCGCCGTGCTGATCGAGCGATTCTATCGCTTTGAGAAAACGCTCCTCTGGCGCCGCTCGCAGCAGCGCCACCGTCTTCTGGATTGCGGTAGTGTCGGCGCTCATGCAACCTGCGCCTTCATCGCCTCGATACGGGACAACAGGTCGAAATCGAGCTCACCTGTCGACCAGTTCTCGTACATGCGGACCGCGCGCTTCCTGGAGATGCGGAGCGAACTCGCCTTGCTCGCCTCGGCCGGTTCGAGCTCCTCTTTCGGCAGCAGCGGCATGGCGCGGAAGATCGTGAAAAGAGCTGCCTCCTGAGCGTCTCGGCTCTGCTTCTTCGCCGCTTCCCATGTGCGGATAATCATGTCCCAGCCGTCGAAGAGCCAGGAGAGGCGGATCACCGCGTTTTTCAGCTTCGGGGACTCGAACTCCCAGTTTTTGAGGATATTGAGCGGCTCGCGAAGGTTCGCGTCGAACTCCTGGGCGATCCTGATTCCGCGCACGAGAGTGAGGTCGGCGACCTCGACGCAGAACCGTGCGAGCTCGACCTCGCAATGGATGTTGTCGGCCGCCCAGCGATCGAGCGAATCGCGGAACTCGCCGAGACCGAGGATCAAACGGCGCAGCCGTCCCTGCTCGGGCGAACCTTCAATGCCCAGCGGCGCCACGACACGGGAAAGAGTGCCCAGCTTTTCGTCGAGCTGCGACGGCTTCAGGCCGATCGTCCCGGCGACTTTGTAAGCGGCCTCCCGAACCATCTGGTCGGATTTGCCGTTGGCGAGACCGGCAAGCATCTCCTTGGTCAGCGTACCGCTCGCCATGATGACCTTGGCCATGAACATCAGGTTCGTCAGGTCGACATGCTTGGCGTCTTCTTCGAGCGCCCTCGCGGCGGCGTCGGCTGCGTCCGCCCCGGCCAACCCATCGCGGGCGATCACGAGCTCGGCCCGGCGGATGTCATAAGGAGACATCGCGTCATTGTCCTGGACTTCCTCCTGGAGCGCGCGATCGTGAGCGGTCAGCGTCACGGTTTCGGCGAGCGCCGACCAGGGAATCACGAAAGTTCCTTTGGCGTCGCCGATGTTCGGAAGCACGACCTCTAGCCGATCGCGATAGTCCTTGCGAATTCGCGCATAAGCGAGGGCCGGCGTCGTGAAGGAAAGCGCCACGCCGCGTTCCTCGAATGTCGCGGGGAGGAATGAGTCATGGCTCCGCATGAGGTCCGGTGGCTCCCAATCGGCTCTCGCCGGTGGCTTATATTAGACTTACCAGGGCGACCTTCAGCGTTAGCGAGCACCGATTGCGGATTGGTAAATTTTACATCCTGTTAGAAATAGCATCCCGTCTCGTGGAGAGCTCGTGGCGAACGGTCAGAGCACCAGATCTTCGGCGAGGGCAGCGCGGATCTGCGGGGACATCATCGCGAGGTGCCCATAATGGGGATGGTCGAAGCCCAGCATCACCGGGGTGTCCTCGTTAGCGAACCGCTGCTTCTGTTCCGGCGTCAGGGGAAATCGCACGAACTGGACAGAAGAGGCCTTCCCGTCGGGGCTCGTGTTCTCGCGCGTGGGATCGGGCTCGGCCCGGACGATGTCGCCGGCGATGGATAGGATCACGTGGTTTTCGATTCCGCCCAGGGACTGGAGGGCGGCGTTGCGACGAGCCGGATCCTCGATCTCGAGCATGACGGTCGCAATCAGCTCGTCGCCCTGCGGGATCAGTGGGTTGTAGGCATCGAGCTCGCCCTGAATCTGCTCTTCCCCGCCGCGCTCGACGAAGAGCATCTCGTGCACCTGATGCCACATCGTGTCGTAATTCTCGAAATAGAAGGTGGCGAAGGGGCCGACCTCGACACGCCGCTGCTTCTTGATCCCGGAAATCCGCGCCCGTTGCTCGCGCCTGGCCTTGGCATATTCGGCCATCGGGATCACGTCGGAGGGCGTGATTCGGCGGGGGCGCGCAGTCACGGCGCGGCCTCCACGAGTCCGTAAGCCAGGGCCAGCAGTTCGACCGGATGAATATAGGGTGCAGTAGCGGGCTTGCCGTCGAGCTTTTCCATGCCTTGCACGATATGCATGCCCGCGAGCGGGCACTCCGATGATAGGTACGCCTTGTCGTTATTAACGGCTTGGCGGGCGACTGGTTTGCCGACCTTTATCGCGGTCCCGAAATTCTTCTTTTTTACGCCCCAGGATCCGCCATGGCCGGAGCAGCGCTCGACCACGGCAATGTCGGGCTCGGGAATGAGACGCAGCATCTCGGCCGCCTTGGGGCCCATATTCTGGGCTCGCGCATGGCACGCGAGCTGAAGCGAGACGCCGCCGGGCAGGGGCTTCAGCCCCGGCGCCAGACCTTCCTTGCGGGCGATGTCGACGATGTATTCGCTGATGTCCGACGTGTTTTCGGACAGGAGCTTCACCTCCGGATCGTCTGGCAAGATCAGCGGCCATTCGAACTTCAGCATCAGCGCGCAGGACGGCACGAGCGCGACGATCCGATAGCCCTTGTCGACCCAAGGACGCATGTGGCGCGCGACGGTCTTCGCGCGCTCCGCGACATTCGCGATCTCGCCCTGTTCCAGCTGCGGCATGCCGCAGCATTGCGGGTGGGCGACCTCGATCTCGACACCGTTTTTGGCCAGCACTGCCTGGGCCGCGGTCCCGATCGAGGTATTGTTGTAGTTCACGAAGCAGGTGGCGTAGAGCAGAGCCTTGCGCCCCGCAGCCGGCGCAGTTTCATCCCGCTTGGGGCCCTTTGCCTTGGCCCGCGCGACGAAGGTCGGGCTCTCGAATTTCGGCAGCGCCGCGTCGCGGTCGATGCCGGCGACAGCCTCCATCACGGGGCGGGTGATGCCGTTCTTGCGGTCCGTTGCCCAATTGGCGAGCGGACTGATCGTCGATCCGAGCTTGCCATTGCGGTCGGTCGCGGCGAGCTGCCGATCGGCAAAGGGCACCTTGCCTTCCCGCGCTTCAGCCGCCCGATAGCGCAGCATCAGGTGCGGAAAATCGAGATTGAATTCGTGCGGCGGCACATAGGGGCACTTCGTCATGAAGCACATGTCGCAGAGCGTGCATGCGTCCACGACTTCCTTGTACCGATCCTTCGGCACGGCCTCGAGCTCCCCGGTCGAGGTCTCGTCGATCATGTCGAAGAGGCGCGGGAAGGAATCGCAGAGATTGAAGCAGCGCCGGCAGCCATGACAGATGTCGAAGACCCGCTCCATCTCGGCTTCGATTTTCTGCCGATCATAGAAATCGGGATTTTGCCAGTCGATCGGGTGACGGAACGGAGCGCCGCTATTGGGTTCTGCCATGGCTCGCGCCGACTCTAGATTAAGAATTGCTCTCGAACTGGTGGACCCTCTGAATCAGACCGGCAACCGCCGCGTCCCTGCGGACGGTTGCCGTTCCTAGATTCTTACGGTCCGGGTCAGGCACCGAGCGTGTCGAGAGCCTTCTGGAAACGGCCCGCATGGGACTTCTCGGCCTTGGCCAGGGTCTCGAACCAATCGGCGATCTCCTCAAAACCCTCCTGGCGGGCTGTACGGGCCATCCCCGGATACATGTCCGTGTATTCGTGGGTCTCGCCGGCGATCGCTGCGGCCAGATTGGCGTTGGTGGCGCCGATCGGCTTGCCGGTGGCGGGATCGCCGACGATCTCGAGGAATTCGAGATGGCCGTGCGCATGGCCGGTCTCGCCCTCGGCGGTCGAGCGGAACACCGCCGCGACATCGTTGTAGCCTTCGACGTCGGCCTTTTGCGCGAAATAGAGATAGCGGCGGTTCGCCTGGCTTTCGCCGGCGAAGGCGGCCTTGAGGTTCTCCTCGGTCTTCGATCCCTTCAGCGACGTCATGATATCCTCCTCAATGGGCATGCGGCCGTGATCGGCCTACAGGGCTACATATCGTCCCCGCCGTGCGCCGAGTCAACTAATTTGGAATGACTCTAAGATTGCTGCGGCCGAGCGGCTACGAAACGGAGCTTTCGTCACCGGCCACGCGGATGATGACGTCGACCCGGCGGACCACGCTGCCGTCAGGCGCTTTGGGAAGACCGCCCAGCACGACCTCGGATTCGGGTATGTCGACCAGGCGGCCGCTATCCTCGAAGTAGAAGTGATGATGTTCGTCGATATTGGTGTCGAAGTAGGAGCAGCCGGCCGAGAGCGTCAGCTCGCGCAGCAGACCCGCTTCGGTGAACTGGTTGAGCGTATTGTAGATCGTGGCGAGCGACACGTTGACCGATCGCGCGTGCGCCTCGGCATAAAGCTCGTCGGCCGTCACGTGCCTGTGCGGCGGGGCAAAAAGGATGCGCGCCAACTCCACGCGCTGCCGCGTGGGCCGGAGGCCGGCGAGCCTCAGACGCTGGACCAGCGCCGCGTTGGATCGAGCTTTGCCCATAAGTTTCCTATACATCATGCCCGGGCAAAGGGAAAACAAGATGGAGCGTCGGCGGCCGTTTCGGTCCGAACTCGGGCAGCTCGATTAATCCGTTGTTAGGGGCTCCAGGCCATTCTGGGGACGGTCCGATGACCAGAAGCCAAAACGGCTTTGGGCGGAAACGCCCGGTTAACCTAGAATAGGAGCTCCTTTCGCATGTCCCTGAACAATTCGATTCTGACCAACACCGGCGCGATGGTCGCGCTGACGAACCTGAACCTCATCAACACCAATCTGAAGATGACCGAGAACCGTGTTTCCACGGGTCTCAAGGTCGCCACTGCACAGGACAACGCTTCGGTTTTCGCGGTTGCTCAGGGCCTCCGCGGCAACATCAAGGCGTACGACGCCGTCTCGACCGCTCTGTCGGGCAGCCAAGGCGTCATCTCCGTCGCCACCTCGGCCGCGACCAGCGTGTCGAACGCGATGCAGGACATCAAGTCGAAGTTGACCCAGCTCAGCGACAGCTCGCTGACCGCCACGCAGCGCAGCTACTACAACAACGACCTCCAGTCGTTGGTGAATCAGGTCAACACGAGCTTCATCCAGGGCGCGACCTATAACGGCGTGAACCTGCTCAACAGCTCGACCAGCATCTCGGTGATCGCCGGCGTCAACGGCAATACGATCTCGTACGGCGGCACGACCGATCAGCTCTCGGTCGCGATGGGCACCTTCCTGGGCGCCATCACGACAGAGATGGCGGCGACCGACGGCTCCTCGGCGCTGGGAATGATCAACGGCACCGGCGCTTGGGATACGTTCAACAGCGCGGTCAACGCGGTGCTGGACAACCTGGGCTCGGTCAACCGCAGCCTCTCCGACCAGATCACCTTCAACCAGTCGCTGTCGGATTCGACCTCGACCGGTCTCGGTGCGTTGGTCGACGCGGACCTGGCCAAGGAGTCGGCCAACCTGACCGCGCTTCAGACCCAGCAGCAGTTGGCGACATCGACTTTGTCGATTGCCAACCAGGCGCCGCAGGCTCTGCTCTCCCTGTTCAAGTAATCGAACAGGCTCTAGCCTTCGAACCCGGGCGAGTCGTCTCGCCCGGGTTTTTTATTTTCGGGATTGCGACTGTAACATGCCGCTCAAGATCGATCTCAAGGCGGGCGAGAAGTTCATCATCAACGGCGCTGTGGTTACCGTTGGCAAGGATGGGCGCTCGCTGGTGCTGGAGACCGACGCCATGCTGCTCCGCGACCGCGACGTCATGCAGGAAGCGGAAGCGGATACGCCTGCGAAGCGAATCTACTTCCACATCATGCTGATGTATATCGATCCCGATAACCGAGCGATCTATCAGCCGGTCTATGAGAGGTTCATGGAGGATCTCGGCCGCGGCACAGGGCTTGCCGAAATTCGCACCGCGCTCGGGCATATCCGGCGGGATGTGGAGCGCGGTCTTTTTTATCGCGCGCTCAAAACCTGCAAGGCCATCATCGCCGTGGAGGCGGAGATCCTGAAGATCGCACCCGAATCCACTCCGGAATCAGAGTCTCCGGCTTGACGACAACGAGAGCGGCCGCCTCGAAAAGCCGTCGCTCCAAAGTTGAATCTTGTGGCGATCGCCTCGGAAAGGTAAGGATTTAGAAAAGTTTGGCGGTATTTGATCGCGGTCATATCGGAGGATCCGATAGTGCCGTAGCCGGCTAGGAAAGGTTTGGCTGCACTCACCTTTTCTAGTCACCGACCAACTGGGGAGGGCGTCGATGCGATCCCGTCCAAGGCGTCTTATCGGATTAGGTATAACCATAGCGGCGGCGTTCGCTGCCGAATCGGCGCTCGCTGGAAGCTTCTATATCCAGGAGCAGAACGCCGCTGGTGTCGGCCGTGCCCAAGCGGGCGACGTTGCCACGGTAGACGACGCCAGCACGGTTTTTTTCAATTCCGCGGGAATGACGGAGCTGCCGGGTCTCCAGGTATCTAGCGCGATCGATCTCATCATTCCGAGCGCCTCACTGACGGACCGCGGCTCGACCGAGCACTCCTTGGGGGCGCTTCTCGCAAATCCCGCATCGGGCGGCAATTCGCTCCCGGGGGGCGGCAACGGCGGCGATCCGGGTTCGGCCACGCCGATTGGCAGCTTCTATACGACCTATCAGATACCGGGGACCGATCTCACGGTCGGGATCGGCGTCGGCGCGCCGTTTGGTCTTGCGTCGAAATTCCAGGCCGACGGCTTTGCGCGCTATGATTCGATCGACAGCTACCTCGAGACTTTCGATTTCCAGCCCAGCATAGCCTGGAAGGCCGCTGACTGGCTGTCGATCGGGGCCGGACTCGATGAAGAATATGCTTACGTCAAGCTGCGCCAGGCATTGCCGAACCCGTTGCAGCTCGGCGGCCCCTCGGTCGCAACGGACGGAAGGCTGACGCTGAGCGGGCATGACTGGGCCACGGGCTTCCATATTGGAATCCTCGTGAAGCCCGCGCCGGGAACGAAAATCGGCTTCGCCTATCGTTACGGCATCAAACACAATGTGGATCACGGTTCGATCAGCCTGACCGGCCTATCGGGAGCGCTCGCGCCGGTCAACGGAGGCTATGTCGGAACTGCGGCCCTGGACCTTCCCGACATCTACAACCTCGGCATCTCGCAAGCCGTGACGCCTGAGCTCACTCTGCTGGGCGAGGTCGACTATTACACCTGGAGCAATTTCAACGCGATCGCGGTGCAGCTGGCCACGCCCATCGCCGGCACCACGAGCATTGTGACGCCCGAGGGCTACCGGGACAGCTGGTCCGTGTCCGTCGGCGCGGAATATCAGCTAACCGATCAACTGAAGTTGCGCGGCGGCGTCAAGTACGATGAAACGCCGACAGTCGACGCATTCCGCGACACACGCGTCCCGGATGGCAACAGGGTTTGGCTGAGCGGCGGCATCCATTACGCGCTGACGGACCAGCTGGGTCTGGACTTCAGCTATGCGCATATCTTCGTGTCGGACAGCCCGCTGAACTTCACGCGCACGATCTATCCGGCGCCGGTCACGGTGACGAGCACGATCAAGGCCGAGTCCCAGGTGACGATCGACATATTGGCGGCCGGCTTCAGCTATCGCTTCTAGCCTGTCGCGCTTGCGGGGACGTGCCGCGTCTCCTATAGACGCGGCACGTCCGTTCGAGTCCTTCATCCGGAGTTTAGGGGCCGGTCATGACGATCGTCGTCACGGGAGCTGCCGGCTTTATCGGCTATCACGTCACCCGGGCTCTGCTGGCGCGCGGCGACCGCGTTCTCGGCATCGACAATCTGAACGACTATTACGATCCCGCACTTAAAGAAGCACGTTTGAAGCTGCTCGAACCGCTCAACGGCTTCGCCTTTTCGCGGCTCGACATCGCAGATCCCGAAACGCTCTTCGCTGCCTTGGGCAAGGCCGGGCCGGTATCCGCGATCATCCATCTGGCGGCCCAGGCAGGGGTCCGGTACTCGCTCGAGAACCCTTTCGCCTACGCTCATTCCAACCTTCTCGGCCAGCTTTCGGTTCTCGAAGCGGTGAGGCATCTCGATCCGAGGCCGGCGCTCGTCTATGCGAGCTCCTCCTCGGTTTACGGCCGCAATGCGAAGACCCCGTTCGCCACGGCCGATCGGACCGACACGCCGGTTTCGCTCTACGCGGCGACCAAGAAGAGCGGCGAGCTCATCGCGGAAAGCTACGCGGCGATGTACGGCATGCGCTCGACGGGCCTCCGCTTCTTTACCGTCTACGGTCCGTGGGGACGGCCCGACATGGCGTATTACAGCTTCACCGCCGCGATTCTGGCCGGGCGGCCGATTCCGGTCTTCAATCAGGGCAGGCTCGAGCGCGATTTCACCTATATCGACGACGTCGTTGCCGGCGTTCTCGCCGCGCTGGATCGGCAGCCCGATGCCGACCGGCCGCACCGGCTCTACAATCTGGGAAACAACAAGGCCGAGCCCGTCCCGCGTTTCATTGCAGTGATCGAGCAAGCACTCGGCCGCAAGGCGACGATCCGTTACGAGCCGATGCAGCCCGGCGACGTCAAGGTCACCGCGGCCGATATAGAGGACAGCCGCCGCGATCTGGGCTTCGAGCCCAGCACGCCGATCGATGTCGGGATTCCCAAATTCGTCGCGTGGTACAAAGACTATCATGGAATCGGCTGAGCCTCGGCCGAAGCTGATCTTTCTGGTGACCGAGGATTGGTATTTCTGGGCTCATCGCCTGCCTCAGGCGCGGGCGGCGCGCGACGCCGGCTTTCGGGTCGCGGTCGCGACCCGCGTCGACCGTCACGGCGAGCGGATCCGGAGCGAGGGATTCGAGCTTCATCCGCTCGGCTGGCGCCGCGGCAGCGTCAGCCTTTTGGGCGCCGCCATGGCGGTTTTCGAAATTGCGCAGCTCTATCGGCGGCTCCGGCCCGATCTGGTTCATCATGTCTCGCAGAAGCCGATCCTCATCGGCTCGATCGCCGCTCGGCTAGCGGGGGTCCGCCGCATCGTCAACGCGTTCACCGGCTTGGGCTTTCTGTTCGCGGCGAGGGGCGTGAACGCGCGGCTGCTCAGGACCGCGATTCTTCCCGTGCTCAAGCTCGCCTCATCGAGCCGATCGGTTCGTTTCTTGGTCGAGAATCCTGATGACCGAACAACGCTGGAGCGGTTGGGGATCGGCACGGGTGGGCGCACGATTCTGATCCGTGGATCCGGCGTCGATCTCTCGCGCTATGCGGCGCTTCCCGAACCGCCGGCGGACCCCGTCATCGTCGGTTGCGCCACGCGCATGCTCCGGATCAAGGGCGTGGCCCAAGTGGTCGAGGCGTTTGCGCGCCTGCGTGCGCGGGGTTCCACGGCGCGTCTGTTGCTCGCGGGCGCGCCGGACTCGGAAAATCCGGCTGCGATCCCCGAGGCGGAGATCCGTGCTTGGGCCGCAGTCCCGGATGTCGAATGGATCGGGCATGTCGAAGATGTGCGGCAGGTTTGGGCGCGGGCACATATCGCCGTGCTCGCCAGCCAGGGTGGCGAGGGCATTCCGATGAGCCTGATGGAGGCGGCGGCCTGCGGGCGTCCGCTGGTCGCGACGGACGTGCCCGGCTGCCGCGAGATCGTCAAGGACGGAGAGACAGGCCTTCTGGCGCCTCCGGGCAATGTCGAGGCGCTTGCGGACGCGATCGAGCGGCTTGTCCGCGACGCCGATCTGCGACAGCGGCTGGGTGCGGCCGCGCGGGCACGCATCGCAGCCGGGCTAGATGCCGCGACGGTAGGGCGGGAGACGCTCGCCGTCTACAATGCGCTCCTTGGCAGGCCGTGTGCCGGATGAGCGGCTTCGTGCTCACCTGTGTGGCGATCGGAATCGCGAGCCTGGCGCTGACCTACCTTGCGCGATCGATCCTGCTCCGACGCGCCATTCTGGATCTTCCGAATGCGCGCAGCAGCCACACGGTGCCGACCCCGCGAGGCGGCGGATGGGGCTTGATGCTGGCCCTTCTACCGGCCTGGATCTGGAGCACGGCGAGAGCCGGTCGTTTGAATGATCCCGCGGAGATCCTTCTGATCCTCGGCGCCGTCGCGCTCATGGCGGTGTCCTGGATCGACGATCGCCGTGGCCTGGGCCCCGCGCCACGCTTCGCCGCGCAGGCGGTTGCGGTGGGGCTGGTGATGGCCGCATTGCCCCGCGACCTCTCGCTTACCGCCGGGCTTCTTCCTCTGCCGCTGGATCGCCTCGCGGCGGGGCTCGCATGGCTGTGGTTCGTCAATCTGTTCAATTTCATGGATGGAATCGACGGTATCGCCGGCGGCAGCGCCGCCGCGATGGGGATTGGGATCATGCTGGTCTCAATGCTGCACGGTCCCCACGAGTTGCAGGCCTTTCGCGGCGCTGCGATCGCCGCCGCGAGCGTTGGCTTCCTCGTCTGGAATTGGCAGCCGGCCAAGATCTTCCTCGGCGACGTCGGCAGCGTGCCGCTGGGCTATCTCCTCGGATTCGAGCTGATGCAGCTCGCCATGGATGCCGGCCAGGTCGCTGCGCTCATCATCGCGCTCTATTATCTCGCCGACGCCACGATAACGTTGCTCCGGAGAGCCGGGCGTCGGGAGCGCATCTGGCAGGCCCATCGTGAACATTTCTATCAACGGGCGGTGAGGGGAGGACGGAGCCACGCGCAAGTCGCGGCGGCGGCACTCCTGATCCAGTTGCTGCTCGCTCTATTGGCCCTAGAGAGCGCCGATAGCGGCGGCTGGTCGATGATCTTCCCGGCAGTCATCCTCGTGGCGTTGCTGCTGCTCTGGATGGCGCGCCCCAGCAAAGGCGCCGCGTGAGCCGGATTCTGGTGACCGGAGCCGATGGCTTCGTCGGGGCCGGGCTGCTGCCCCGCTTACGACGGGACGGACATGAGATCCGGGCCAACGAACGGCGGTCGGGTGGTGTCGCGCTCGGACCAACTGCCGATTGGTCGCGCGCCCTCGAGGGTGCCGATGCGGTGATTCATCTAGCCGCGCGGGTCCATGTCACTCGTGAAGATTCGCACGATCCGCTCTCCGCCTTTCGGTGCGCCAACGCCGAGGGCACGGCGCGGCTCGCGGCCCAGGCTGAGGCTGCCGGCGTGCGCCGCTTCGTGCTCATGAGCTCAGTGAAAGCCGCAGCCGAAACGAGCCCGGGCCGCAAGCTGGTCGAGAGCGATCCGGCCGAGCCCCGCACGCCCTACGGCATCTCCAAGCGGGAAGCGGAGTTGGCGCTCGCGGCCTCGGCGCGGCGCATGGAGACGGTCGTGTTGAGGCCGCCGCTGGTCTATGGCCCCGGCGTCGGCGCGAATTTCCGCGCACTGCTGCGTTTGGTCGATTCCGGGCTGCCGCTGCCGCTGGCATCGGTTCGTAATGCGCGGAGCCTGATCGCGCGCGACAATCTGGTTGACGCCATCGCGATCGCCCTCGTCGCGCCTAGCGTGGTCGGAGGCACATTCTACCTTGCCGACGGTTGGTCGCTTTCGACGCCGGATCTCGTCCGCGCTCTGGCCGCAGCGCTCGCCCGTCCGGTGCGGCTAATCGGTTTTCCCACCCCGGTCCTGAAGGCGTCGGCGCGACTCATCGGCAAGGGCGAGGCAGCGGAAAGCCTATTGGGCTCGCTGGAGATCGATGACGGCGTGTTCCGCGCGATGACGGGCTGGGTGCCGCCGCTGAACCAGGCCGATGCATTCCGCCTGGTTGCGGATTGGTGGCGGAACTTTCTCGTCTGAACGAAATCGGCGGCCCCATCTGGAGCCGCCGTCTCGTCTTGCGCGAAGTTGAGACTATCCGCGCTTGCGCCGGCGCACCGCACCGACTCCGGCGATGCCCGCGCCCATCAGCGCAAGCGAAGCCGGCTCGGGCACGGTGTCGGGAAGCGCGCCGGCCGCGAAGAAGGCCGACAGGTCGGGCGAGCTGCACGACGCCCCGAGGCACGCGTCCAGCTGGAAGAGCTCTTCGATCGAGAGCACATCGGCACTGTGGGTCAGCGCCTCGGTGACGTCGAACCCATTGCCCTTGGCGAGCGGCGAGATGATGATCTCGGGGATCGTGTAGGCCGAGGTGTCGCCCCCTTCACTCTCGTCGAACCAGATCTCGATCATGCCGTTATCCTTGTAGGCCTGGGAGGCCATGATCTCGGGAATGATCTGCGATAGGAAATTGTCGCCGAGGGCAACGGCCTCCTGGTCGGTATTGTGGGTATATGTGACGCCGTCGTACGTGAAGTTCGTATTCAGCGACGAATGCATGTCGTTATACTGGTTGGGTGTGATGAAGTTGTATTTGCCGACTGTATTGTTCGTAAGATCGGTCGCGAGCTGCGAGAGCTGCAAGGTCGGGTGCGTATCGCTATCCGTGAAGAACGCAGCAGGGTTGTGCTTGGCCGCATAATTGTATTGCGAAGTGCCATAATACGGATTGCTGGCGACAGCCAAGCCGCTCGGCGCCGTTCCGCCGGTTCCCGAAGCACTCGTCAGCCCAGTCGGAGAGGCAGAGTATTGGACGTCTTCCTGGTAGTTGTTCCAGGTGATGCCTTTCGAGGACAACAGGCCCGTCACGCTGGGTGAGGAGATGATGTTGTGAGCCCCAGCGGAAGGGTCTGCATCCGTGGCGACGCCGAAATTCGACGCGGCGTTCTCCCAGATGTAGTTGGGCTCGGACGGGTGCACGCCGGGAGCTGCGTTCAGCATGTTCGATGCCCAGGATGTCTGCGCGGCGTTCGGATTGCCCGGCGTCATCAGGCTGTTCAAATATGGCGCAGCCGAATTGCCGAGCAGCTGCTGAATGGCGGTATAGGTCGACGGCTGGGTTAAATCGTGATTCTCCATCGCGACGATGAAGACATCGCCGATCTGTGTCGCTTTGGCGCTGGGGACGATCACGGCCGCGCCGACGAGGGCGACGGCGGCGGTGCTCAGGCGAAGTGCTGAAATGGATTTCGAGACTAGGGTCGAGGACAGCCGGCTAGATTGCGTCGGCATCGGATTTCCTTTCTTTGTGATGTAGGAACGCCGCGATTCGTCGCCGCAGCGCATTCGGTTCGTGCAATCCGCCACAGGCAAGACTCATGCCACCCGAGGGAATTCGCGGGGTCCAGGGGGTGGACACAGTTACATTGTAAAGTTTTATGACAGCATAACGTAGAACGCGTTATGAACAGTGTAGATTAGAGATTGATCATATTGTTTAACGGCATAAAGTACATTATGAAATATTTAAATAAATGAGTTAAATAGACAGGAATAATTCTCAGAGAATGGCGTGGTCTCGGCAAGCTATCGATCAAGAAGCGCGGAGGGTTTGGCCGGCTAATCGGGTGCAGATCGATAACTGCCGACTTGTGCAACAGAGGTCGCGCAATCGTTTCCGCGACGGTCTGACCGGCTTGACAGGAATTCAGCGCGTTCCCGTATTGTGATCGCCAGAAGGAGTGGAAGAGTCCGCCGATGTTTCCCAGCCTGTTTTTCGGCCTGAGATCGGCCCGAGTTCCGGTCAGCCTCAAGGAATATTTGATGCTGATGGAGGCGTTGGACGCACGCGCTGCCGGTTGGAGCGTGGAGGACTTCTATTACGTTTCGCGAGCTGCGCTGGTGAAGGACGAGCGCTATCTCGATCGCTTCGACCGCGTCTTCGGGCAGGTGTTCAAAGGCATCGAGCCCCCAGCCGGGGCGGCGGGCGAGGCAGTCGAAGCGCGCGAACTTCCCGACGAGTGGCTCCGTAAGCTGGCCGAGAAGTTGCTGAGCGACGAGGAGAAGCGACAGATCGAGGCGATGGGCGGCTGGGAGAAGCTGATGGAGACCTTGCGCCAGCGCCTGGCCGAGCAGAAGGGCCGCCACGAGGGGGGATCGAAATGGATCGGAACCGCCGGCACCTCGCCGTTCGGCGCCTACGGCTACAATCCAGAAGGTGTTCGGATCGGGCAAGCCGAGAGCCGCAACCGAAGCGCCGTCAAGGTCTGGGACAAGCGCGAGTTCAAGAATCTGGACGACGATGTCGAGCTCGGCACGCGCAACATCAAGGTCGTGTTGCGGCGGCTTCGCAAATTCGCGCGAACGGGCGCGCTCGACGAGCTCGACCTGCCGGGGACGGTGCGCTCGACCGCGCACAATGCCGGCTGGCTGGACCTCAAGCTGCAGGCCGAACGTCACAACGCCGTCAAGGTGCTGCTTTTCCTCGATATCGGCGGCTCGATGGACGACCATGTGCGGGTCTGTGCCGAGCTCTTCTCGGCCGTCCGCACCGAGTTCAAGCATCTCGAGCAATTCTACTTCCATAATTGTCTCTATGAGAGCGTGTGGAAGGACAATCGCCGCCGCCACACCGAACGCATTCCGACGATGGAGATCCTCCACAAGTACGGAAAGGACTACCGCGTGGTCGTGGTGGGCGACGCCGCCATGAGCCCCTACGAAGTGCTGCAGCCTGGCGGCAGCGTCGAACGTTGGAACGAGGAATCGGGCGAGGTGTGGCTTACCCGTCTTGCGGAGACTTTCGAACGTATCGCCTGGATCAACCCCACACCCGAGCGCGCCTGGGGCTATACCCAATCCACCACGATCATACGCAGGGCAATGGGCGACCGGATGTATCCGCTCACGCTGGCCGGGCTGGAAGCGGCGATGAAGGCGCTCAGTCGATAATCACGCCTCCACCGCGCGTCCTTTTGCATCCAACGGACCGCTCCATGTCGTTGGTCGCGGTGTGAGAGCGGAGCCGCGGAGGAAATGGCCCTTATTGTCGGATGGACCATCGACCATGCCGAAGGTGGCGTGCGAGCGGAAGCCGAGCAGGCTCAGAAGCTCCTCGCTTGCGCGCTCGTAGACCGCTGGGGAGAGCGATAGGGCGTAGTTCTCCGACTGGCGATAGTAGGGCTTGGCGTAATAGGCCAGGATGCCGCGGCGAGGGCGATCGGTGTTGTTGGCGCCGGCGCAATGCACGGTGAGTCCGCCGAAGATGATCGCGCTGCCGGCCGGCGCGGCGATCGGTTCGACAAGCCTCTCGAGCTGCTCCTGGCTCCAGGGCGCCAGGTCGGGGCCCCATTTGTCGCTGCCCTTGATGACGCGCGTAGCGCCGTTCTCCGGCATGAAGTCGTCCAGTGTCCAGAGCAGCTGGACCACCACCGGCACCCGGAAGTCAGCGATCTGGTCGCGATGGACATACTGGGCAAGACCCGGCGATTGGACGATGTGCGCGGTCAGGCTCGACAGGAGGAAGTCGTTCCCCACGACATGCCGCGCCGCCGCGAGTGCCAGCGGATGCAGCGCCAAGTCGCGGAACACAGCACCCTTGTTGATCAAATTGAAGATACGCCGATTCTGCCCGATTTCGTTGAAGGTTTCGCCCCGTGCCGCCTCTCCGGCAGCCTGCGCGTCAAGTCGATCGCGAAGCCGTTCGAGCATCTCGGGGTCGATCGCTTCCTCTATGACGGCATAACCATTCTCTGAGAGCTGGCTGCTCATCGCCGCTTCCACGCGCGGACTTAGCGGCATGGCATTCTCCCCTCAATCGACCGCGCGCGGCTTTTGGCCGGGCATCTTCAGCGTCGCGCCTGCCGCGGCTTCCTTCTTGGACATCAGCTCGGAGACCAACTCGGCGATCTCCTGCGTATTCTTGAGCGTCAGCTCGCGCTGCGGGTAGGGCATCTCGATGCGGTTGTCGCGGAACCGCTCCCAGATGCCGAGCAGCACTTTGCTGCGAACATTGGCTGTTCCGTTGCGCGGATCGCGAATCCAGAAGCGAAGCTCGAGGTTGATCGCGTTGTCGCCGAAGCCCGTGATCAAGCAGTTGGGCTCGGGAAGTTCGAGCACCCGATCGGCGCCTTTGGCGGACTCGATGGCAAGCCGCATGGCGAGCGGAACGTCGCAAGAATAGCCGATACCGAATGGCACATGCAGTCGGACGAGGTCGTCCGAATAGCTCCAGTTCGTCACCCGCTGCGTGATCAGATCCTCGTTCGGGATCAGATATTCAGTGCCGTCGCGCGTGGTCACCGAAACGAAGCGGGCGTTGAGCTTGGTGATCCACCCATAGGTGTGGTCGATCTGGATCACGTCGCCCGGCTTGATCGACTGATCCAGGAGCAGGATGACGCCGCTCACGAGGTTGGAGACGACCTTTTGCAGCCCGAAGCCGACGCCCACGCCGATGGCGCCGGAGAAGACGGCGAAGCCGGTGAGGTCGATTCCAACCGAGTTCAGCGCCGCCGCGACCGCAAAGGTAAGCAGCGCGATTTTGCTGAGCTTCAGAACCAGCACCTGCATGGCAGGCGCCATGCGCTGGAGGCCTCTGAGGCGCCGCTCCAGCAGCCGGGAGATTGCGTTGGCCGCCCAGATCAGCACGACGAGCAGCACCGCCGCCTTGAGCACGACCAGGATGCTCAGATGGAAGTGCCCGACATCGATCGCCATTGAATCAAGCAGCGCGGTCAGGGGACTGAGGAGGCCCAATATGTTCAGCGCCGCCAGAACCCAGGCGATGACCGCGATCGCCGCGGTGAGCCCGGAATCGCGCAGCAGCAGGGCGCTCGCCCGAATAACGATCCAGGCGAGCGTCAGGGTTTCGGCAAGGCGGATCAACCGGGTGGACAGCGCAACCTGCTCGAAGGCGAGCCGCCCTATCCAGAGGGCCACGAGGAAGACGATCCAAGGCGCGACTCTCGCGAAAGCCCATGCCGCTTGAGAGACGAGCCCGGGTGGAATGCTGCGCGTCCGCGCATCCAGCGCGCGCGACAGAAGCGGTCCCAGAAGCCTGAGACCCAAAAGGGCCACTAGCAGGAACCCGGCTTGTTGAAGGGCTGCGCTGTCGGCGATCGTGCGCTGAGCCCAGTCATAGGCGCTTTGGCCGGCACCCCGCAGCCATTCGGTGGACCAGAACTCCAAGATGCCTCCCTCAAGGCTTGGTTTCACGCCACGCGCGGATTGTTCCTTCCGGTCTATGAACGCACTTCGGAGGAATTCGGGTCAAGAGATGGCTTGCCGCGAGCCGAAGGCCCCTCTTTGAGTCTCTCTTGGTGGTACGCCGCGTCCGGCGCATAAGAAGCAGAATTTCGACGAGAGCAAATCCACATGCCTGCGATCACCCTCTATCACGCGCCCGGCGCCTGCTCGCGCGTTACTTTGAACGCGCTCGAGGAGATCGGGCTCGACTATGAGGATCAGCCGCTCGATCTGGGGAAATTCCAGCAGCGAAGCCCCGACTACCTCGCCGTGAACCCGATGGGACGGGTACCGGCGCTGAAGATCGGTGATCGGCTGCTGACCGAGAATGCGGCGATCCTTCACTATCTGCATCAATCGAACCCTGGGGCCGAGCTCTTGCCGAGGGAAAGCGCTCTACCGGTCAATCAGGCGTTGCAGGATCTGGTCTGGTGCGCGAGCACTCTGCACCCGATCCTGCGTCAGGTGCGCGCGCCGCAGCGCTATACGGCGGTCAATCTCGAGGCCGTCAGGGCGCGCGGAATCGAGCTGATGACACCGATCCTGGGCGTCGTCGCCGATCGGCTTTCCAATGGGCGCTGGTGGTACGACGGATCCTGGTCGATCCTCGACGTCTATCTCTATTGGATCTACGCGACCGTCGCCGGAGCCGGGCTCGAACTTTCGCCTTGGCCCGCGCTGGCCGACCACGGAGCCCGCGTTCGCGGGCGCGCATCGTTTCAACGGGCGCTCGCGCGCGAGCAGGCGGCCATGACCCGCACCGGCATGCAGCTACCGCCGGGGATGACCCTATAGCACGCTCCCCGACAACAGGCCCGGGCCGGGCGGCAAGCAGCTTTTGCTACTGAAGATTGCTGGCTTCCGGCAGCAACCAGCTCAATTTCAATATTCCGCGAATCCTGTTCCGATCTAATGGATGGGGCGAATGCTTTTACTTGCCTCGGAGCGCTGTCGACTTTGAATTCTGGAATTTGATTCCAACACTTGGGGCGGATCTGTAAAGAATTTTTACAACGATAAGATCTTGGTCAAACTAAGATATTGGAATCGACTATGATCTTACTTTGGCACAAAAATTGCTTAACCATGAATTAGAGCGCGGTGATTGGCACTGACCCAGACGAGGGAGGCCGTAATGCAGCGCGTGCATTCGATTTCATTGGGTTGCGCCATCGTTGCATCGGCCTCGGGCGCCGTCGCGACGGAGGCCGGAGCAGGCCAGCTGATCGTTATTCCGGGCGCTCAAAACCAGGTCGAGGCCGACGTTCTTGGCGGACTATTCAACGCGCCCGTGGGCGGGCAGCTTACGCCGATACCGAATGCCGGCCTCACCTTCCTCAAGGCCTTCAGTCAAACGAAGGGGCCGCCGGTGACGATAAATCAGACGGTGACGACCTCGCTCACCGGCCAGGCGAACCCGACATTCAAGCAGCTCCCGAACTTTGCGACCGGTACGTTTATAGCCGCACCGAAGGGGGGCGGGCAGCGAGGCTACAATTTTCTGGGACCACCGGTAATCATGACCGGCGGCCCCATTATTCCATTCAGGAATCCGCAGGGCTACGGACAGCCCAAGAGCAATATCAACGCAGCCGGAAGCTCTCAGTATATTATTTCCAACACCGGCTCGTACTACGGGGCTTCCGGGCAGTTCAATATCGACGGCAAGAAATACACGGCCGCCGGCGCGGCGAACACGATGCCGTTTGGGATCGGACCGGCAGGTACCGCCGCCGGCTCCGCCTATGATCCCTATTCAGTCACGCCGGGGAATGTCTACGGCTATTCGCCGCAGATCGACGTGCATCTCGATCCCGCCGCCGGCGAAACCGGCGGGGTGCACGTGTTCGCCGTTGATACCAACTCGGCTTCCGATATCGACAGCTTCGACCAGGATGGCGAACCGGTATCCGAAGATCTCTGGACGCTCGACGTCACCGAAGACAAATCCGGCAACCCGGTGGTCGATTTCGAAATGAATCCCGCCAATCCGGCGGACAGCGAGATCCAGTTCGCGCTGCCGTACCTGCAATCGGTCGATCCGACCGATTGTCTATCGGATTCCAACTGCGAGGCCGATAATACCCTGAAGGTCGACAACGCGATCGATGAGAGCGAAGACGCCGCGATCGAAGCCGCGTTTCTCGACAATGCCGGCGACGACGTCCTCAACAACTTTTCCCTGTTCGGCACCTACGACAACAACGGCGTGATCACCGACGACGCCACCTACACGCCCGCTTGCGTGATCGACGGCTGCACTATCGAGTATGGCGACGGCGTCGATGCCGGCCTGGACGTGCCGGAGCCGGGCACCCTGACTCTGCTTGGCGCCGCGCTTGCCGGTTTGGCGACGGTCCGCGGGCGTGCCTTCAGGGTATTGCGTCGTTAGTTCCGGATCGCGTAACCGCCGCCGATCAGGAGGGTTTCGCCGGTGATGAAGCTTGCCTCTTCCGAGCAGAAGAAGAGCATCGCACCGACGAGATCCTCGGGGCGGCCCTCGCGCTTGATGAGCTGCAGCTCGTTCACGATCTTGTTCTTATAGAACTCGGGCAAATCGGCCTTGTTGGAGTCGGTATTCATCAGCCCTGGCGCAAGCGCGTAGACGCGGATGCCGTCGGCGGCGAGATCCTGCGCCAGCCCGACCGTGAGCCCTCGCACCGCGAGCTTCGAGATGCCGTAGGCCGTCGTCGCGGGCTCCGCGGCGGAGGAGGACATGTTGATGATCACCCCGCCGCCGCGCGCCGCCATCGAGGCGCGGCAGGCCTTCGAACAGATCACGAGGCCCAGGACATTGACCTCCAGCATTCGCCGCCATTTGTCGAGCGTGAGCTTGGTGACCGGCTGGCCGTAAGTGAAATTGTGAAGCGCGGCGTTATTGATCAGGATGTCGACGCCGCCGAACCGTTCGACCGCGCGCGCCACGGCGGCATCGACCGAGCTTTCATCGGCAACATCGCAGCAAACCGCAAGCGCCTTCCCGCCCGACCGCGTGATACCGGCCGCTGCGGCTTCGGCCGCCGGCATGTCGATTTCGGCCAGCACCACCGCGGCGCCCTCGGCTGCCAATGCCTTGGCGAAAACCTCTCCAATCCCGCGCCCGCCGCCGGTGATGAACGCCGTCTTCCCCCTGAATCGCATTCGCTTCTCCGGTTCCATTGTGGTTGCAATGTTATCAGGGGGCGGAAATTCTCTCCAGCGCCGAGATGCGCCCGAGGAGCCGATGGCCGCCTATTTGATCATCCGCGTCAAAGTCACCGATTGGGATCGCTACCGCGAATATATGGCGCGGACGCCGGCCGTTCTCGCCAAATATAGCGGGCGATTCATCGCGAGGGGCGGGGAGAGCGTGACGCTGGAAGGGCCCGAGGAGACCCGCCGGCTGGCGTTGGTCGAGTTTCCTTCGCTCGAACAGGCGCGGGCTTTCTATGCCTCCCCCGACTATCAAGCCGCCAAGTCGTTCCGAGACGGTGCGTGCGAGGCCGAGTTCGTGGCACTCGACGGATTGCCCTGACGACCTTGTTGCTCTCGAACCTGCCCGCAATGTCGCGCCAGCAACCTCCATTGACGGCGATTCTGGACAATGATATATAAAGATATCCTTATGTATGGATATTAGGATGAACTTCGCTCAATTGCTCGACGCGCTGCGCGGACTGGCCGAGCCGACCAGGCTTAGGCTGGTCGCGCTGCTGGCCGAAAGCGATCTCACCGTCACCGACCTGGTTGAGATCCTCGGCCAAAGCCAGCCGCGTTTGTCGCGGCATCTGAAGCTGCTGTGTGAAGCCGGCCTCGTGGAGCGGGCGCCCGAGGGTGTGCATGTCTGGTTCCGACTTGCGGCCGGGGCAGGGGCAGGCGGCGCGGCTCGGGACTTGCTCGAACGGGTCGGCGGTGACGATCCCGTGCTCGCCCTGGATCGGCAGCGCCTTGCAACCATCCGGAAGAGCCGCGCCATCTCGGCTGAAACCTATTTCCGCCGCCATGCGGCCGAGTGGGACGCGATCCGCTCGCTCCACATCCCCGAGGGCGAAGTCGAGCGCGCCATCCGCAAGCTGCTGCCCCGCCGCCAGGTCGGTGATCTGTTGGATCTGGGGACCGGCACCGGCCGGATGCTGCAGCTCTGCGCGCCTTATGCCGAGCGTCTGGTGGGCGTCGACCGCTCGCGCGAAATGTTGAGCGTCGCTCGGGCCAATTTGGATGGACCCGAATACCGGAATTGCGCGCTCCGCAGGGCTTCGATCGATCAGCTTCCGTTCCCCGACAAGAGTTTCGACGTCGCCATCTGCCACATGGTCTTGCATTTCCTGCCGGACCCGGGGACGGCGATCCTCGAGGCGGCGCGCGTGCTCAAGCCCCGCGGGCGGCTCATCTTGGTCGATTTCGCGCCCCATGATTCGAGCGTGCTTGGGCCTGAGCACGCGCATCGCTGGCCGGGCTTCACGGACAAGGCGGTCGCCGGATGGCTGGAGGAAGCCGGGCTTGTCGCCGGGTCGGCGGTGGCCTTGCCCGGCGGGCCGCTCACCGTCAAACTTTGGCGCGGCGAGCGCCCGGAACCGGGCGCCGAACGCGTTGCGGCCACCCCGGAAGCCAATCTCGAGCTCTTCTCATGACCGAGCCTGCAATCGTCAGCCTGCCCCATCTGGAGGCGCTCGGCCGGGGCGACATCAGGGTCAGCTTCGAGTTTTTTCCGCCTAAGACCGAGGCGATGGAGGCGCAGCTGTGGGAGGCCGTGAACAAGCTCGCCCCGGTTCGGCCGACCTTCATCTCGGTGACATACGGTGCCGGCGGCTCGACCCGGGAGCGCACCCATGCTGTGGTGTCCCGGATCCAGAACGAGTTGCACGTCCCGTCCGCGGCGCACCTGACCTGTGTCAACGCCACGCGCGACGAGATCGACCGAATCGCGGATGCCTACTGGCAGGCCGGCATCAGGCACATCGTGGCGCTGCGCGGCGATCCGCCGGGCGGTATCGGCGGCGTCTATCAGCCCACCCCCGGCGGCTACGCTTACGCCAATGAGCTGGTCGAAGGGCTGCTGAAGCTGCATCCGTTCGAGATCAGCGTGGCGGCCTATCCCGAGTGTCACCCGCAGGCTGCGAGCCCCGCCGCTGACATCGACGCGCTGAAGCGAAAGATCGATTCTGGCGCGACGCGTGCGATCACAAATTTCTTTTTTGATACCGATTGTTATTCGCGCTTCCTTGATCGGGTTAGCAAGGCGGGAATCTCAGTTCCGATCGTGCCGGGCATACTGCCGCTCATCAACTATGCGAAGGCGGCCGAGACGGTGCTTGGCGTTCCGGTTCCAAATTGGATACGGCGCGTCTTCAGTGGCTTGGACGGGGATCTCGGAACCCGCCAGCTGATGGCAACCATGATAGCGGTCGAGCAATGCCGTGCGCTGTATGGCCTCGGCGTTCGCCAGTTCCACTTCTACACGATGAACCGGGCCGAGCTGGTGCTCGGCATCTGCCACCTGTTGGGCGTGCGGGTGAAAGCATGAAACCCGCGCTCGTCATTCCCGCGAACGCGGGATTCCATCCATCCACTCACGCCAGCATTATTATGGATTCCCGGTTTCGCGGCGATAGAAAGTAAGTAGGAAAAGCAGTTGTCAAAGCTTCTTAATGCTCTTCATGAACGTGTTCTCCTCTGCGATGGCGGGACCGGAAGCCGGGTCCAGGCGATGGATCTCGATGTCGAGCGCGACTATTGGGGCCAGGAGAACTGCACCGAGGTGCTCAATCTCGCGCGGCCGGACATTGTGCGCGAAATCCATCGCGGATATCTCGAAGCCGGCTCGGATATCATTCAAACCAATAGCTTCGGTGGGTCTCCTATTACTTTAGGTGAATTCGACGGCTTGTCGGATCGGGCGGAGGAGATCAACCGCCGGGCCGGCGAGCTGGCTCGCGAGGCTATCGAGCAATATGGCGAGGGGCGGGAGCGCTTCGTGCTGGGGTCGATCGGACCAGGCACCAAGCTGCCCAGCCTCGGCCATATCGAATACGACCGGTTGGAAGATGCGCTGACCGTCCAGGGGCGAGGGCTCATCGCTGGCGGTGTCGACGGCATCCTGATCGAGACATGCCAGGACACGCTTCAGATCAAGGCCGCGGTCAACGGCGTGAAAGCGGCACGGGCCGAACTCAAATCAGACATTCCGATCTTCGTCCAGGTGACGGTTGAGACGACAGGCACGCTTCTGGTCGGCCCCGATATCGCAGCGGCCGCGACCGTGATCGAGGCGCTTGACGTGCCCCTGATGGGCCTCAATTGCGCCACCGGGCCGCAAGAGATGGCCGAACACGTCAAATTCCTGTCTGAAAACTGGGAAGGATTGATCTCCGTCCAGCCCAATGCCGGCCTGCCGGAGCTGGTCGAAGGCAAGACCAAATATCCGCTGACTCCCGAGGAGATGGCGGTCTGGCTGGAGCGTTTTATCGCCGAGGACGGCGTCAATCTGGTTGGCGGCTGCTGCGGCACGACGCCGGCCCATATCAATGCGCTGGATCAGGTGCTGCGTCGACGGGCTGGCAACAAGCTTCGGCCCGAGCCGGTCAGGCGCAGGGCGATCTGGGTGCCGTCGGTCGCCTCGCTCTATGGGCAGACCTCGCTGCGCCAAGAGAATGCCTATTTCTCGATCGGCGAGCGCTGCAACGCCAATGGCAGCAAGAAATGGCGCCAGTTGCAGGAAGCCGGCGACTGGGACGGCTGCGTCGAAATGGGACGCGAGCAGGTGAAGGAGGGCTCCAACGCCCTCGATATCTGCACCGCCTTCGTCGGCCGCGACGAGACCGCCGAGATGAACGAGGTCGTGCGCCGTATGACCGGCGCCGTGACCGCGCCGCTGGTCATCGATTCGACCGAGACTCCGGTCATTGAATCCGCCCTCAAGCTTTATGGCGGCAAGCCGATCATCAACTCGATCAACTTCGAGGATGGCGAAAAGCACGCGCATGAGCGTCTTGTTCTGGCGAAGAAATTCGGCTGTGCGGTCATCGCGCTGACGATCGATGAAGAGGGCATGGCTAAGACGGCCGAGGCCAAGCTTCGCATCGCCACACGGCTCATCGCCTTCGCCGGGGCGCACGGACTGAAGCAGTCCGATCTGCTGATCGACCCGCTCACCTTCACGATCGCCACCGGCAATGAAGACGACCGCAAGCTGGGGCTGGAGACGATCGAGGGTATCCGGCTGATCCGCGAGGCCTTCCCGGAGGTCCAGATCATCCTCGGTCTCTCGAACATCTCGTTCGGCCTCAACCCGGCCGCCCGGCACGTATTGAACTCCGTCTTCCTCGATCATGCGGTAAAAGCGGGCATGACCGGCGCGATCGTTCACGTCTCGAAGATCGCGCCGCTGCACACGATTCCCGACGACGAGGTCAAGATCGTCGAGGATCTGATCTATGATCGTCGCGCCGACGGCTACGATCCGCTGCAGGCGCTGCTCGCGAAGTTCGCCGACCGCAAGGCCGCCGAGACCGCCAAGCGCGCCCGACCGGATTCCGTCGAGGAACGGCTCAAGCTCCGCATCGTGGAGGGCGACCGCAAGGGACTTGAGGAAGAGCTGGCGCAGGCGATGAAGGCGCGACCGCCGCTCGATATCATCAATGACGTGCTGCTGGACGGCATGCGGGTGGTGGGCGAGCTGTTCGGGGCCGGCAAGATGCAGCTCCCCTTCGTACTGCAGTCGGCCGAGACCATGAAGGCATCGGTCGCTTATCTCGAGCCTTTCATGGAGCGGGTCGAGGGTCAGGAGAAGGGCACGATCGTGCTCGCGACGGTCAAAGGCGACGTCCACGACATCGGCAAGAACCTGGTCGACATCATCCTGACCAACAACGGCTATCGGGTCGTCAATCTCGGCATCAAACAGCCGATCGCGAGCATTCTGTCGGCCGCGCGTGAGCACAAGGCGGACGCGATCGGCATGTCCGGCTTGCTGGTGAAGTCGACCGTGGTCATGCGCGAAAACCTCGAAGAGCTGACCCGCGAAGGGGTCAACATTCCGATCCTGCTGGGCGGAGCGGCCCTGACCCGCAACTATGTCGAGGAGGATTGCGTCGCGGCCTATGCCTCCGGCCGGGTCGCCTACGCCCGCGACGCCTTCGATGGGCTGTCGCTGATGGACAAGGTCAAGACGGCCTCGTTCGACGACTATCTGACGGCGATCCAGAAGCGACGCGAGGGCAAGCCGTCGAACCGCAAGCGCAAGCTGGGCGAAGCGACCTCCGTCGCGCCGCCGGTCGACAAAGCCTATGCCCGCAACCGCCGCAATCGCTTGGCCCAGAATGCGCCGGTCCCGACACCGCCTTTCTGGGGCGCCCGGATCATCGAGCATGTCGAACCGCGGGCGCTCGTGCCCTACGTGAACGAGCGCTCGCTCTTCCAATTCCAGTGGGGCTTCCGCAAGGCCGGCCGGAGCCTGGAGGATTTCTTAGGCTGGGCCCGCCAGGAGCTGCGGCCTGTGATGAAGCGCATGCTCGACATTTGCGAGCAGCAGCAGATCCTGCAGCCCCAGGCGGCCTACGGCTATTGGAAGGCGGCGGGCGAGGGGGACGATCTGGTCGTCTTCGCCGAGGACGGCACGACCGAAGTCGCGCGCTTCCCGCTGCCGCGCCAGGCGCGGGAGGATGGCGAATGCATTGCCGACTTCGTCCGCGACATCGATTCGGCCGAGCGCGACGTGATCGGCTTCCAGATCGTGACCATGGGGCCGAAAGCCTCGGAAATCGCCCATGAATGGTTCGCCGAGAACCGCTATCAGGATTACCTCTACCTGCACGGCCTTGGCGTCGAAATGGCCGAGGCGATGGCCGAATTCGTCCATAAACGGATCCGCGCCGAGCTCGGCTTCGCGGAGGAGGACGCGCGGGACATCGACAAGCTCCTGTCCCAGGGCTATCGCGGCAGCCGCTATTCCTTCGGCTATCCGGCCTGCCCCAATCTCGAGGATCAGGTTCCGATCTTCCGTCTGCTTGGCGCCGAGCGGATCGGCGTCTCACTCTCCGACGAGTTCCAGATCCACCCCGAGCAATCGACCTCGGCGCTAGTGCTGCACCACCCCAAGGCGAAATACTTCACTGTGTGAGCGAGCAGGAGCCGGTCTCGAATTAACCGCCTCCTAACCCTCCTGGCTTAGCATGGCCCTTGGGGCCTTTCCGGGCCGTTTCCGGCTCAGCGGATACCATTCAAGGCCCGTCGGAGGAGACGCGCCCAATGGCATCAGCCCTCTCGCAAGCCGACGTCGCCCGCCTGCTGGCCGACCCCTCGGTTGACGTCCGTGCCGAAGTCGCGAGCAAGCTTGCGGCGGAAATCGACAGCCCCGCGCTGACGGAAAGCGAACTCCAGATCGCGCACGACATCGTGCGTCTTATGGCGCGGGACGTCGCGACCGCTGTCCGGGCCGCCCTTTCGCACTGCCTCAGGAGCGCCCGACGCCTGCCGCACGACGTGGCGCTCAAGCTGGCTCATGACGTCGATTCCGTCGCGCTGCCCATTCTTTCCGATTCGAGCGTGCTCACCGATGCCGATCTGATTGCGGTCATCCGCAATGGTTCGGAGCTGAAGCACGAGGCGATCGCGGTCCGTCGCGACGTATCGGAGGCCCTGTCGGACGCGCTCATTGCCGGCGCCGGGGAGGCTGCCGTCACCGCGCTGATGCGCAACGAGACGGCGCGGATCAGCGATCAAGGCCTCGACAAGGCTATCGACCGCTTCGGAAAGTCGGAGACTGTGACCGAGGCCATGGTGATGCGCCAATACCTGCCCGCGACGGTGGCCGAGCGGCTGGTCGCGCTGGTGTCGGACCAGCTCGCCTCATATCTCGTGATTCATCATCAACTGTCGCCGTCGCTGGCGACCGATTTGATCATGCAGAGCCGTGAGCGCGCCATCATGCAGCTGCGCGACGACTCCGCCGACATCGATTTGGGCGGGTTGGTGCGCGAGCTTCATCATAATCATCGGCTGACGCCGACGCTCGTCATTCGCTCGGTCTGCATGGGCGATGTCGACTTCTTCACCACAGCGCTGGCTGTACTTGCGGATGTGCCGGTATCCAACGCCCGTATTCTGGTCGAGGATGCAGGGGGAAAAGGTCTTTCCTCGCTTTGGAGCGAAGCGCGAATGCCGGACCGTCTGCTTTCGGCGGCCCGCGTCGCGCTCCGCGTGATCGCCAGCACCCGGCTCGATGGGGGCGATCACGACCTCGAACGCTACCGCGGGCGCGTCATCGGCCGCATCGTAACGCAATTCGAGGATTTCGACGGCGACGACCTCGACTATCTGCTCGACAAGCTGGGCGACATCATCGCTGTGACCGGCACGCCGGAGCACAGGAAAACGGCATCCGTCGTTCGTCTGGTCTGATTACCCTCCGCGCCGATAGAGAAGGGGCGGCCGAAGCCGCCCCTCCCGGAAAACCCTATCGAGACGGCTTGTCGCCGCCGCCCGGCTGACCACCGCTTTGGCGATTCTGCTGTGAACCCGGAGTCTGCTGGGACCCTGGATTCTGCTGCCGCCCCTGCTGGCCCGACTGGTGGCCGGTCTGGGTCTGCTGCCCGCCCGACTGCTGGCCGGACTGCTGCCCGGTCCGTCCCGCCTGTTTCGACGGATCATGACCCATCTGATCGGGACGCTTGCCACCCGTCTGGTTTTGATCGTTGCCCATCATTTCCTCCGCGTATTTGCCCATCGACTAACTTCGAGGACATTCAACGATATGAACAGCCAATGAGAAAGTGCAAGTAATAATAAGCATATATAGAAACTGTTATAATGAAGTTCGTCGGATTATCAATGTATAAAAGCCACATATATTAACGGATAGGCCTACAATGCGCAGTGGTTGTCGGCCCAATCGGCAGCATATTTTGTGCTCTGAGCGTGTGTTCTGTAAATTACCCAGATATACGTTCTTGGTGTGGGTTAAGTTGAATTTTTTTAGTTCCGGCCATCGTGGTCAATTCCGCCTTTGCTCGCGATATGGTGCAGCGTAGCCTCGGCTTTCGGGGCGGGAATCGGTGACGCGACTTTGGCTACGGGCGAGGATGAGCTGAGGCGTTCGGCGATGGAGCAGATCGCCGGCGATCCCGTGTTGGCGGCGGTGCTTGCGCTGTGGGAATCAAAGCGCGGGGAGAGATTCGCGCCTCATCCTTCGGAACTCGATGCCTTCGTCCTGCCTCCGATTGTTCTGCCGCGCGTCGCTCTGGTCGATGTGATCGAGGGCGGCGCACGGTTCCGCTTTCGTCTGGTCGGATCGGCGGTCGCTCTATCCAGCGGGGTCGATTATACCGGCCGATATGTCGATGAGGCGCTATCCGGGCCGGTCAAGGAGTCGGTGCTGCGCCACTACGCAGCGGTGGTCAGAGAGCGACGGCCGGCTTTTGCGGTCGCTGAATACCGCGTTCCAGGCGAGCAGAACGTGAAGAACAGTCGTCTCGCGGTTCCGCTGACTTTGACCGGGGAAACGGTCGATCGTCTGCTGTTGGCTTCCCGCGTCATCTCGGATTGGCTGCTGCAAAGCGATCTGAGGAATCTCGAACGCCAGCACGGCCACGAGGCGCGGCGCACATTCATCCTCCTTTAGATGCTCCAAGAGCTTGACATAAGGCGCAAACTCCAGCCGGATTACGGCCTATCGTCACACGGGGGAGGTTGAAATGGACAATCGGATCAACGGCGTCTCGCGCCGAACGCTGTTCCTGGCCGGGGGGCTCGGAGCGCTTGCTGCGGCGGGTCTGGCCGGTAGCGCGGCCGCCGAGGATGCTCCGGCCGCCAAGGCTGCGCCCGATTCGGAGAAGGCGAACGTCAAGCTCGTCGATGATTTTATCAAAAGCTGGTCGGCGAAGGATTTCGACGGGGACAAGGTTGCGGCCCAATATCTTGCGGATGATTGCGTCGTCCGCATGGAGGAGGACAAGCCGCCATTGATGGGGCCTGCCGCCGTCGCTGCCGCTTTCAAAAGCTTTCTCACCAACGGCACGACGCTGAAAGTGAAGATCGCACAGACCTTTGCCCATGGGCCGGTCGTGGCGAATTCCCGTGTCGACACGATGGTCGTACCGGGCAAGCCGCCGCAATCTTTTCCGGTCGCGGGCGTCTTCGTCGTGAAGAACGGCAAGATCAAGGAGTGGACGGACTATCTGGCCAAGTAAGGTCGAAAAACTTTCCACATAGCCGCTCGGCGAGTTTGCGCGCGAGGGCGGGCCGCGTCCTGCTCCCGCGCGCACGAGCGGCCGTCTCGATTGCTTGACGGCCGGCGGCAGGCTGCGCCAAATCGGCGGAGCCTGGCCGGAGGGCACAGCGAGGATGGCCATCATGCAGCAGCTCGCCGACAAGGAAGCGATTCGCGATCTCGTGATGTCCTATTGCCGGGGCGTCGACCGCCAGGATTTCGCGCTTCTTCGAACCCTCTACGCGCCGAACGCGGTCGAGGACGACCATGGCGGTCTCTATTCCGGCAGCGCCGAAGGCTATGTTGCCTGGTTGGCCGAAGTCATGCCGAGAGTCGGCATCACTTCTCACAACGTCACCAATCACCTGATCGCCTTCGACGGGCCCGCCACCGCACAGGGCGAAGTCTATTGCATCGCCTACCACCGTATGCCTGCGAGCGAAGATGGCTGGGAGGACCTGGTGCATGGCATGCGCTATCTCGACCATTACACCAAAGGACGCGACGGCATCTGGCGCTTCGCACGTCGGACGGTGACGGTCGACTGGAAGCAGATCGGACCTTGCAGCTGGGATCCCGAGCGCGATACCTCGAAGGCATTGAAGGGCAGGCATGGTCCGACGGACTCGTCCTATCGGGTGCTGTCGAATCCGTTCTTCGCGCGACGCACCCCGCAGGGAGGAACTTCGTGATCACGATATCGACCCCGATCGAGACAGTGGCGGACGGCCTGACCTTGACCGAGGGGCCGCGTTGGCACGGCGGCAGGCTCTACTTCTCGGATATGCACGCGCAGCGCATCTGCGCGGTCGACGAGGCGGGACGGCTCGAGACCGTCGTGAAGACCGACGACATGCCGTCGGGGATCGGCTTCATGCCCGATGGGGACATGCTGTTCGTGCTCATGCGCAGCCATAAGGTGATGCGCTTCAGCAGGGGCAGGATCAGTCTGCATGCCGACCTCGATCGCTTTGCCGACGCGCGCATCAACGACATGGCGGTCGGGCCAACGGGGCGGGCCTATGTCGGGCAGCTTGGATTCGAGTTCGAAGGCAACGATCCCCGTAAGACCACCACGCTCGTCGTGATCGAGCCGGACGGGGAGGCGCGTGTGGCGGCTTCGGATTTATGGGGCCCGAACGGGATCGCGCTCTCGGCTGACGGGCGGACGCTCTATACCGCCGAGGCTTCCGATAGTCGCATAACAGCTTTCGATATGGCGGCCGACGGAAGCCTCTCGAACCGCCGTACCTTCGCGGTGCCGCCGGAGCACAACGCGCCGGACGGAATTTGCTTGGACAGCCAAGGCGGCATCTGGGCGGGCCTTCCAGTCGGCGCAAAGGCCGAGGGTTTGTGGGGCCTGGGCTTCGTCCGCATGGAAGAAGGGAGCCGCGCCACCCATCGCATACCGGTGCCGAGCGGCCGGCGCGCCATCGCCTGCTGCTTCGGTGGCGACGATCGCAAGACGCTCTACCTCTGCACGGTTGATACGTTCAAAAGCGATGAAATACTGAAAACGCGCGGCGGCCGGATCGAGCGACTCAGGCTCGACTTCACCGGGGCCGGAACTCCCTAGGTCGTAACCGACGTCTCTTTTCTATCGTTAGAGCTTGCCCTCCGCGATCAGCTCGAGCGGGTCGCGCCAGTTCACGGCGCCCAGAAATCCCCCGCCGACCTCGATGCCGTCATGGATGGCATAGCCGAGCATCGCCTGTTGCGCCGGCGGCAGGGTTCGGACGATGTCGAGTGGCGCGGTTAGATAGTTGTTGTCCTCCGTGCGCAGCCAGCCTAGGCAATAGCTGAGATGCATACCGCGGCGCCATTTGTCCTGCGTCGCGTTGGTGCCACCGGCATGGATCGTCGAGCCCAGATAGAACACGGCGGATCCGGGATCCAGTTCGGCCGCCACGAGCTCGTCAGGTGTGGCTTCACGGCTGCGGTCCCAACGATGACTGCCGGGCGCGATCAGCGTCGCGCCCATTTCGGCCGTGAATTCTCCCAGCGCGACCATCGATGCGAATTCGAGGTCGGGGCAGGGACGCGGCATATGGGGCCAGATACCGTCGTCGCGATGAAGCATCTGCGTCTGGGCGCCGGGGCCCCGCTCGATGATGTCGGCGAAATTGAGCTGATAGGTCGCGCAGCTCGGCCTCAGGACGCGCTCGCACATCGCCACGAAGATTTCGCGGCACAGTATGTCGCGGCGGAAGACGGAGGACTTGCCGGAAAGGCCGGCTACATGCCGGGTCTTGTCGCCATAGAAGGTCGCAACCGCCTTGTTCATGTATTGCCTGCCCGGATCGCCATGCGTGAGATAGCCATCGATCTCGGCGTTGAAATCCGCGAGCACGCCCCGATCCAGAACGCCGTCGACGATGACGGCGCCCGCTTCGCTGAGCGCGCCGGCGATCGTGTCGGGTGACGCGGTCGCGGAAAAACGGCTGATGGTTGCAGACATGACGGTGATCCTCCTCGGTATTGTCGAAGCGCCTAGAACTTATCCAGCAACGTGAAACCGACGATTCGCGGCCGGGCATATTGATCGTTGGCGAAGCCTAGCGCGCCAAAATCGATCCCGGCCGTACGCTGGTCCTCGTTCAGCAGATTGGCGCCGTAAAGCCGCGCCTCCAAGATACCGGCCATGGTCTGGATCTTGCCCAGCGTGACCCGTGCCGAGAGATTGTGATAGTTGCCGGATTTGATCACTTCGTTGAACGGGCTGAGCGCGTCCAGCGGATGCCAGATCTTGGGACTTTGGAATCCGTAGTCGGCCCGGACGCTCAGCTCGCCGAAGGAAAACGGCTCGCAATCGTACTCGACGCCAAGATTGTAGGTGAGCTTTGAGACGTAGTTGAAATAGGCCTGGTTTGCGACGTTCACCGTATTCGTGCTGGGCGGAATGACGGTCAGAAACTGCTGGTATTCCGGGTCGGTGTAGCCGAGGCCGGCGTCGACCAGCCAGCCGGTGGCGGGGATCACGCTGATCTCGATCTCGCCGCCGGTATAGGTCGCCTTGCCGGCATTGTCCGTTTCGCTCGCGGCGCCGCTCAGGGTCTGGCGAAAGACATTGATCTGCAAATCGTCGTAAGTCGTATAGAAGACATCGGCGTTGATCCGCAGCCGACGGTCGAGAAACTCGGATTTGACGCCGATTTCATAAGACGTGTCGGTCTCGGGATTGTAACCGTTGTTGAAGCTGCGCGGGCTGAAGCCTCCGGCCTTGTAGGCGTTGGCGATCCGCGCATAGAGCATGAGATCGTCGGTCCACTGGTAGTTTGCTGAGACGGCCCAATTCACCTTGTGGAAGTTCTTGGCCAAATCCCGAACGGTCGGCGCGCCGAGCGGCACGCCGCCGAAGAAATCGCGCTGCCGCAGCGTCTTCTCGTCGAATGTATAACGCAGCCCGCCGGTGACCTCCAACTTGTCGTCCAGCATCGGGGGCGTATAGGAAGCCTGGCCGTAGGCCGCATAGGATTTCGATTCCGACCAGTAGTTCGTGACCGGCTGATCGTTGATTCCGAGCGTCCCTCCCGGCAAGACGATCGTGAAGAATTCGGGATCGGTCTCATGAACCTTTTCATCGAAGAAGAACAGCCCGCCGACATATTTGAAACGATCCCATATGCCGGACGCCTGAAGCTCTTCGGAAATCTGGTACTGGTGCTGCTCGTCGCTGCCGCAGGACGGGTTGAACGGATTCACGCCAGACGGGCAATAGGTGCGAAACGGATTGACGTAGGCGATCGTGACCTGGCCGGTCGCCGGGTTGAGCACGGGCGCCAGCAGGTTTCCTGTGCTACCCTCGATCACGGTTTCGCGCGATCCGAACGAGCGATAGGCGGTGATCGATTTCAGGCGCAGCGCGTCGCTGACATCGTAATCCATGGTCAACGACTGCCCCAGGATCTCGTTCAGCCCGGTATTGCCGCCATACATGCGGATCGTCGACAGGCGCGACGGCGAGACAACGAAAGGGTCGCCGCCGAACGCCGGAGATCGCGAATAGTAGGCGAGGGCGTCTTGGGTCACCGCCGTCAGTTGAGTCGCGGCAGGGACGTCCACCTGCCTTGTGTAGTCGAAACGATAGTCGAAGCTGAACGCGTCGCCCAGACCGCCATGGACCGCGACATAGCCGGCGTCGGAATTGATCGCGCCCGGGCTTTCATCGGCGTTTGCCAGGACGTTGCGGACATAGCCGTCCAGCTGATGATGCGAATAGGCGAGCAGGACGCTGATGCCGGAATGCCCGATTTCGCCGGTATCGACGGCGGTATGGCTGGTGAACTCGTTGTCGCTGGCGTAGCCGAGCTTCTGCTCGACATGGAAATCGCTCGAAGGCTTGCGGGTGATGATGCTGACGGCGCCGCCGGTGGTGTTGCGGCCGAACAATGTTCCTTGTGGACCTCTGAGGACTTCGATCCGGTCGATATCGACCAGATCGAACAGCGCGCTCATCTGGCGGCCATTATAGACGCCGTCGACATAGAGGGCGACCGGCGCGTCGTTGGTCAGGACGTTGTCCGCCTGCACCACGCCGCGCAGCGTCAGAACGGCGGCCGTTCCGTATCCCGAGCCGGGAAGAACGCTGAAATTGGGGACGAGATTGTTGATTCCTTCGACCGTCGTGATGTTCTGCTGTTCGATCTTCGCTGCCGAGAAGGCGGTCACCGACACCGGCGTCTGTTGCAGCTTTTCCTCAGTCCTCCGCGCCGTAACGACGATTTCCTCAAGTCCCCGCTGCGCGCCGGCCGAAGGCTGGTCGGCCGGTTGCGCCGATACGGGCTGAAGGGACACGATCACGAATAGGCTGACGGTTCCGAGAATCGCCGGATTGAGGCGATCGATCATACTTCCCCCTGTATTATGCATTTATCGATACGGGCTGTTCAGGTCTTCATCGCTTGAGGCGGGCGGCCGCACACCGAGGGGGCGAGTATCTTTGCCTTCGCGGCCGATCTGAACTTCATTTCATTTTATGAGAGCGGCCGATTTTTATGATTCCGGCATTTTCGAGTGCGGCTGGGTCGACAAATTGACTCTCGGAACCTGGTGTTCCTTAATCCTTTTTCGAAACGGCATTGGGGCGTCCGTCCGATCGACGCTCGACCGGGGCCGCGAAAGCGGGGGGAAATCGGAGAAATGGCACAGACTCATGTGAGCATAAGCGCCGAGATCCGCGCGTCGGACGTCACGGTTCAAATCCGCGATTACCTGTGGCCGACCCCCAACGAAGCCGATGTGCAGATCGAGGCCGAGCCGACTTTCGCCCTGCGTGTCTCGCCGCGGCCGGAATTCGCGGAGGGCCGCCACAAGATCAACCCCCATTCGGGCCGCTTTTCGACCTTGGGGGACCTGATCTTTCATCCGCCGGCGATGCCGATCCATGTTCGCGGCAGCGGCGGACGCATGAAGGTCGTGACCTGCAGCGTCTCGCGGCAGCGGTTCGAAACGCTAACCGGAATCGCCGACGGCTGCTGGGATTCGCCTCGGCTGCAGGCCTGCCTCGACATCCGGAGCGCCCCGATCGACGGCACATTGCTGCGCCTGGCGCGCGAGGCGGTCAGGCCGGGCTTCGCGAGCGGGATTCTCATCGAGAGCCTGGGCGTCGGCCTGCTCGTCGAGCTTTCACGGTTCTTCGACGAAGCCGCCGGCGGTTCGGGTATTGCGACCGGACGGCTGGCGCCCTGGCAATTGCATCAGCTGACCGAGTATCTGGAGGCCGTCAGCGGCCATTCCCCGACCCTCGCCGAGCTTGCGCGGCAATGCGGGATAAGCCCCGACCATCTCGGACGCGCGTTCAAACGCACCACCGGCCAGCCGATCATGCGATATGCGGAGCAGGTCCGCATACGAAAAGCCAAGACCCTGCTGAGCCAGACCGATCTGTCCATGAAGGAGATATCGTACCGGTTGGGCTTCCCCAGCCAGAGCGGCTTCTCGATCGCGTTCCGCCGGCGGGCGGGGGAGACGCCGGGGAAGTTCAGGCAGCAATTCCGCCGGAGTGTCGGCGACGACACCTAGCTGAGCCTGAAGAACGTTGGCCGGATAATGGGCCAAAAAATTACAGTTTTATTTGTCGAGGACGACGCGGGGATTAGGGGTGTCATTCCCTCAATTCTGCCCGAAGGAGAATTCACGGTGCTCGTTGCCGACGGCGGCTACACGGCGCTGCGGATCCTGGCCAGCCGACATGTCGACGTGCTGTTTACCGATATCGTGATGCCGGAGCTCGATGGCGTCGAGCTCGCCAAGCAAGCGCTGGCGATGTGCCCCAATCTAAGGGTGCTTTTCATGACCGGCTATCTCGTGCCAGATGACGCTGAGCGGATCGCGCCCCTTTTCTATAAGCCAATTCGTGTGCGCGAGATCGAATACGCGATTCGCACGGTGCTCGCGGAGCCGCCGGGGCGGATCAACTAGATAGACCCAAGGCAGCATTGGTCAGAACGGCGCCGCGCTCTTCAGAAATTCGACCTCCTCTGCGGTAGAGGCTCGTCCGAGGACCGCGTTGCGATGCGGGAAGCGACCGAATTGCTCGATAATCGCTTTGTGTCCCAAGGCATACTGATGCGGCTTGGGATCGACCAGCGTGGCGCAGAGGGCAACCGAGCGCCGCTGAGCCTCCCGGTCCTCTGCGTGCATGAAGGGCAGATAGAGGAACTGCCGTTCGGGCTCGCTAAGGTGCCGATCGAACCCAACATCGACAGAGGTTTCGGCCAGCCGGAGGGCCCTGGAATCGGTGGCGTAGGCCTCCGGCCTGCCGCGGAACATATTACGGGAGAACTGGTCGAATACGATGATGGCCGCTAACGCATGTTGCGGCGTCGCGAGCAGCTGCTCAGCCGGTGCTTCCTTCAGCTGCCGATGGAGCTCGAAAAACCGCCGCCTTATGGTCTCGTCGAGCTCAGGGTCGGCGCGAAACCAAGCGTCGGGCTCGAGTTCGTGGAACCAGAACCGGAGGACATCACGGCTCCAATGCTCTCTCAACTCGGTCATCGATCATTCCGGATACAGCCGTTCCGAACGCCATAGCGCGGATCTTCTCGAAATTCCATCTGCCTGGTGTAAGCGCCCGTTAATGACTTCGCTCTACGGTTGCGCGTTTAATGCGTTCGACTCCGGGCGGATGCGCATATGGATGACTCAGATCAGCAGACCGGCCGTGCTGCGCCGGGCCTGTCCAGCGACATTGTCGAGGCCCTCGTCAAGCACAGGAAATTCGTGCGCGGGCATGCCTCGGGCGCGCGAGCGAATCTGGCTTTTGCCGACTTCGGTGCAGCCGGCCTTGAGGGGCTCGACCTTGAAGCGCTTGTAGCGCCCGGCGCGAATTTCAGCCGCTGCGACCTGTCGGACACGTCACTGAAATTCGCTGACCTCTTCGCCGCCAATTTCGAGCATGCGAACTGCACGAACACAGATTTCCAGCGCGCCGATCTGAGGGGCGCGCGATTGCACGACGCGATTCTGGTCGGCGCCAATTTCCGTGAGGCCGATCTCAGGCCGGGCTTTCTGGTATCCTCGCCGGTCAAGGCGCCGCGAGCGCAGTTGACCTCGGCCAATTTCGATCAGGCCAAGATGCAACGGGTTGAGCTCGACAAGGCCGATCTGTCCTATTCGAGCTTTGTCGAGACCAATCTCGCGGACGCGTCCCTGGTCGACGCCAATCTGACCGGCAGCGATCTACGGGGCGCCAATCTCACTAAGGCCAAACTCAAGGGCGCCATCCTCGCCGGCGCCGATCTGTCGGGCGCCGATCTGCGGGGCGCCTTTCTCAGGGGGGCCAACCTCGTCGGGGTCAAGCTCGAATCGGCCAATTTCAAGGGCGCGGACCTCACCGACGCAGTCTTCAATACCGGCCAAAACGACCCCAAAGCGACGCTCGCCCAGATCCTGGGGATGCATGAACGTTGGGTCGGCTCGAACGGGAAGGAGGGACGGCGGGCGATTCTCAAAGGGCGAAAGCTCTGCAACGCCGACTTGCGCGGTCGGGATTTGAGCGGCGCCGATCTCTCCGGAGCCGATCTCTCCCATGCCAAGATGGATGGCATCATGCTGCGGCTCGTGGATCTTTCGGATGCTGTGCTTCGGCATGCCAAGCTCACCGAAGCCGACCTGACCGGCGCCGATTTCACGGGCGCGAGCTTGCCCTTCGCCTGTTTGCGCCACGCCCGATTGGGACCCGCTGAGCTTTTCGATGCGGAAGGAAAATCCAGCGGCCAATTTCGTTATACGGCCTTCAATGGCGCTAATCTGCGGCATGCCGACTTTGCGAAAGCATTTCTGAAGGACGTCATCTTCGACGGAGCAGTCCTCGTTGACGCCTCTTTCGCCGGCGCTCGGATCTCCGGCTGCTCTTTCCGGGATGTGAAGACCGACCCGGCCGGACTACGCGAGCTCAGGCGCTCAAAGGTCGCCTAACGCCGGGAACTTCCGGGAACTTCCGGGAACTTGCTAACCGTTAGCTAGCTATCTATCTTACCCGACCGTCCCGATTCTCTTCCCGCAGCCTTCGAGACTCCGCTATGCGCCTTCGCCCGTGCCTGTCCGCCCTGCTCCTGCTGGGAATTGCCGGCTGCACGGTTGGTCCGGATTTCAATCCGCCTACCGCCGACACCCCGCCCAAATGGAGCGGCACCGGACCAAAGCCCGATCAGACGTCCGAGAGCAAGGTTACCTCGGATGCCGCCGCCGACGATCGGTGGTGGAACGGATTTCGCGATCCGGAGCTGACCTCGCTCATCGACCGCGCGCGCGACGCCAATCTCGATCTCCGGCAGGCGGCGCTCAGGATTGCCGAAGCTCGTGCGGCGCGGGAGGTGGCGGGAGCCCGCGATCTGCCGACGGTTTCGCTCGACAGTAACTACACGCGGACGAAAATCTCACGAAACGGCGCCATCAGCTTGTTCGGCTTCCCGGGCGGCTCGGGCGGCACCGTAGGAACGGGCGCCGGCGGGGCCCTCCCGTCCAACGGCTTCAACATCCCGCCTTTCGATCTCTTCCAGAGCGGGTTCGACGCAAATTGGGAGATCGACCTCTTCGGGCGGACCCGCCGCGCGGTGGAATCCGCGACCGCCCAGACCGAGGCGGCGGCTGAGAACCGCAATGACGCTCTGGTGTCCGTCGCCGCCGAAGTGGCACGCAACTATGTCCAGCTGCGCGGCACGCAGAGCCTGATCGCGATCACCCAGCAGAATCTGGATGCTCAGCGAAAGGCCTATGATCTGACGAAGGCCCAGGCGCAGGGCGGCGAGACGAGCAATCTCGACGTCGAGGCGGCCTTGGCCGAAGTCGCCACGACCGAGGCGCGGCTTCCGGCGCTGGAAGACCAGAAGACCCGCACCATCAATGCGCTGTCGAAGCTCGTCGGGCGGGAGCCGGGGGCGCTTGCCGTCGAGCTTTCCGCCGCCAAGCCGATTCCGCCTGTACCGGCGATCGTGGCAATCGGCATGCCGTCCGAGCTTGCGCACCGCCGCCCGGACATCCGCAAGGCCGAGGCCGATCTGCACGCCGCCACGGCCAATATCGGCGTGTCGGTCGCGGACCTTTACCCGCGCCTGTCGCTCGAAGGCTCGCTGGGGATCCAGGCGGTGCGCTTCAACGAGCTCGGCGATTGGGCGAGCCGCTTCTACAATTTCGGACCCAACCTCTCGATCCCGGTCTTCAACGGCACGACCTACGCCAATATCCATCTGGAGGAGGCGCGCCAGCAGGAGGCCGCCCTCGCTTATGAGAACACCGTCCTCGGCGCGCTGCACGAGGTGGAGAACGCGGTTTCCGCCTACACGGCCGAGCAGGTGAGGATGCACGCGCTGGAACGCGCGGCGGGGGCTAACGAGCGTTCGCTGTCGCTGGCCCAGCAGCGCTACCGGGCGGGCCTTTCGAACTTCCTCGATGTGCTCGACGCCGAGCGCCGCCTCTTCGCGTCGCAGACCGACGTCGCCAACAGCCAGATCGCGATCGCGACCGACCTCGTAGCCGTCTACAAGGCATTGGGCGGAGGTTGGGCAGATTATGCTTCCCAAGCCGGCGTCAATGCCGGCGATGCCCCCATGGCCCAGCCGGTGGCGGCGAAGCCGTAGGGGGTGCTCTTTGCATTCCAGACACTACCTGCTAAATCCGCCCTGACGGTTCCGCGAAAGCGGATCAAAAGGGAATGCGGCGCCGCTGCCATCAAGCAGCGCAAGCCGCGGCTGCCCTCGCAACTGTAAGCGGAGAGCGGCCGGTCATTTCCGAGCCACTGGGGCTAGATGGCCCCGGGAAGGCCCGACCGGTTGCTGAGACCCGCCAGCCAGGAGACCTGCCGTCGAAAGCGCGCGTCGCAGCTTCCGGGCGAGGTGTACCGGTGGCGCGGGAAGACCGTTTTGCGATGTCGCCACGGGGTTGGGCCGCCGTCTTCACGGATGGGCTCGCATGTGGCTTCGGCTGTCCGCCCCGTCCCCTAAACCAGGATGGAGGCGAAGATGACATCGCATGTATCGACTTTTCTCTATGGAACGGCTTTGGGAGTTCTCGCGGCCGGCGGGGCGCTGGCGCAGGACTCCGCATCGCAGAACGCGCGGCTCGAGGAAATCGTGGTGACCGCCAGCCGCGTGCCTCAAGACGCGCGGACGGTCGGCAGCTCGGTCTCGGTGATCACCGGGCAAGAGATCAGCCAACTCCAGGAGCGTTTCGTGTTGGACGCGCTGACCACCACGCCCGGACTCGATGCGGCGATGAATGGCGGGCCGGGCGGTGTCGGCAGCGTCTTTATTCGCGGAGCCGATTCGTATCAGACAATGGTTCTGATCGACGGCGTGCCGGTCGACGACCCGTCGGGACCGCAAAGCGCCTATAATTTCGGGCGGCTCCTTGCGACCGACATCGACCGAATCGAGATCTTGCGTGGACCGCAATCGACTCTTTACGGCGGTGACGCGATCGGCGGGGTGATCAACATCATTACCGACCACGGACGACCTGGCTTCAACGCTTCCGGTCTCATGGAATTCGGCAGTTTTGCCTCGCACACCTTTTCCGGAAGCGTCTCGGGCGGGACCGAGCAGGCGACCGGCTACATCAACGTCTCGCAATACAATACGGACGGATTCCCCGCCGCCGACGAGCGCTTCGGCAATCATGTGAAAGACGGGCTGGAAGAGACGCAAGCGACCGCGGGCGGTCATCTGGCGCCGACCGAATGGCTGGCGCTCGATCTCGCGCTGAGAAGCGCGGACAGCGAGGGCGGCTACCCTAACAGCTTTGGTCCGAACGGCATGCCGGCCGACGAGCCCAACGAGGCGCGAAATCGCGAGCGATCCGGTCGGCTCGCCTTAAGCACGAATTTAATCGACGGCGCCTTCACGCAAAGCTTGGCTTTCATGGATTCGATCATTCACCGCAACCAGATCGACTTTGAGTTTGGCTCCGACACATTCAGCGGCGAACGGCGTAAGGCGGAATATCTGGCGACCGGCAAGCCGCTCGACTGGCTGAGCTTGCTGGGCGGACTCTCATGGCAGCAGGATCGCGCGCACAGCGTCTTCGATAGCGAGCGCACGGCGGTCACGCGCGCGCTTTTCGGCGAGCTCCAAGCGCACCCGATTTCCGGCCTCTATCTGACGGCCGGCGGACGGATCGACGATCATTCGGCGTTCGGTCCGTTCCGGACTTACCGGGTCACCGGCGCGTACCTGATCGACGAGACCGGGACCAAGCTTCACGCGGCGGTCGGGACGGGATTCCGCGCGCCAAGCCTCTTCGAGCTCTATGACGGCTTCTCGGGCAATTCTTTCCTCAAGCCCGAGACCAGCCGCGGTTGGGAATTCGGAGTCGACCAGACGATCTTCGACGGCGTCACGCTCAAGGCGACCTATTTCAACCAGCGGATCGAAAATCGGATCGATTTCGACGAGGCGACCTTCGTCTATTTCAATGAAGGCCATACGAAAGCCCAAGGCGTCGAGATGGAAGTCGACGTTCAGCCCCTGCAATCGCTGACCCTTCGCGCGGTCTATACCTATGATCTCGAAAACGCACTCGACAGCGGCGTTCAGATCGTGCGGCGTCCGCGGAATTCGGCATCGCTCATCGCAGCGTGGCAAGCGACCGATCCGCTGCTGCTCACATTGAAGGTGCACGCCGTCGGCAGCCGGCGGGATGCCGATCACGCGCTCGCCGGTTATGTCACGGCCGATATCGGAGCCGAATATCAGCTGCTACCCTATCTCACATTGCAGGGGCGGATCGAAAATATCAGCGATACGCATTATGAGGAGGTGTTCGGCTACGGCACCGAGGGCCGTGCGGTCTTCGGTGGCGTGACGATGAAATACTGATTTCCAAATCCGGAGAGCCGCGATGGTCAAGCTCAATCGCATCTACACCAAGACCGGAGACAAGGGAGAAACCGGCCTCGGCGACGGGCAGCGCGTTCGCAAGGACGGGTTGCGCGTCATGGTGATGGGGACGGTCGACGAAGCCAACGCGGTGATCGGCCTGGCGCGGCTGGAAACGGCGCGCCTGGTCGAGACCGAGCCGGATGCCATGCTTGCCAGAATCCAGAACGATCTTTTCGATCTCGGCGCCGACATCTGCATGCCTCCGAAGGCGGGAGCGGAGGAGCAGGGCGCGCTCCGCATCACGGCGGGCCAGGTCGAGCGGCTCGAGCGAGAGATTGACGCGCTGAACGCCGCGCTCGAACCCCTGAGGTCTTTCGTGCTGCCTGGTGGGGCGGCGGCGGCAGCGCATCTCCATCTCGCTCGCGCCGTCGTACGTCGGGCTGAACGCGAGGGCTGGTCGCTAGCGGCAGCTGAGACGGTCGGTGCCGACGCGCTCCATTATCTCAACCGGTTGAGCGACCATCTCTTCGTGCTGGCACGGTGGATCAACGCCAAGACCGGGGCGGGCGACGTCCTCTGGAAACCGGGCGCCAGCCGCTAACTTACTCAGCCGACGCCAACTGTCCCGGGGCTGGACTTCTGGGCGGCGGGCGCAGCAGCAGGGCCAGCGGGATGATCGCGATGCAGAGTCCGCCCAGCAACCAGAAGACATTGATATACGCGATCATGCCCGCCTGTTGCGTGATCGACAGGTTGAGCATCCGTATCGCCGCCGCTCCCGACATGTTCGGCATGGTCGGCAGGTGCCGGAAGGGCGTCATGAATTCGGCGAGATGGCCGTGATTGATTTGAGTGAGCTCGGCCAGCTGTGACGAGGCGATCGACACGCCGATCGCGCTGCCGATGTTGCGCATCAGATTGTAAAGGCCGCTGCCCTCGGTTCTGAGTTCGGTCGGCAGTGTGGCGAATGCCAAGGTCGACAGCGGCACGTTGATGAAGCCGTTGCCGGCGCCTTGGAGCAGGCCGGCGACGATGATGTCCATCGGGCTCACCGCGAGCGACCAGCTGGAGGTCATGTACATGGAGATGCCGGCGATCACGAGCCCGAACGCGATGAGCGCTCGGCTGCCGACGCGATTGTTGAGTCGCCCGACGATAAGGATCGCGATGATCGTGGATACGCCGCGCGGCGCCATCACGAGCCCTGAAGTCAGCACCGGGTAATTGAATTCGGTCTGCAGCATCTGTGGCGTCAACGCCATCGATCCGTAATAGACGACGAAGATCGCCGCCATGATGATGATCGAGATCACATAGGTCCGATCCCTGAAGAGGCGCGGATCGAAGAATGGCTTGACGGTCGTCGCACTGTGAACGGCGAACATATAGAACGCAAAGACCGCGAGCGCGATTTCGGTCAGGATCTCAGGCGATTGGAACCAACCCTTCTGCTCGCCGCGATCGAGGAAGAGCTGCAGGCTGGCGACGCCGAGGCTGAGGAACGCGAAGCCGAACCAATCCAGCTTGCGGCCGAGCGCGCGCGTCGTCTCTGGCACGAAGGCCAGAATGCCGATCACCGTCGCGATGCCGATCGGCACGTTGATATAGAAGCACCACCGCCATGAATATTCGTCGGTGAGATAGCCGCCGATCGTGGGTCCCAGGATCGGGCCCAGCATTACGCCGATGCTGAATATCCCCATCGCCTTTGCAGACATGCTGCGCGGGAAAGCATCCAGCAAAATGGCCTGCGAGAGCGGGACGATCGATGCGCCAAACGCACCTTGCAGGATTCGGAAGAAGACGATCTGCGGCAGCGTCACGGCGAGTCCGCAGAGCGCGGAGGCCACTGTGAAACCCGTCAAGATGACGACGAAATAGCGCGTCCGTCCAAAACGCGACGCGAGCCATCCCGTCACCGGCGTCGCGATCGCGGCGGCCACGATATAGGAGGTGAGGACCCAAGCGACCTGGTCGGGCGTGGCGCCCAGGCTGCCCTCCATGTGCGGCAACGCGACATTGGCGATCGTCGTGTCGAGGATCTGCATGAGCGTCGCCGTCATCGTGAAGAACACGATCATGGCGCGCTTCGGCTCGGTGGTGGCCGGTCGAGCGAGATCGACGACGTTCATGGAGAGAGGCTCGCGAACACGCTACTTGCTGTCGGAGCCGCCTCTCAGAAAGGCCGGCATGTTGTGATAAATGCCGGTATCGATGTCGACATCGACCGAAAGCCCCGCTCGTAGCGGCGGATCGCCGGGCTGAATTTCAGGAATCAGCTTCACAGGCAGACGTTGGACGATCTTCACCCAATTGCCGGTGGCGTTCTCCGCCGGCAGCACCGAGAGCTCGGAGCCGGTCGCGGGGCTGAAGCTCTGGACGCGTCCATGGAACTCGTGGCCCGGATAGGCATCGACCGTGAAGGTCGCCTCTTGCCCGTCGCGCACATAGGTGAGGTCGGTTTCGCGGAGATTGGCCTCGATCCAGGTGTCGCCGGTGATGATCTCGGGAAAGAGAGCCTGTCCGGGCGCGACATATTCGCCGGGACGGATCGAGACTGTGCCGACGCGCCCGTCGCGCGCGGCGCGGACCGTGGCATGGTCGAAATTGTACTTGGCCATGTCGCGGGCAGCGAGCGCCGAAAGATAGGAGGGCAGCTTCTCGGTCGGCGTCTCGATGTTGCCGCTCAGTTGCGCCAAACTCGACCGGATCTGCTGCTCCAGGCTGAAGACGCGGTCCTCGGCGGCGCGAAGATCGCGCTCTGCCTTGTCATAATTGCTCTGGGCCACGGCGCCGGATTTGACGAGCCCCGCCTGCCGATCGAACTCGCGCTGATAATAGGCGAGGTCGGACTTCGCCTGTGCCAAATCCTGATCCCGGCTTCTCACCGTGGCGCGCAGCGCGTCGATGTCCTGGACCGTCCGAGCGAGATCGGCCTCCGCCGATGCAAGCTTCAGCTGGTACGGCACTGGATCGAGTTGAACCAGAACATCGCCGGCCTTGACTTGCTGGTTGTCGATTACCGGCACTTCGACGACCAGGCCGGAGACGTCCGACGTGACCGACAGAATCCGGGATTTGATATAGGCGTCGTCCGTCGACACGTAGCGCCCGCTGAAAAGATAGTAGATGCCACCCGCGGCGATCAGGACGATTGGTCCGGCCATCAGCAGCGTCCGGCGCCAATTCATCCGGCGCGCCTTGGCGCCGGGCACGAGATTCGTGACCGGAGCCGGGGCTGCCGTGGAAGTGCGTTCGATCGGAGCGTGAGTCATTGGGTCTCCAGTAATCTTACCAATCGCGTCTTAATCGTGGCGAGCGCATCGGCGAGGTCTGCGCGCTCCTTGGGGCCCAGATCGGCCAGCATGTCTTCCTGCAATTCCTGCCCGATCGGGCCGACTTCCTCCAGGATCGCCTCGGCTTTGCCGGTAAGCGAGACGAGCTTGACGCGCCGGTCCCGCGGGTCGGGGCGGCGCGTCACCCAAGCGGCCGCTTCTAGCCGGTCGATCAGCCGCGCGATAGTCGCCGTCTCCACCTCGAGCACGTCGGCCAGCGCAGCCTGAGTCATCGGACCGCAGCGCCGCATGTTGCCCAGCGCCTGCCATTGCGCGCGCGTGAGGCCGATGCCGCCCAACCTGCGGTCGATCAACTTGCGAAGCAATCGACCGACGTCGCCCATGAGCCAGCCGATCGAGCTATTGCCGGTCGTGTTCATGGCCTGAAGATAGATAGCTAGCTAATCGTTAGCAAGCACCCGAATATGCCGCAGTTGTATGAATGAAAAGTTTGAAACTACTTTCGCGTCAGGTTGTTGTTGTTCGTGACGCAAGAAACCTGCCGTGGTTCCTGTCGAGCTGGAACCGCCTCGAAGTGTCTCCCGCGCGTCCAAGGAATACGCATGGCTTCACGTGAAATCGGACCCAGCGACCCGAGGGAATCCGGCGCGCAGGATGCAGCCGGACCTCGAAGGCGGGCTGCGACGCCTCTCGACGAGACCTATGCCCTGATCGTCGCCGAGATTCCCAGACTCCGGCGATATGCCCGATTTTTGGTTCGTGACCAGGAGCTGGCCGACGATCTTGTCCAGGAATGCCTGACGCGCGCGGTCGCAAAGCTGGATACCTGGGAAATTGGCAGCAATATGCGCGCCTGGCTGTTCGTGATCTTACATAATGCATACATTAGCCATTGGCGGCGTGTGAAACGCAGCCCGACGACGGTCGAGATGTCGCCGAGCGATCCTGCCCTCGCCGTGGTTGGCTCCCAGGAGCAGCATCTGGGCATGATCGATGTTCAGACCGCTTTCAATAAGTTAGGTGAGGATCACAAGCAGATACTCCTGATGGTCGGTGTGGAAGGTCTGCGCTATGAAGATGCTGCTGCTGTGCTCGACCTACCCGTCGGCACGGTCCGCTCGCGCCTGTTCCGGGCGCGTTCCGCCCTGCGGCAACTGTTGGACGGAACTGAACCCGTGCGCGATGGGAACGGCAAATGAAAGGGAAGTCCGAGCAGCCGACCAATGACGATCTCGAGGCCTATATAGACGGCCGCCTCGAGCCGGCCCGGATGGCTGCAATCGAAGCCTTGCTCGCACGCGACGTCAAGTTGGCCGAGATGGTGCGGGCGATGCGCTTCCAGGATGAAGCGCTGCGATGCCTCGGCATGGATATATTGAGCGAGCCGGTTCCCGAACGGCTCCGCGTGGTGGTGGAACGGCGCAAGGCCGAGGAAACCACCGGCAAGCCGAGGCGGCTTCTCGTGCCCACGGCGCCACGGCGACTGGCCTGATCGTCGCCGACCCGGCGATCGCTTCCGGGGGCTCTCGATTGAGACGTCTTCCCTCTACCTCGGAACGTTGTCTGCAAAGCTCGGGTTGTTTCACAAGTCGAGAACAACCCGGTGATCAGACGCCGGGTAGTGGAGGAACCGATGGGAATATCAACAATTCTGCTGATAATCCTGATTTTGCTGCTGATCGGCGCGGTACCTGCTTGGCCGTACAGCACAGGTTGGGGTTATTACCCCAGTGGCATTATCGGAATTCTGCTGATCGTCGTCATCGTTATGGCGTTGATGGGACGAATATGAAGACGGAGGTCGAGACGCGCGGGCGCATCATTTCGCCCGTGCGTCGGCGACCGGGGCAGGCCAGGACATGATGGGCACAGAGGTGACGCTGTTCTTGGGGGAACCGTCGATCAGCTTGTCGCTGTAAACGAGATAGACAAGCGTATTCCGTTTCTCATCGAGGAATCTGACGACGCGCAGGCGCTTGAAAAGAACCGAGCGCCTTTCGCTGAAGACCTGTTCGCCCGGATCCAGTTTTCCCTTGATCGTGATGGGGCCGACCTGGCGGCAGGCAATAGCGGCGTCGGAGGTGTCCTCCGCCAGCCCCAATCCGCCTTTGACACCACCGGTGCGCGCTCCTGACACGTAACAGGCCACGCCATCGACTTTGGGATCGTCGAAAGCCTCCACGACGATCTTGTTGTCGGGTCCGAGCATTTTGAAGGTCGTGTTGACGCTGCCGATCTCCTCGCCGGCGGCACGGTTGGCCAATGCGCCTGCGAGCGCTAGGGCGACCAAGGAGAGAATGCGAATCTTCATGATGGGGCCGGGGTCCTTCGATTTGCTTCGCGCGCCCTCTGGCGACGTATCAGTGCGGCGTTGAGCTCGCCGCCGAATATGAAGATGATTCCGCTGATATAGAAAAACAACAGCGTGACGATCACGCCCCCCAGGCTGCCATAGGTCACGGTATAGTCCTGGCGATCGAAATACAGCGTGAGCACGCTGGCCGCGAGAATCCACAGGACCGTCGTTGCCACCGCACCGGGCAAGATTTGTCTGACGGTCAGAGTAACGTTGGGCAGAAAGCGATGTAGGCCGATCACGCTGGCCAGGATCATCAAGATCGAAAGACCATAGCGGCCGACGTGCCAGAGCGTCTGATCCTCCGGCACAACCGGTAGGAAGCGCGCCGCGAGGCGCCAGATCAATGGCCCCAAGATGATCGCGGCCGAAGCCAGCATGATGATCACCGAACCCACGACTACAAGGATGAAATCTTGCAGCTTGCGCCACCAGAAGGGGCGGGTTTCGGTGACATCGTAGGACAGATTGACCGCGAGCCTGAGCGTCGATACGCCCGAGCCGGCCGAATACAGCGATAGGGCAAGACCTAGGGTCAGCACGCTGCTGCTGCGGTTCTCTATGACATGTTCGATCGCGGGTTGGAGCGTCGCCATGACCTGCGGCGGGGCGAACATGCCGAGCGTGGAAATGAACTCCTGGCCGATTTCCGTCTCGCCAAGGAACCCGGCGAGTGAAATCAGGAACATGAGGAACGGGAGCAGGGCCAGCATCGCCGTGAAGGCGATGTAGCCGCTGATCTCCAGCCCGAACCGGTCGATCATTCCCTGGAACGCGGCGATAATGGCATGCCACCCCGACTTGTGGGCGGTGGCTCCGGTCTCGACGGCGGCGGGTCCGGCGGCCGCTTTGCGCGCGGACCGAATATCGGTCTGGGAGGGACGCGGAACGTTCGTTGCGCGCGTCATGGGGCGCGACGGGAAATGCGGGAATTTCCCTGCCTGGCTCGCTGAAGGGGGATTACGGCTATTAACACGTCTCAAACCAGGAAATGGGAAAAGGTTGAAGTTCCAGGGGGCCGAATCGGCCGTTTGTGAAGAAACATGGCCTTTCTGCGAGTGCTCCACTATTTAATATTCGCCCGCTCATTCGAGGACTGATCTTGACCGACGTCCGGGAAGAGACAAGGAACCTATCGGACAAGCGCCCTGCCGGCGCGGAGCGGGTGGCGTTCGATGAGCCGGCGGCGGAGGATATTCGCCGCGGCTTGGATGCAGCCGAATTCGAGCCCTACTTCCAACCGATCGTCTCCTTGGCCGATGGGCGTGTGGTGGGTTTCGAAGCGCTGGCTCGCTGGCAGAGCGCGGAACGCGGCCTTGTTCCACCGATCGAGTTCGTTGGCCTCGCCGAGGCGAGCGGCCTCATTCGCGAGATCGACAACACCATCCTGGAACGCGCCTGGCGGGTGCTCGACGAAGCTTTGGCGGCCTGCCCTCATCCCGAGATCAACGCGGTCCTGAGCGTCAATCTCTCGGCCGAGCATTTTCTGGATTCGGCGATCGTCGACCGGATCGGGAGGCTGATCGAGGAGGGGCGGGGCCGCTCGTCGCGCCTTCAGATCGAAATTACCGAAACGCTGCTGATCAACAACACCGAAGCGGCCGAGCAGATCTTGGGCCGGCTCAAAGCGCTGGGCGTGGCGATTGCGCTCGACGATTTCGGCACCGGCTACTCGAGTCTCGTGTACCTTCACCAGTTCCCCATCGATTGCCTGAAGGTCGACCGCTCCTTCTCGCACTCGATCGTTCGCTCAGACCGAAGCCGGGCGATCGTCCGTTCGATCATCACGCTTGCCCAATCGATGGGCTTGAGGAGCGTCGCGGAAGGTATCGAGGAGGCCGACGTTGCCGACGAGCTGATGTCCCTGGGCTGCCAGTACGGCCAGGGCACCCGCTTCGGGCCTCCAGTGCCGGCAACCGGCCTGCCCGAGCTTTTGGAACGTGCCCGGGTGATGGTCAGCTAATCTTCCAGCCGCGCCAGGATCACATCGACATGGCGCGTGTAGAAGCCGTAGTCGAACAATGAATCCAGGTGCGCGGGCGCGAGCCTTCGCGATACTTCCGGATCGGCCGCCAGAAGCGACTTGAAGTCGATCCGTTCGGCCCAGACCCGCATCGCGATCCGTTGAACCGTCGCGTAGGCCTCCTCGCGGCTCATTCCGGCCTGTGTCAAGGCGAGCAGCACGCGCTGCGAGAAGACCAGCCCGTGCAGCGAATCCAGGTTGCGACGCATCGCTTCCGGATAGATGAGCAGCTTGTCGATCAGCCCTTCCAGCCGGACCAACGCGAAATCGAGCGCGACCGTCGCGTCGGGCCCGATCACCCGCTCGACCGAGGAGTGGGAGATGTCGCGCTCGTGCCAAAGGGTGACGTTCTCAAGGGCCGGCGTGACCGCGCCCCGGATCAGCCGTGCCAGTCCGCAGAGATTCTCCGATAGCACCGGGTTCCGCTTGTGCGGCATGGCGGACGAGCCCTTCTGGCCGGCCGAGAAATACTCCTCTGCCTCCAGCACTTCGCTGCGCTGCAGATGGCGAATTTCCGTCGCGAGATTTTCCACCGACGCTGCGACGACTCCCAGTGTGGCGAAGAACTGTGCATGACGGTCGCGCGGGATGACCTGCGTCGAGACCGGCTCCGGCATGAGGCCGAGCTTGGCCGCGACATGGAGCTCGACCTGGGGGTCGATGGTGGCGTAGGTGCCGACCGGGCCCGAAATGGCGCAAGTCGCGATCTCCGCGCGGGCCGCTATCATCCGCGACCGGGCGCGCTTGAAGGCTGCCCAATGGCCGGCAAGCTTGAGTCCGAAAGTTGTGGGCTCGGCATGGATGCCGTGGCTGCGGCCGATGGTGAGCGTGTGGGCGTGCTCATGGGCTCGCCGGCGGATCGCCAGGATCACGCGGTCCAGGTCGGCGATCAGCAGATCGGCGGCCTGCGAGAGCTGCACTGCGAAGGCGGTGTCCAGCACGTCGGAGGAGGTCATGCCCTGATGCAGGAAGCGCGCCTCCGGTCCGACATGCTCGCCGACGTTGGTGAGGAAGGCGATCACGTCGTGACGGGTCTCGCGCTCGATTTCATCGATCCGCGCGGGGTCGAATTTGCCCCGCGCCCAGATGGCCTCCGCGGCTTCCTTGGGAATGATGCCCAGTTCCGCCATCTTATCGCAGGCATGAGCCTCGATCTCGAACCAGATACGATAACGGTTCTCGGGCTCCCAGATACGGGTCATCTCGGGGCGGCTATAGCGCGGGATCATGCTTTATCCGTTGGGTCGTCGCGCCTTGTTTTGATCCCGCGAAAGCGGGCATCCATCTGGTCGCAGGCGCAAGTGGATGAATGGATTCCCGCTTTCGCGGAAATGACGAAGTAAGATCTACTTTCGCCTAGCGTCTTGCGTCTATCCGGACTTCGGCTTGAGTTTCAAAGAAGCGGAATTCATGCAGTAGCGGAGCCCAGTAGGGGCGGGTCCGTCCTCGAAAACGTGGCCGAGATGGGAGCCGCAGCGTCCGCAAAGCGCCTCGGTGCGCACCATGCCGTGGCTCCGGTCGGCCTCGGTCGCGACCGCGTCGTCGGCTAGCGGCCGAAAGAAACTCGGCCAGCCAGAGCCCGACTCGTATTTCGTGTCGGAGCTGAACAATTCTTGTCCGCAGGCGGCGCAGAGGTAAGTGCCCGGCTCCTTGGTCTGCCAATACCGGCCGGTGAAGGCGGGCTCAGTGCCCTTCTCCCGCAACACATGATACTCTTCCGGCGAGAGCAGCTTGCGCCACTCTTCGTCTGTGCGCTGAATCTTCTCGCTCATGCGGCAAAACATAGGATCGCTGCAGGCCGCTGTATAGGGCCCTTGGGCGTCGGGGCCTAAAAGTTCGTCAGCCGCTCGAGATCCGTGGAGCAGACGCCCCAGACGGTATCGCTGCACACCGGATGGGCGCGGTTCACCCAGGCGCGCATCGTGACCCAGCCATCTGCCGCGAGCAGCGGCATCTGATCGCTTTTCGTGATCGTGGTGTTGATGGCGCAATAGAGTCGTCCATCCTTGGGAACGACCCCGTCGAATGCATTGCCGATCAGGAAGACCTGGTCATCGACGCGGCCGATGAGCGCTGAACGGTTGACGCCAGGCAATATGTCGGACGCCTTCGCGGGGGTCAGGGGGTTGCCGGCCGGCGGGGCCAGCCCGTTGCGAATGTCGGCCGTCCATTCGCCGGTCTCGTATTCGACCACCAGCCGGTCGCCGGCATGGACAAGGACTCCTGTATTCTGCCAAGCGGATTGAGCCTTGCAGGTGAACTCGACCGGCCCGGCGGTTTTCACGGCGCAACCGGCCGTCATCAGCCAGGCGGCTGCCAGAATCGGAATGACTGGTTTCATGCGCGGATCCGGTCCGAAGTTCTCACTTCGGCATGATCGGCGCCTGGTCCTTAGGAGGTCGTTAATGATACGCGGGGACCGGACTATAAACCGCAATTGTCTGTTATGCTATTGTTAACAACAATATATACTTGTTATTAGTAGGTTTGACCAGCTCAGCTCCGCCTATGGCTCGAGTTCACTCTGCTCGAAGCCGTCGGTCGCGAGAATGGCGATATGTGATTCTTCAAGGCGTCCGGCCATGGGAATGCGGTTGAGATCATACCTTCAGAACACACCCTAAGTCATAGCCGTTCCAACGGATTTAACTCGTATTGCCGATAGCCGCGGGAGGTGGAGATTCGGGGATATTGGTCGAGCTTGGTCCAGGATCCGTGGCGCTGGGTCCAACCTGCTTCTCTTCGGTCTCCGGGGACAAAATTTCGACTGAATGCGTGGGATTTGCTATTTTAATTCCAAGTTCTTGGAATCGTTTTTTCATCCTTCGATTGAACTCTCGCTGAACGCCCCAACGCGCAGTATCCGTGCAGGAGATTTGGCCCAGAAGCGTGACCACGGAACCTTCGATCTTGTCGACGCCCCAAAGCTCGAGATCGCCCCGAATGCCCGCCTTGAAATTCTCGTCCTGGCGCAATTCCGCGCCGATCTGCTTCAAGACCCGGCCGACGCGATCGGTGTCCTCCGTATAGGCGATGCTGACCGAGATCGCCGCATTGCCGATGCCGCGGTTGGCGTTGTTGACCGTCGAGACTGCGCTGAACGGGATGATATGGACCGACCCGTCGCCCGCTCTCAGCCGAATGGTTCGGATCGAAAGATTTTCGACAGTGCCAGAAAGCCCTGCCGCCGTGATCCAGTCGCCGACCTGCATCGCATTCTCGAGCAGCAGAAAGATTCCCGTAATGAGGTCCTGCACCAGCTTCTGGGAGCCGAAACCGATGGCGACGCCGATGATTCCGGCGCCTGCCAGGAGCGGAGCGATGTTGACCCCGATCTCGCTGAGCGCCGTCAGTCCGACGACCGCGAGGATCGCGATCAGCAACGTCGTACGCAGCATGGGCAGCAGCGTCCTGAGCCGTACGACGCGCGCGATCTGCGCCTGTTGGTTCAGCTTTTCGATGTGCCGATCCACCGCCGCGTTGATGCTTTCCCAGATAGCGATCGCGATCAGAGAGGCGATGGCGACGGTGATTGCTGCCGATAGCAGCCTCCGGCCGGCGTGACCGGGGTTAAACCAGGACAGCGCGTCGAGCCCCCAGACCTGGAGCAGAGCGACGACCAATCCGAGCCAGATGACGGTCGAAACCGTGCCGCGCAGCAGCGGGTAATAGCGGTTGGCGCGCGCTTCGAGGTTGGGATAGAGCAGCTTGACGTCACGGTTCACCCGGAAGATCCGGTCGAGCAGCCCGAGCAGCACGATGGCGGCCAGCCGGACCGCCACAAAGACGGCAATCGTCACCGCCAGGAAATGGAGCAGCCGCTGGAAGCCGTCTCTAACCTGGACCGCCCAAATGACCCAGGAGGCGAGGATCAGGAAGATTGCGAGGTAATGCCAAAGGTCGGAGAGCCGCTGACGGATCATCGCGATGGCGCCGGTGGCTTCGGGTGGGCCGGCGATATAGCCCGCGACGGCGCGCCGGCATTGCAGCACGATGATAACCAGGAAGAGATGAAGGATGAGAGCGACGATCTTAATGAGGGCTTCGTGTGCTGCCGACTGGAGGCCCAGGATCCGGGCGATGCCGGCCAGCGCCACCCCGAAAACGCCGACCACGACCAGCCGCCGCATCCAGACCTCGACATAAGCCGCGGTTTCGTCGCTGACGTGAACGAGCGCCAGGTTTCGGCATCCCGGCGACACAAAAAATCGAACCAGGCACATCGCGGCGCGGCAAAGCGCGTACGCATTGACCATGGCCAGGATAATGAGCCGCGTGCTGGTCGTGCTTGGGACGCCGCCGATCACGAGATTTCCGACGGCCGCGAACGCGCCTATCGGCAAGAGGTCGAGAATCAGCCGCGCGAGTCCATAGGGCAGGCGCACGAGCAGCTTCCACGCGGCCACGATGCGCCGACGGCCGCGGCTGCCGTTCTCCGGCTCTCCGTTATTGTCCCCCGGAGCAGTGGCGGCCAGATAGCGGATAGGCCGCGCCACCAGCCGGCCCACGAACCACTCGACCAGTAGCGCCGAGGTCATGACGACCGCTAGCTTCCAGACGGCTTCGATCAACCCAGCCCTCGTGCCGGGGTTGGTCTCGATGTGGTTCAGCCAGTGCCAGAGCTGTGGGAAATCGGTGATCGCGCGGGCCATCGCGCCGAAATCCCCGACCACGTCCGTCAACCGGTCCGAGACGTCGTTCAGGAGCTGAATTCCGAGGCCGTTGGGCTTGAGCTGAATTGGCGCGGCAGCGGACTTGGCGGCTTCCGCCGGAGCCGCGGGCGCCGCCTTGGCGATGGTCTGTAGTGTTTCGATCAGCTGGGCGCGCTTCTTGTCATCGGTCAGCACGTCGAGCGCCCGTTGCGCCTCATCCTGCGTGATTTTGGCCGTTTGCGGCGGCTGAGGGCTCGTGGCCGGCGCCGGCGCGAGTACGGATTGCAAGCTTTGGGCCCCAGCCGGAAGCGGCTCGAACGCCAAAAGAATGAGCAGGAGGAACGACAAAATCGACTTTGTCATGAGACGGAAATATGTCCGGTTGAATATGGCGGGCCGAAGGCGGGAGACGCCACCCGCGACAGCCGGCGATGATATACAGGCTCGAGCGGGATTACACCGGGCCTGTCCTCGCCGGAATGCCCCGAGAGGTCGATTGTTCCCGATCAGTCGGCGTGGATCCGGGCGAGAGCCTCGATATCGGGCGCGTCGACGATCTGTGCCGCCGTCTGATAGTCGAATCCTGCGCGACCCAGGACCGCGAGATCGCGCTGACGATTTTCGGCCCTTCCCGTTGTTCGAAACGGTCCCAGACGGCGACGCCGCGCCAGAATGATCGCGGCGCCTAAATCCGCCGCGGCGGACTCACCTTCGCTCAAAGCCGCGTCGATCGTGTTGTTGTCCAAGCCCTTGGACGCGAGTCGGCCGCGAATTGCCTGCGATGAGCCGCCGCGACGCCTCAGCGCCCGGAGTTGGACCCCGGCATAATGGGCGTCGTCTATTGCGCCGCGGGCTATGAAGCGGGCGACGATCGCGTCGACTGCCGACATGAGCGGGGCCGGGTCGTCGCCATAGTGCCTCGCCGATCGAAGAACCTTGCGGGCGAGGACACGCCTCAGATTCCCAGCCGACGTGGAAAAACGGGCAAGATAGGCAATCGCCGAGGTCTCGAGGGCTTCTCTGGACATCCTTTTGGGGGGGCGGGGATTCTGCATGGGCGAACGGTGCCCTTGTGCGCGATGATTGCCAAGGGCGGCCGATTGCCCCTGGAGTTTCGCCCCCATATACAGGGGCATGGACGCCCAGCCTCTTCCCGAGTCTGCCCTCATGGACGACGCCCGTCCGACGCTGGCCCCCCGGCTCATCGGACGCATCAATTGGATCGGCTTCCGGACCTTGTTCTTCAAGGAAGTCCGGCGCTTCGTCAAAGTCTACATGCAAACGATCGCCGCGCCCGTGGTGACGACGCTCCTCTTTTACGCCGTGTTTGCCGTGGCGATGGGGACCGGCGGGACACGGCCGCCGATCGGTGGCGTTCCTTACCTGCAGTTCCTGGCGCCCGGCCTGATCATGATGGCGATGACCCAGAACGCCTTCGCCAATACCTCTTCCTCGATGATGATCTCCAAGGTTCAGGGAAACATCGTCGACCTTCTTATGACCCCGATTTCGCCCGCCGAGCTCGGCGTCGCTTTCATTTTGGGTGGCATGGCGCGAGGGCTTCTGGTCGGCCTCGTCACTGCGGCGACCATCACCTGTTTTCAGCCGCTCGCGATCACCAGCTTCGGCGCGGTTCTGGTATTCGGCATACTGGCGACGATGATGCTGTCTCTGCTGGGGATCATCGGTGCGATCTGGGCGGACAAATTCGACCACATCGCGGCGGTCACCAACTTCATCGTGGCGCCGATGACCTTCCTCTCTGGCACCTTCTACTCCGTCAACAGCTTTCCACCGGCACTGAAGACGGCGACCCATTTCAACCCTTTCTTTTATATGATCGACGGCTTTCGCTACGGCTTCATCGGCCATGCGGATGCCCCGCTCTGGCAGGGATTTTGGGTCCTGTTCGCGATGAACGCCTTCTTGTGGGTGGTGATGTTGCGGATGCTGGTAAGCGGCTACAAGCTCAAATCCTGAGCCCGGAAGATTGGTTTGAAAGGCTTGCGGACCCCAATTTGCGCAGCACTGCAATGCGCTAGTGCGCACGCTTAATCACTTGTCCCAAAGGCGGGTTCCCTGTATGCAGCACGTTTTTAGGGGGAACCCGTGATCTCGGCGGTCATGCCCGTCTACGCTCGGGCAGATGTTCAATTCGAACGGGGCGAAGGCGCCTATCTCTTCGACACTGACGGCCGCCGCTATCTCGATTTCGCGAGCGGCATAGCCGTTACCGCGCTCGGCCATTGCCATCCTAAGCTGATTGCCGCGCTCGAGGCGCAGGCGCACAAGATTTGGCACAGCTCCAATCTGTTTCGCGTGCCGGGCCAGGAGGCGCTCGCCAAACGCCTGACAGAGCTCACTTTTGCCGACACCGTTTTTTTCACCAACTCGGGCGTCGAGGCCTGGGAATGCGGCGTCAAGGTCGTCCGCCGGCATTTCTATGCCAAGGGCCAGCCTGAGCGAAATCGGATCATCGTCGTCGAGGGCGCTTTCCACGGTCGGACCATGGCCGCCATCTCTGCGGCCAAATCCGAGAAGATGGTGAAGGGTTTCGCGCCCTTGCTGGACGGCTTCGACCAGGTCGCCTTCGGCAACTTGAACGAGCTCCGCGCTGCTATCACGCCACAGACGGCCGCGATCAATATCGAGCCGATTCTGGGCGAGGGCGGCATCAAGGCGGCGTCGCTGGACTATCTGAGAGCGCTGCGTCAGATCGCCGATGAATTCGGCCTCTTGCTCTATTTCGACGAAATTCAGACCGGCATGGGGCGAACCGGCAAGCTATTCGCTCATGAATGGGCTGGCATCGCGCCGGATGTCATGGCCGTCGCCAAGGCGATCGGCGGCGGCTTCCCGCTGGGTGCCTGCCTGGCTACGGAAAATGCCGCCTCCGGCATGGTGGCCGGAACCCACGGCTCCACTTACGGCGGCAATCCGCTCGCCATGGCGGTCGCGGTTGCGGCGCTCGAAGTGATTGCGGCGCCCGAGTTCCTGGGCCGCGTGAACATTGCCGCCGAGGGCCTGCAGGCTCGTTTGCGGAGACTCGTCGAGTCCTATCCGTCGGTCTTCACCGAGCTGCGAGGAAAGGGGCTCATGCTCGGGCTTCGCTGCGCCGATGCCATCGCCAACGGCGACATGGTCAACGCGCTCCGGGCGCGGGGACTGATCACGGTCGCGGCGGCGGAAAACGTCATACGCTTGCTGCCGCCGCTCATCATCGGGGAGACGGAGATCGCCGAGGCTGCCGAGAAGATCGAACGGGCCGCCGCGGAGCTCGCCGCTAATCCTCCCAAGGCGCAGGCGTAGCTCCCATGGCCGCGCCTCGTCATTTTCTCGATATCGACCGGATTCCGGCAAAGACGCTGAAGGCGCTTCTCGTGCGAGCGGCCGAGATGAAGCGCGCTCATGCGGAAGGCGCAAACGGCGCCAAACCGCTCAAGGGTAAGACCCTGGCAATGATCTTCGAGAAGCCGTCGACCCGCACGCGCGTATCTTTCGAAGTCGGGATGCGCCAGCTGGGCGGCGACGTCGTAACCTTGAACTCGAGCGACATGCAGCTCGGCCGCGGCGAAACGATCGAGGATACCGCGCGGGTTATGTCCCGGTACGTCGACGCGATCATGCTGAGGACCACCGATTCGACCAAGCTCGAGCGCTTGGCCGACACCGCCACCGTTCCAGTGATCAACGGTTTGAGCGATCGGTCCCATCCTTGCCAGGTGCTGGCGGACATTCTCACTCTTCAAGAAAAGCGCGGCAGCGTATCCGGAGCGGTCGTCGCCTGGATCGGCGATTGCAACAATGTCGCGCGCAGCTGGATACATGCCGCCGAGCGCTTCGGTTTCGTGTTGCGGATTGCGTGCCCCGACGGGCTTCGTGGTTCGAATAGCGTTCCTGCCGAGGCCCCGGGCGTCACCATGACTTCCGATCCGATCGAGGCGGTGAAGGACGCCGATTGCGTGGTGACGGATGTTTGGGTTTCGATGAACGATCGCGATGCCGACGAGCGTCGCCGTCTGCTCGAACCTTATCGCGTGGATGCCGAGCTCTTGTCTCGGGCCAAGCCAGACGTCATTTTTCTCCATTGCCTGCCGGCACGGCGGGGCGAGGAGGTGACCGACGAGGTCATCGACGGCCCGCACTCGGCCGTTTGGGACGAGGCCGAGAATCGTCTCCACGCTCAAAAGGCGATATTGGAGTGGTGCTTGGCTCCGGGCTGACCGAGTGTTCCATGCGACGGGCGGGTTACCGCCGTTTCACCGAGGTTACGAGGGGAGTCCGGTATGATCGGGTCCTCGAGCGAATCCGTCGGCGAGCTGACGATGGATGTCCTCCAGCCTTTTCAGCTCGAAGAAGCCAATCTGCGCGGCCGCGCGGCTCGGCTCGGCCCTACGCTGACGGAGATGCTGTCGCGCCATGACTATCCGCCAAAGGTCGAGCAGCTTCTGGCGGAGGTGACGATCGTCGCAGTCGTGTTGGCGGGGCTGCTCAAATATGACGGCGTCTTCACGCTGCAGGCCAAGGGTGACGGCCCGGTATCGCTTGTCGTGGCGGACGTGACCACGGCCGGCGAAATCAGAGCTTATGCGCGCTTCGACCGAGAGCAGGTGCCCGCCCCGGGTGATCCGGCCGATGTGCGCCGGCTCTTGGGCCGGGGATATCTCGCCTTCACCGTCGACCAGGGTGAGCATTCCGAGCGCTATCAGGGCATCGTCGAGCTCGCGGGCGAGAGTCTCGCGGATTGTCTTGCGCATTATTTCCGACAGTCGGAGCAGCTCCTGACGTCGGTCAAGCTCGCAGCGCGCCGCCATCCGGAGGGGTGGCGGGCAGGGGCGATCCTCCTGCAGCGGCTCCCCGACGACGACGCGGCGCGCATTGGTAAGAGCCATGCGGAGGACGCGGAGGACTGGAACCGTGCAAATCTGTTGATGGCGACGGCCGCCGAGGTCGAGCTGCTCGATCGGACATTGCACTTGAACAATCTGCTGTTTCGCTTGTTTCACCAGGAGCGGATCCGGGTCTTTGCGCCCATGGCCGTCAAGCGCGGATGCCGCTGTTCGGAAGCGCGGGTGCGACGGGTCTTGCGGTCGCTCGATCGCACAGAGCTCGATGATATGAAACTCGATGGAGAGGTTGTCGTTACATGCGAGTTCTGTTCGACAAGCTATCGGTTCGACGATTGCGCGATCGATCTTCTGTTCGCGGAAGGGGACGGGGCTTCCTAGCCTCGATCGTCGTCACGGCATCCCTGGCGGTTGCCGGCTGCACAGCCACGCCGGAGCCACAGCCCGGCCTTGATCTCAATTTCGCGCAATACGGGCCGCTGCCGCTCAGGGTGGCGCATATCGATGTCATCGAGACCTTTCAGCCGATGAGCGCGCCGCCCCATGTGGAACTGCAATTCACGGTGCCGCCGGACCAGGCGATCCGCCGCTGGGTCGCGGATCGGCTGAGAGCCGAAGGCGGCTCGGCCAATCTGACGATCGACATCACCAATGCCGACGTTCTGGAGGAGATGCTGCCGGTCGCGGGCGGGATCGGCGGCGCGCTGACCGACCAGCAGAACCGTCAATGGACCGCCCATCTTGCGGTCAACATCAATCTGCGCTCGATCGACACCGGCCAGCTCATCTCGGCCACCGGCTTCCGCATCGAGCATCTGATCACCACACCGCAAAGCGCCAATGACAAGGATCTGCGTGAAGCTCAGGCTCGCCTGATCCGCGAGGCTATGGAGGATTTCAACCGCGGAATGGAGATGACGCTGAAGCAGGACATGCCGCAGATCATGATGCCGCCGTCATAGGTTCGTCAGAACAACATCAAACATCATGCCCGCAACAAGGACGGGCATGATGGTCGTAGTCAGCACGAGCCGTCAGATCGCGTGGCCGTGGCCGATGATGGAGAGGAATTCCTTCCGCGTCGCCTCGTTGTCGCGGAAAACGCCGATCATCTGGCTGGTCACCATGCTGACGCCGGGCTTATGGATGCCGCGGGTGGTCATGCACTGGTGCTCGGCCTGGATCACCACGGCGACGCCTTGCGGGCGTAGCACTCGGTCGATCGTGGAGGCGATCTGAGCGGTCATCTTCTCCTGGATTTGCAAGCGCTTGGAGAAGATCTCGATGATTCGGGCGAGCTTGCTGATCCCGACCACGCGATTGCGCGGCAGATAGCCGACATGCGCGGTGCCGATCACCGGCACCATATGATGCTCGCAATAGGATTCGAAGCGGATGTCTCGCAGCACCACCATGTCGTCGTAGCCTTCGGTCTCTTCGAAGGTGCGGGCCAGGATCTCCTCGGGATCGAGTCCGTAGCCCGCGAAGAATTCCTCGTAGGAGCGCACCACCCGCTCCGGCGTAGCGCGCAGCCCCTCGCGGTCCGGATCGTCGCCGGCCCAGAGAATAAGGGTGCGGACGGCCGCCTCGGCCTCGGCCCGACTGGGCCGCCGCTTCGCGGCTTCCGCAGGCTCGAGCTGGGGCTGGACGGAAGTTAGCGCGGGCTTGTTGGGCATTGCTCTTTCCATTCAAAACGCGGCCATGGGCGCCGCGCTGTTCTTGAGATGTGGCCAAGGCGGTCCGGGTCAAGTAGCAGCGGCTTGGCGCCACACGTTTAGTTGAGACGAACCGACTGATAGGGACTATCGAGCGAGAAGGCGGGGATCGCGACGTCGAACGGCTCTCCTCCCTCGCGCTCCATGCGATAGCTCCCGACCATGATGCCGTGGGGCGTCGGCAGGGGAGTCCAGCTTCGGTATTCGAATGACTCTCCCGGCTTCAGCACCGGCTGCTCGCCTACTACGCCCGGGCCGCGTACTTCCTGCACCCGGCCCAGCGCGTCCGTGATGCGCCAATAGCGCGAAACGAGCTTTACTGTGTCACCGCCCTGATTCTCGATCCGGACGTGGTAGGCCCAGCGGAACTGATTTTCCGCAGGCGTGGATTCCTCTTCAAGATAGGAGGGCTCGACGCTGATGGTGATTGAGTCGGTCGAGGCTGTGTACATGGCTGGGTGCGTCGTCGAGTGAAGAAGCTCAGACTATGACAGGCGGCGCTGTTCTCGCTAGCCCCCGGCGTGCTAACCAGCGGCAGCCATGGACATAACCCACGAGATCCCGGCGGACGGGGCCGACATCGAACGGCTCCTCGACCTCGCCTTCGGGCCGGATCGGTCGGAGAAGACGGTCTATCGTCTGCGCGCCGGGGTTGCGCCGATCGCGGAGCTCTGCACGGTCATTCGCGAGCAGGGCACGCTGCGCGGCAGCCTTCGTTTCTGGCCGGTCGTGATCGGGCCGGAGCGGGTTGCCGCACTGCTCTTAGGGCCGGTGGCCGTGGCCCCTGCGGATCGCGGCAAAGGCTACGCGCGGGCTCTCATCTGGGATGGGCTTAGACGAGCACGGGAGCTCGGGTACCGGATCGTTTTGCTCGTCGGCGACGAGCCTTATTACGCTCAATTCGGCTTTGCCCGGCCGCTCGCCAAGCGGCTGGAGCTGCCGGGTCCGGTCGATCTCGCGCGCTTCCTGGCTCTCGAACTCGAGCCTGGAGCGCTTGGCGGCGTGTCAGGGATGCTCGGGCGCCCGGAGCCGGACGAGGCCCGACCAGGAGCCGCCCGGCTCGCTTCCTGAGCGCTTGAAGTGGCTCTTCGCGGTCCGTATAAATTTCCGCCGCCGCGGGTGTAGCTCAATGGTAGAGCAGAAGCTTCCCAAGCTTACGACGAGGGTTCGATTCCCTTCACCCGCTCCAACGGCCTAGCCGTTTTCCGTGCGATCGAATCGCTGATGGCGCCACTTCGGATCCCGGCCGTCTATATGCGCGGCGGCACCAGCAAGGGCGTGTTTTTTCTGGCCGACGATCTCCCGACGGATCCGGTCGCGCGAGACCGCATTTTGATGCGCGTGATCGGCAGCCCAGATCGTTACGCTCAACACATCGATGGAATGGGAGGAGCGACCTCCAGCACCAGCAAGGTCGCGGTGATCACCAAATCGTCGCGTCCTGGGCACGACGTCGATTATCTGTTTGGCGCCGTCTCGATCGATAAGCCCGTGATCGACTGGTCGGGCAATTGCGGCAACCTCACCGCGGCGGTCGGCCCGTTCGCGATAGCCCACAAACTGGTCGAAATCCCGGCACAAGGCGTGGCGCGCGTGCGGATATGGCAGGCCAATATTGGAAAGACGATCGTCGCCGAGGTGCCGGTCCGGGACGGGGATGTTCAGGAAGAGGGCGATTTCGCGCTCGACGGCGTGACCTTTCCCGCAGCCGAAATCAAGCTGGCGTTTCTCGAACCCGGGGCGGACGAAAACGGCGCCATGTTCCCGACGGGTGCCTTGGTCGATCGATTCCACGTCCCGGTTGCGGGCAAGATCGAAGCGACGCTGATCAACGCCGGCAACCCGACGATTTTCATCGAAGCCGCCACTCTCGGCCTCACCGGGACCGAGTTGCAGGGCGACGTCAACGGTAATGTCGCGTTGCTCGAACGCGCTGAGATCATCCGAGCCCACGGAGCCGTCGCAATGGGGCTGGCGGCGACTACCGCCGAGGCTACGACGACGCGGCCCGCCACGCCGAAGCTCGCCTTTGTCGCTCGGCCACGCGATTATCTCTCGTCCGACGGCCAGTCTATCGATGCCGGGAGCATCGATGTCCTCGCGCGCATCTTCTCGATGGGCGCCCTGCACCATGCGATGACCGGGACAGGCGCCGTCGCGATCGCGGTCGCGGCGGCAATTCCAGGGACCTTGGTCCACCGGATCGCGCCGGCCGGTCCTGACGGCCGAATCCGCTTCGGGCATCCGTCTGGTATCCTCAACGCGGGCGCGGAGGCGCGGCTGGAGAACGGCCGCTGGATCGTCACCAAGGCCCTCATGAGCCGGACCGCGCGCCGCCTCATGGAAGGATGGGTGCTGGTGCCAGACATACGCGCGTGAAACACCGCGATTGTGCGATCGGGGCTCAAAGCTGGTATACCGCCCCCTGTGGCAGCCTGGAGCATGGATTGACCTCAGCCTTAGCACGAATCGGCCCGCGGGTTGCGGCGGTCGCTGGCATTTTAATCGGTACGATATGGGCGCTTCTGTCCTTTCATCGCGGCGCGCTCAATCCGGCTGTCATCCGCGACGTAATCGAGAACGATCCTCTGGCCCCTGCGATTTTCGTGGCGCTGCAGGTGGCGGCGAGCCTTCTGTTCGTGCCGCGCACGATTCTCGGGATCGCTGCCGGGCTGATTTTTGGATTCGCTTGGGGCTCCTTCTGGGCCCTTATCGGGGCGGAGGCCGGCGCTGCGGCGGGCTTTGCTGTCGTGCGCTGGTTGGGTGCGGGACGCTTCAACCTTGAAGATACGCCGCGGCTTGGGCCACTGATCGCGCGAGCGGAGCAGGGCGGCTGGCAGGCTGTGGCGTTGCTGAGACTCTTTCCGGGCCTGCCGCACGGAATCGTCAATACCGCCCTCGGGCTGACGCGCGTCTCCTGGCGCGATTATCTCGTCGGCTCGTTCCTCGGGATGCTGCCGATGACGCTGGCGCAGGTGGATATCGGCGCGGCCGGTGGGTTGGCGCTCACCGGCGGCCGAGGCTGGATCGTTGCGCTCGTCGGCGCGCTCGGCATCGCCGCCACGTACCTGCTGAAGAAGCTATTCGCGAAAAGCCGCTAAGGCTCGACGATCGATAGGATCGCGGCCAGGACCGACAGGGGGCGGTAGGGCTTCGACAACACGGCACCCTCGGTGCTCCGGGCTTCGGCCAGGGCGCTGGAATAGCCCGAGGTCAGCAGCACGCGCGTAGCAGGCCATCTCGCGCGGACTTGGCGCGCAAGGTCGCAGCCGTCCATCGAACCCGGCATTTTGACATCGCTGAACAGCAAGCTGATGTCGTTTTCCTTTTCCAGCACGGTCACGGCCTCGTCGGCGTTCTCCGCCTCGAGCACGTCGAACCCGGAATCGCGCAAGAATTCAGCGATCATCGCGCGGATGAAAGCGTCGTCCTCAGCGATTAGCAGTCTTGCCGGCACGCACTTATCCTCCCAGTTTTCCACAGGCTAACATCATTTAACTTGTGGATCAAATACTTGGCAGCCGTGCATGGTCTTGCATGCCAGAGTTATGGTAAACTTTCCGTTAGCTTGAAGGAGGCGCAAATGCGCAATGACCTTCATCTCGCGGTTGCAGCAATTGCGATCCTGACCACAATCGGCGGATCGACGGCCGACGCAGCGGTCACGGTCATGGGCGGAGGGCTCGGGGAGGCCTGTTCCAAAGCGGCGAAGGTCGCATCGCGAAGCGCGATCGCCGACGACAATGGAATCCGGACCTGTACGTTAGCTATCGAGAACGAGGTGCTCGCGACGAGGGACCTCGCCGGGACTTATGTCAATCGCGGGATATTGCGGATGACTCGGACCTGGTATCGCGATGCCGAAAGCGACTTCAATATGGCGTTGTATCTTATGCCGACCTTGGGGGAGGCCTATGTCAATCGCGGCGCCGCCAGGATCGGCGAGCGCCGTTATGCCGAAAGCCTAACCGACATCGACAGGGGCCTGGCCCTCGGTTCGGAGGAGCCCGAAAAGGCCTATTTCGACCGTGCCCTCGCCCATGAATTCCTGGACGACATGAAGGCCGCCTATTTCGACTATCTGAAGGCGTCCGAGCTCAAGCCGGATTGGGAGGCACCCAAGAGGGAGCTCGCTCGCTTCACCGTGTCCCGCGCGCCGCAGCACTGACGCGATCGACGTTCCCCGAGGCGAGCCCTTTTGCTAGTGAAGCAGGGGTCTCGCCCCGGAGTGATGCATGGCAATCGAGATATTGATGATGGGGCCCATGGGGCCGATCGAGCGTGGCCTGGTCTCCGACTTCACGCTGCACAGACTGCCGCCCGAGGGTGAACGCGAAGTCTTCTTCGCGCGCTCAGGCAAGAATGTCCGAGGCGTGGTCGCCTATAGCGGAGCCGCCCTGCTCGACGAGCGGCTCTTGGCGCGCCTGCCGAATGTCGAGATCGTCACCAACATGGGCGTCGGTTATGAAAGCGTCGATCTCGAGGCTGCCAAGGCGCGCGGAATCATCGTCACCAATGCCGGTTCGGTGAATGCGGAGGACGTCGCCGAGCACGCTTTCGGGCTGATGCTCGACGTGGCGCGCAACATCTCGGCCGGCGACCGATATGTGCGAAGCGGTCAGTGGCCGATCAAAGGCCGCATGCCGATGACTCATCGGGTCACCGGTCGCAGGCTGGGCATATTGGGCCTGGGACATATCGGCCTCGGCGTCGCGCGGCGCGCGGAGGCGTTCGCCATGCCGGTTGCGTATCACAATCGACGCCGTCGTCCGGACGTGCCGTATCGCTATGTGGCTGATCTCGTGGAGCTGGCGCGCGAGGTCGACTTCCTCGTCGCGGCGACGCCCGGCGGGGACGAGACGCGGAACCTCATCAATCGCGAAGTGCTCGATGCGCTCGGGCCGGAAGGCTTTCTGGTCAATGTCGGTCGCGGCTCGGTCGTCGATGAGCCGGCACTGATCGCAGCGCTACAGGAAAAGCGCCTAGCGGGCGCCGGGCTCGACGTTTTCGCCGACGAGCCGAACGTGCCGGCCGTACTCATCGAGTTGCCTAACGTCGTGCTGCAGCCGCATCAGGCCGGCGCGACCTACGAGGGCGTCGCCGCCGCAGTCGATCTGGTCATCAGCAACATGAAAGCCCATTTCGCAGGCGGCGCGGTACTGAACAGGGTCGCCTGATCTAATCGAGCTCCCTAGCGCGGCCGCAGTCGCGCATGAAATTCGCGACCTGCGGAAGCGCCTCGGCCAGCTCCCGGTGACGGGCGCGGACCACTCTTACGAGGTCGCCTTTCCGTCCGAGCATCCCGTCGCCGATCTCGATCATTCTGAGATTGGGCCAGGCCTTGGGGCGGATGCGTGCCACTTCCGCCATCACCCGATCGGAGCTCCAGCCGGGCTCCGCTTGGGTCAGCAGCAGCACTGACGCCGCCGTCGAGCGGCTGATTCCCATATGGCAATGCACGAGAACGTGGATGTCCCGATCCGGGGAGCCTGCGCCAATATCGCGCCCGAAAGCGAGGAGGGTGTCGATATGGTGCGGTTGCGGTGATTCATAGCCGGGCACGCGCTCCTCGATGATGTCGTGGAAGCGGAGCTCTAGTCGCTCATGCTCGCCATAGCGACTGAAGGCCGCCGGCTCCGGCTCAGCCGGATCGAGTATCGACAGCACGTGGCTGACCCGCTTGCCGGAATGGTCGGGAAGCTCGGCGAGTCCGCAGATCGTCATCCGGAAGGAGGGGGAGGAAGGGGTGTCATTCATGAAAGGCTCGACGAATTGGTATTCCGGACTGGCGGAAAGTTGCCTTGGCCATTATCTCGCAGCCGTGAGCCGTCGTCGAACCGATTCTCTTTACCCCATTTCGGCAAGCGCATGAGCGCTCTGACCGAGGCGCCGCGCCCGGCGGAAAGTCCGACGCCAGGCGCCTTTGCGACGCGGGATTTCCGTCTCTTCCTGGGAATGCGCGTGCCGGCTGTTCTCGCGACCCGGATCCAGGATGTCGCGGTAGGCTGGCAGGTCTACGACATTACTCACCGCCCGCTCGATCTCGGCTTCGTCGGGCTGGCGCAGTTTGCGCCGGTCTTCGGGTTGGCGCTCGTCTCGGGCCATGTCTCCGATCGCTTCGACCGGCGCCTGGTGCTGGTCACATGCCTGACGGTCCAGGTCGTCTGCGCCGCGCTGTTGCTCGCGCTCGCAATGAGCGGGCTCGACGAAGTCTGGCCGATTTATCTCGTGCTGGTCCTGTTCGGCGCCGCGCGATCCTTTTCGGGACCGGCAAGCGCCGCGCTGCTGCCCAATCTCGTACCGTTGGAGCAGCTGGGCAAAGCCTTTGCCGTGAATTCCTCGACCTTCCAGGCGGCAACGATCGTTGGCCCGGCGGTGGGCGGGCTCGTCTTTGTTTGGGGCGCCCCTGCGGCCTTCGCCGTCTCGGGATTGCTTGCGATGCTTGCGGCCATTGCCGTCGCCGCGATCCGCACCCGACCTGCAAGGGCGGAGCCGCGCGCCATCACCTGGGAATCCCTTGTCGCCGGCATTCGCTTCATTCACGCGCGGCCGGCGATCCTGGGCGCGATCTCGCTCGATCTTTTCGCCGTGCTCCTGGGCGGAGCGACCGCGCTCTTGCCGATCTATGCGCGCGACATTTTGGTTGTCGGCCCGTTCGGTCTCGGGCTGCTCAGAAGCGCGCCCGCCGTCGGGGCAACGATCGTCGGACTGGTGCTTGCGCGCCGGCCGCTCGGCGGCCGCGCAGGCCGGACGATGTTCGTTTCGGTCGCCGTTTATGGAATCGCGACGATTGTCTTCGGCCTGTCGCGAAGCTTCGCGCTCTCACTGGGCGCGCTCGCGATTCTCGGAGCGGCCGACATGGTCAGCGTGTTCGTGCGGCAGAACCTGGTTCAGCGAGCCACGCCGGACGAGATGCGGGGGCGCGTGAGCGCGGTCAATTTCGTCTTCGTCGGCGCTTCGAACGAGCTCGGTGAAATGGAATCCGGTCTCACCGCCGCCTGGCTTGGCACGATCGAATCCGTCGTTCTGGGCGGCCTCGGATCGCTGCTGGTCGTGGCTCTTTGGATTTGGCGCTTCCCCGCGCTCGCCCGCGTTGACCGGCTGGAGGACATCCGGCCGCAATAGGATCAATCGTCCTCGTCGCGAAAGCGGCCGCCGCTCATCGGAGGATACTACCTGAGTTCCTGCTATGATCCAGTCAAAAAATCGGCCCGATTGGGGGTGGTCTTACCCCGTTCGGATCGACTAGGTTCGGACGGGATCGGAAGCAGCGGAGGATGCCATGAAGACCGAAGACATCGACTATCGTGACGGGGATCTCACCTGCAAAGGGTACATCGCCTATGACGACAAGGTTCAAGGCAAGCGCCCGGGAATCCTGGTCGTTCACGAGGCATGGGGACTCGGGCCGCATGCGATGGAGCGGGCGCGCATGCTGGCCGGGCTCGGCTATGTCGCGCTGGCCGCGGACATGTATGGCGACCGCAAGCAGGTCACGAGCATGGAGACGATGATGGAGGTCATCGGCGATCTCCGCAGCAACCCGGCCAAGCTCCGGGCCCGCGCCTTCGCGGCGCTCGAGGCGTTGCGGGCGCATCCTCAAGTCGATCCGAACAAGATCGGAGGGATCGGTTTCTGCTTCGGCGGCACGACAGTGCTCGAGCTGGCCCGCGGCGGTTACCCCGTGAAAGCGGTCGTCAGCTTTCACGGTGGATTGGAGACCGCGGCGCCGGCGGAGAAGGGCGCGGTCAAGACGAAAGTCCTGGTCTGCACTGGCGCCGACGATCCGATGATTCCGCCTGAGCAGGTCGTTGCCTTCGAGGAGGAAATGCGCAAGGCCGAGGCCGATTGGCAGGTCATCGCCTATGGCAATACGGTCCATAGTTTCACCAATCGCGAAGCGGGCAAGGTCGTGCCGCTGCCCGGGCTGGCCTACAATGAGAGCACCGACCGGCGGTCGTGGGCGGCAATGCGGGCCCATTTCGACGAGGCCTTTGCCTGAGCGCACACCAGGTGGCCTATCTTTTTGAACCCGAAAGCACTCCCTCGGTCGAGATAAAGGGCCGGGCTGAGCGCTTTCCGGTCCACCGTATCTATTGCGTCGCCCGCAATTATGCGGCGCATGCCCGCGAGATGGGGATGAATCCCGATCGCGAGCCGCCCTTTTTCTTCTCGAAGCCGGCGGACGCCATCGTTCCCAATGGCGGCGATGTGCCCTATCCGCCCAGGACCGCGAACCTGCATCACGAGATTGAGCTGGTCGTGGCGCTGGGAAAAGGTGGCGCGAATATCCCCGAGGCCGAAGCCAACGGCGTGATATTCGGCTATGCCGTCGGCAACGACCTCACCCGTAGAGACCTTCAATTCGAAGCCCGCGACAAGGGACGACCTTGGGACACGGCCAAGGGCTTCGATCATGCCGCACCCGTGACCTCGATCTACCCGGTGGCTTCAACGGGCATCCTGGAGCAGGGACGGATTTGGCTCTCGGTGAATGGGATCATCCGGCAGAATGCCGATCTCGCCGAGATGATCTGGCCCGTTCCCGCGATCATCGCCGAGCTTTCGACCCTGTACGAGCTTCGCCGAGGCGATCTGATCTTCACCGGCACCCCGGCGGGTGTCGGCCCGGTCGTCCCGGGAGACAGGTTAGAGGGGGGAATCGAGGGACTCGATACCCTTATTAACCAAATCATTGCGTAAAAATGCATGAGCGTTCCGGTTGCGTTCGTAGCTAATTAACCAATTTTGAAAAACCTCGGCCCCATGTTCTGAGCCCACGCCACACCTCCGGCGATCTTGGGGACAGTTCCGCATGGGCGACCAAAACGCCGCCGCCGAGTTCAAACATAGCTTCGCCTTGTTCGACGCCGATGCCCGGCTCGTCGAATGGGACGAAGGCTTCGTTCGCGAGCTCGTTGTCGCGGCCCCGATCATCAAGCGGGGTGCATCCTTCGGCGATATCGTCCGTCGGACCTATTCGACTCCGATGCCGGGCAAGACCCTGATCCGGCAGAGGTCGGAGGAGGACCTGGAGGCGCTGGTCCAGGAGCGAATCGCGAGCTTCGGGAAGGAATTCACGATCGATTACCACGCCGGCGACCAGTTCATTCGCGTGGAGCAAATCCCAATGGCGAACGGCGGCATGATACGGGTCGCGCGGGACGTGACGGCGGAGCGTCAGGCCGCGGCCGTCCTCACCGAGGCCCGCAAACAGCGGGCGGGCAGCGCCGAACGGGCCTCCGTGCCCATCGAATTCAAGCGCGATGCTGACGGCCAGTTCTCCTGGTCGGAGGACACACCGGAGTTCAAGCGCTTTCTCGCATTTCCCGAAGGATCCGCCGATTCGGTCGAGCTTCTGTCGCGCACCGAACAGAGTGCCGAAGAGGCGGCACAGCTTTCTGCGGACATCGAAAAATCCTATCGAAACCTGCTTCCTCTTTCCTTCGAGCGGCGGATCCGCGACGGCGCCGGCAATCTCAGATGGTTCCGCTTCACGGCGACGCCGGCGCGCAGTCAGGACGGCGGGACGCTCTGGAGCGGTCTCGTTCGCGACATCAGTCCGGAAAAGCAGATCGAAGATCAGGTCGAGCTGTTCCGCTCGGCGGTGGTGCAATCGTCCGACGCCATCATGATCGTCGAGAACAACCGCGACGCCGAGCAGAAGAGCAGCATCGTCTATGCCAATCCGGCCTTTGAGCAGCTTTCGGGCTTTCCGCTCGACGAACTGATCGGCAAGCCGGTTACGACGCTCAAGGGCTTCCAGATGGGAAGCACCGAGTATCAGGTCTATCGCCGCGACGGCACGCCAATCTGGGTCGAGGCGCGCTTCGCCGTGGTGCAGCGCTTCGCCGACGGCACCTTCCGCGTCGTGTTCGTGCTTCGGGATGTGCGATACCGCCGGCGCGCTCAGGAAGAACTGCTCGCGGCGAAGGAGGCGGCTGAAGCGGCGAGCCGAGCGAAGAGCGAGTTTTTGGCGAATATGAGCCATGAGATCCGGACGCCGATGAACGGCGTGCTTGGGATGAACGGATTGCTGTTGGA